>ENA-OQMZ01000607-OQMZ01000607.1-human-gut-metagenome-genome-assembly--contig:-NODE-607-length-14965-cov-2.054118_pt1 | contig 14965 bp, 23 predicted proteins | sample MGYA00242621_ERZ504862 | MGnify/ENA primary metagenome ERZ504862 (study PRJEB26092, sample SAMD00036393) | human gut metagenome | host: Homo sapiens | study: EMG produced TPA metagenomics assembly of... | reverse complement strand
GCGGGTGGTCAGTTCGTACGGTGTGTTGGTCCAGCTCAAAGCCGATGGCAACATAGGTCTTGCCGCCGATGGTCCATGCGCCGACACCCAGCGCGGTAAGCCCCAGCGTTATGCCGTTTTTCTTTGTCGTTGGCAATCTCCTCGTTCACGGTGCGGAGCAGAGCTCGAACATTGGTAGAGTTCGCTTTGATGGCTGCGGTTTTGGCGGCCTCGTAGAAAAGCGGCATATAACCTTTTCCGGTGTCTTTTTTCAGTTCCCAGCAAAGCATCACCTGCCGCACCACGGTCTTTCCGTCGCCCTTTGTTTTCCAGAGCGTCTCACCGGTCAGGCTGTCCGCGCCGTGTTTCTCCTCGATGTGCTCGATGGCCAGCCTCTTGATGTCGGCATCGTTTTCAAAGCTCGTCCCGAATGTATTATTCAGCGCGTCAAGATAGGCGCTTTCCACCTTGGGATCAAACTCGGGGTTGCCGGGGTCGCTGTCGCTGCAGGCGGTGAACAGTGCCAGTGCCATGATACCGGCCAGCAGAACAGCCGCAAGACGCTTGATCTTTTTCATGCAATGCTCCTTTTATAAAATGCAGGGGGCCCATGCGGATGCACAGGGCATTCTGCTTTCATTTTACAGCAGCGCGGCAGGGTTCGTCAATGGCAAGTGTGCCTGTTTTTTGCCGGGATTTTTTGGGCAGAGCGCAAAAACCCCGGGCGGGGCAGGACGATTTTGAATGCGCTCCGCGTTGCTCTGCGCATCATCAGCGGAAATTTTATTTTAAATTTCGCGTTCGTCGCGCTCTGCGGAGCGCTCCAAACGCATTTTCATGGGAGGGGTCGCAACGGTAAGCGGCATTTACCGCAAGACAGACAAGAAAAACGCCCGGAGCGGGTGCTCTCCGGGGAAGAAAGGACTGATGATTCTTTACTTATTTGCCCTTGTAGGCGATGTTCTTGACCCGAATTGCAATTGCAGCATAGCTGCCCTTATCAGTGGTTTTGACAACGACAGCAACCTTTGCCCAATTGCCTTCAAGTTTCACGCTGTTGTTGGTATCTTTGATCTCTCCAATTTTTTCAGTGATCTTATTAACCAGATTTGCTACAAGACCAGCAGTCTTGTAGTCTGCATACACAGTAAATGTTGCGTACTCCTTATCAGGACCAACATCGGTGTCAACATCAAGCACAAAGGTTCCCGTAAGGCTGGAATCAATCTTTGCATTAAGGTTGGTCTGAGTGGTTTTATAGAGCTCACTACTCTTGTCATTCCTGACTCTGCCATCTGCATCACACAGACCTACAGCATCCGGATTTTTGCCGAGTTGCTGCCTGATATTATCTTCCAGCGGAGTTTCCGAGGCTGCGCCGCCACAGGCGGTGAGCATCACCATAGCCATTGCGCCTGCAAGCAGCAGAGCGACGATCTTTGACAGTTTCTTCATAGGGGTATCCCTCCAATCAGCGTTTTTGTGGATATGTTTCTTTTTTCTCGAAAGGCCTTTCGCAACCATCGTTGCCTTTCTGCCCTGATTATATCCGACACCTGACGGTTTTGTCAATCGGGAATATCGCTAAACTTCCTGAAGCAGTTTCGTGAAAATGGATGAAACAGGTCGAGTTTGTTGCAGTTCTGATATATTCCGGAATAAAGTCTGTCTACAATTCACAGAATCATCTTTTCCCTGCCCCGGCGGCGCAGTTTTGCCGGGTGCGGGAGCACTTAAATTTGGACATATGTTGTGTTGGCAGGCGTTAACTCCCTCAGACGCGGCTTGCGCCGCGCCAGCTCCCTCTGGGAGGGTATTTCCCCATTATTTTGCTCTTTTACACATTTTCACCACGTTTTAGTGGTAAAATCATGTCCAGATTGAAACGAACTTGGAGGAAGTACCCATGCAACACTGTCCCGCCCGCGCGGCACAGCGGCTGGCGGCGGCAGTTCTGGCGCTGGTTTTGCTGCTGTGCGCCTTTTTGCCCCATGCCCACGCCGCTGAACTGAAAGAGAAAAACGGCATCCGGCTGCTCAGCTTCGACACCAGCCACATTCTTTCCATCGGCAACCAGACTTCCGGCAAGTGCAGCCTGTACGCGCTGCGCTACGCCCGCACCATTCTGGACGGCAAGGTGTGCTCCGGCAGCGGGATGTGGTCGAACGGTGCGGTGTGGTCCGCAGCGGGCTACACCGGGTACTCCGGCACCCGCGCCGAGTGCCTGAAAAAGCTGTACAGCGAGCTTTCCGCCGGGCGTCCGGTGATCGTGCACCTGAAAAATACCACGGTCAGCGGGGTAAAGCGCCACACGAACCGCACCTCTACTTATGAATACCACCTGACTTCCTCCGGCTGGAGCGAGGTGAACTACCCCCACATTGCCACCAGCAGCACCTACGGCCACTGGGTATGCGTGGCGGGCATCTCCCCCACCGCCGACCCGGAAAACCTGACCGAGAGCGACTTCTACGCCCTCGACCCCGCCCGGGTAACGGCAAATGGACGGCTTGCCGTCACCCGCCTGCTGGACAATACCCTGTGGGTGGAAAACTCCCCCCTCAAGGTGCTGGGGTGAAAGTATAATATGATAGAAACAGAGCGCCTGACACCGCGGTGTCAGCGCTCTGTTTCTATTCAGTTCCTTAATACCCCTTCACCGAGAACCCGCGCTCCCACGGTCGGGCGGGATGTCCTTCTGGCGGATGCCGGTGATCTGGATATAGTCGCTTTTCTGGATCATGGCGAACAGGGACATGAACTTATCCGGGTCGCCCTGCACTTCCAGCGTCACGCTGCCATCGTCCTCGTTCTGCGCCCAGCCGGTCAGGTCAAGGGTCTGCGCGGCGTACCGCGCCCGGTAGCGGAAACCTACCCCCTGCACCTGCCCGGTGATGATGTAGCGCCGCCGCACCGTGCCCTGTGGCAGCGCGGGCGGGGTGCGATCCTTTTTGGAAAGAAAATCAAACACGGCAGTGTCCCTTTACAGCTCCTGATAAGCGGTCATCAGGCGGGAATGAACTGCTTTTTGCGGCTCACCACGCCCGGAAGCGTCCAGCTGCCATCAGCGTCGGGCTGGATGTCGAAGCCATCCGTCAGCACCCCGGCGGCGTAGCGTCCGTTGCAGATGACCACGCTCTCCTCCTTGGGCACGTCGGTCAGCAGCATATAGATATCCTCCACGTTCTGCTTGTTGCGTGCTTCCTCGAGATAGGGCTTCAGCAGCGCCTCGGCGGCGGTCAGGTTCTTGCGGGTCATGTAGCTGCCCTGCGCCACACCAAAGCGGATATCGCCGCACATGAACACCTTGAAGTCCTGCAAGAACACTTCCTCGGCGGTCTTGCCGTCCAGCTTTTCGCCGGCTTCAAACATTTCGTTGGCAAACTCGTTGATGTCCACCCCGGCGAGCTTTGCCAGACGGTTGGCGGCGTTCACGTCGATGGGGGTGCAGGTGGGGCTGCGGAACACCAGCGTATCCGAAAGGATGGCAGCCAGCAGCAGACCGGCGGTCTTTTGCGGGATGGTCACGCCGTTTTCATCGTACATCTGGGTGACGATGGTGCGGTGCAGCCCACCGGCTGGTTGCGGAAGTACACCGGGCCGCTGGTCTCCAGACTGCCGATGCGGTGGTGGTCGATGATCTCCAGAATCTCGGCCTGATCGAAGCCCTCCACCGCCTGTGTGGCCTCGTTGTGGTCCACCAGAATGATGCGGCGCTTGCGCAGGTTGATGATGTTGCGGCGGCTGATCATACCGCAGTACTTGCCGTCTGCATCCAGAATGGGGAAATACCGGTGGCGCACCTTTGCCATCACGCGGGTGACGTCTGCCACCGGGGTGACGAGGGTGAACTTCATGATATCGTCCCGGGTCATGTAATAGGAGATGGGCGCACACTGCTGATGAGCTTTGCCGCCGCGTAGGTATCGCAGGGGGCGCTCATGATGGCTACGCCGGTCTCGGCGGCGATATGCTGGATGGTGCGGCCTACCTTTGCGCCGTTGCAGATGATGATAAGAGAAGCTTCCTTCTCGATGGCGCAGAGCTGGCTTTCGTAGCGGTTGGTCAGGATGACGATATCACCCTTTTCCATGTTGCTTTCCAGCATTTCCGGGGTGGCGGTGCCAATGCGGATGTGACCGGTAGTGCACACTGCGTCCTCGCTGCCCACCACCATGGTAGCGCAGCGTTTCCAGAATATTGCGGTAACTGGTGCGGCTCTTGGCAAGGATGCCGGTGTCGAACAGGTCCATGTTGGCGGTGGCGATATCCTTCACCGTGATGACGCCCTGCAATTCGTCCTCCTCGCTGGTCACGGGGAGGGTGTCGATCTTCTGGTCGCGCATGATCTCCCATGCCTTGCGCAGGCTGGTGGAGCCGGGGATGCCGGGCACCTGCCGGTAATCCACGTCCCGGATCTTAGGGTTGACATCGGTGCACATCCGGGGCGGCGTGACCCCGAACTTTTTCAGCACAAATTCTGTTTCCTGATTCATTTTGCCCGCACGCCGGGCCTCGCAGACCAGATCGCTGGTCTTGTTTTTCAGCTCTGCATAGGCAATGGCAGAGCAGATGGAGTCGGTGTCCGGGTTGCGGTGCCCGATGACCACGACCTTGTGCGCAGTTTGCTGCATACTTTACCCCCTTATGGGTCTTTACCTTCTTATCATATACCAAAGCAGCGCCCCTTTCCTGCACAGCGGGGCGGGCTGCAACCTTATTTTAACACAACTGTGCCCATGGGTAAAGGGCACGAAACGCGGCGGGCTGTTGCTTTTTGACACTTTCTTGTATACAACCTCTTGCATTTCGACAGCTTCCGCTGTATGATAGAAGCATTCGAGCTTTTTTGTCATTTGCAACGGAGGACAGCATGAAATCGTCCAAATTCACATCCACTCCCCTGTTTCCACGGCAGGCGCTGGTGGCGCTGCTGCTGCCGCTGATCGCGGAGCAGGCGTTAAGCGTGACCATCGGTCTGGCGGACACTTTGATGGTGTCCTCGGTGGGCGAAGCCGCCGTGTCCGGCGTGAGTCTTGTGGACAGCTTCAACACCCTGATGATCCAGATCATGAGCGCACTGGCCACCGGCGGCGCGGTGGTCACCAGCCAGTACATCGGCCGGCAGGAGCCAAAGGATGCCAAGGCTGCGGCTGCGCAGATCCTGTTCGTGCTGTCCAGCTTCAGTGTGCTGGTGGCGGCGGTGGTCATCGGCGGACGGCACGCCATCCTGCGGGGCATCTTCGGCTCCATTGATGCGGACGTGATGCACTACGCCGAGACCTACTTCTGCTTTCGGCGCTGAGCTACCCCTTCATCGGCCTGTACAACGCCGGTGCGGCGCTGTTCCGGGCACAAGGCAACAGCAAGATCAGCATGCTGTCCAGTCTGGTGATGAACGTGGTGAACATCGGCGGCAACGCGGTGCTGATCTACGGCTTCGGCATGGGGGTCATGGGCGCGGCGCTGGCAAGCCTTGTGTCCCGCGCCATTGCCTGCGCAGTGGTGCTGTATCTGCTGCAAAAGCCGGACTGTGCCTGCGGGTGGACAGCCTGCGGGCGATGGCTCCGAACGGCGGGCTGATCCGGCGCATCCTGCGGGTGGGCATCCCCGCCGGTATCGAGAACGGCATGTTCCAGATCGGCAAGCTGTCGGTCTCCAGCCTGACCTCCACCCTTGCACGGCGGCCATTGCCGCCAATGCCGTTGCCAATACCACCACCACCTTTTTGAACATCCCCGCCAACGCCGTGGGCATGGCTGCCCTGACCGTAGTAGGCCAGTGTCTGGGTGCGGGCGAAAAGGAACAGGCAGTGTACTACTCCCGCCGCCTGATGCTGACCGCCTACTGCGGCGCGTGGGTGATGAACCTGTCGGCGTTCTTCTTCGCCAACCGGTTCGCGGTGTCCCTGTTCAACCTCTCGCCGGAGGCGCAGGCCATGGCGCTGGACATTATGGTGTGGTTCAACATCGTTTCCCTGTTCGTGTGGCCGTCCAGCTTTACCCTGCCCAATATCCTGCGCGCTGCCGGTGACGCCCGCTTTACCATGACCGTGAGCATCGTGTCCATGTGGGCGTTCCGGGTAGGCTTCTGCTATCTGGCAGTGCTGTGCTTCGGCGGCGGGCTGCTGAGCATCTGGATGGGTATGTATCTGGACTGGGTGTTCCGCTCGCTGTGCTTCTACCTGCGCTTTCGCCGGGGCAGCTGGCTGGAACAGAGTGTGATCTGAATTTTTTTAGCATCCACCTTCCCGGTCTGCAAAGACCGGCGAAAACGGGTGGATTTTTTCTTTTTTGCTAGGAAAGCGCCGCTTTGATTCGTATTATCAGCAGAAGAACGATGGTATTTTTTACAAGTTCCACAAATTATTTTTTCAGCGCTTGACAAAGTTTTCACCTTTCGTTCTTGCAATCTTCATCGTTCGGGCGTATAATTTCTCAATGGTATCGAGTTCTGCTCTTCTGTAAAAGGAGGCTATTCTATGAAACGCAGCTGGCTTGCGCGCCACCCGGTCGGGTTCATGGCGCTGTATTCTATATTTTATCTTTCCGTTTTTCACTATCTGGAGGCAAACGTCCCCCTGCGCAGCATTCTGGTGCACTGCCGTCTGGACGATCTGATCCCCTTCTGCAAATATGCGGTGATCCCCTACTTTGCATGGTTCGTATGGATCCCCTTTACCCTGTTCTATCTGCTGTGGAAGGCCCCGCGTGAGGACTTCTGGCGGCTATGCCTGCCGCTGTTCTCCGGCATGACCATTGCACTGGCGTGCTACGCCGTGCTGCCCACAGCGCTGGACCTGCGCCCCTACTGGGTGCCGGGCAGCGATATCTTTGCGCAGACTGTGCGCTTTTTGTACCGCACCGACACCGCCACCAACGTCTGCCCCTCCATCCATGTGTTCAACTCGGTAACGCTGCTGCTGGCGTACTACCGCAGCCGCATTTTTGATGCGCCCCGCCGCCGCTGGATGCGTCCCGCAGCCGCTGTGCTGTGCGTTTCCATCGTCTGCTCCACCGTGCTGCTCAAGCAGCACAGCTGCATTGACGTAGCCTTGGGTGCGCTGCTGGCACTGGCGCTGGACAGCGCCTTTACCGCCCTCGAGCGCAGCCAGCTGCCGCAGGTGCGGAGAGCCTAAGGAAGAAAGAAAAAGCGACTCCCGTCAGCGCCTTTGGCGCTGGCAGGGGTCGTTTTTTCATTTTCTTTTTCAGAACAGCCCCTCGGGCAGGCAGATATTCTGCTTGGGGACTTTCGTCCACGCAAAGTCCGGCACAAGGCTTTCCGGGGTGCGGGGCGCCGGCTCCGGCTGCAAGCCGTAGCATACGCCAGCTTGCCGATGATCTCCGGGGCGGTATATTTTGCCCGCAGGTTTTCAAGGCTCTGGTCGCCGTCCCGCTTGGACAGCCGCCGCCCATCCGCCGCCAGCAGCAGCGGGCAGTGAGCAAAGCGGGGCGGCTGCAGGCCCAGCAGCCGGTACAGGTACAGCTGCCGCGCCGTGGAGGAAAGCAGGTCTGCCCCGCGCACCACCTCGGTAACGCCCATGCGGGCATCATCCACCACCACCGCCAGCTGATAGGCAAACACCCCGTCTGCCCGGCGCAGATAGAAGTCGCCGCAATCCCGCAGCAGGTTCTCCGTGTGGGTGCCCATGCAGCCGTCCGTAAAGGTGATGGCCTCGTCCGGCACCATCAGACGGTAGGCAGGGGCTTTCTTTTTGCGCTTTTCCGCGATCTCTTCCGGCGTCAGTCCCCGGCAGGTGCCCGGGTAGATGACGTTGCCGTCCGAGGTGTGGGGTGCGCTGGCGGCGTGCAGCTGGGAGCGGGAGCAAAAACAGGGGTACACCAGCCCCCTCTGCTCCAGTTTGCGGTAGCTTTGGGTATAGATGTCCCCGCATTCGCTCTGGTAATAGGCGCGTGTGCGCCGCCGGTGCTGCCGCCCTCGTCCCATGTAAGCCCCAGCCACGCAAGGTCCTGCTCCAGCAGGTCGGCGTAAACGCGGGGGCAGCGCTCGGCATCCAGGTCCTCAATACGCAGCACGATGCGCCCGCCCTGACTTTTTGCGCTGAGCCATGCCAGCAGCTGCACGCCAGATTGCCCAGATGCAGCCGTCCGCTGGGGCTGGGCGCAAAGCGCCGGTGACCGGGCGGTTTTGGGATACAGGGACTTGGTTTTGCATGGGTGTGCTTCCTTTCGCTTTTACTGGTTTTTCTCATTATAAGCCCTTGCTGTGCAAAGGTCAATGCGCACAAAAAAGCCGCCGCAGGCGGCAATGCCTGCGGCGGCTGTAAGGTCAGCTGCTCAGTGCAGCTCCGGCCAATAGCCCTTGTTGGCTCGATCATATCGTCCAGAATGGCCTTTGCAACGTTCATGCTGGGCACAGTCTTGTTCAGGGTGAAGGCCTGCAGCACCTTCTCGTAGCTGCCTTCCACGCAGCCCTCTACCAGCAGCTTTTCGCTGTTGAGCTGCTGCATCATCAAGCCCTGCTGGAACAGCGGGATGTTGTCCCGGGCAATGACCTCCGGGCCGTTTTTGCCGATGTAGGCGGGCAGCTCACCATGCGTCATAGGGCATATTGGGGATCGCGCCGCGGTTCTCGGTGATGATGAGGAAGCGTGCCTTGGTGTCGTTCTTCAGCGCAGCGGAAAGATCTGCGATCCAGTCACCGTGGCTGCCGGCATAGAAGGTGTTGGCGTCCACCTCGCCGGTCTTGAGATAGTGGTCGATGCCGTCGAACAGGTTCTTTTCGCGGGTCTCCTCCACCTCGTTGGCGCGGGTGTGGTTCGGGTCCGAGTGCTCCACGAACTCCTTGGCCTGCAGATAGTAGTTCAGGTAGGTGTTGGGCAGGTACTCCGGGAAGTTTTCCATGATCTCGTACTCGCCCTTCCACACATAGTACCAGCTGCCTTGGTGTGGCGGTTCTGGTTGGCAGAGGAAGTCAGAGCACCCATGCCCTTGAGGTAGCTTTCCGGCAGAAGGATCTGCTTCTCCTTGATGTAGGCGCGCAGCTTGGGCATCAGATCCTCGCCGTGGTACTGGATGGAGGTGAACCAGCCGAAGTGGTTCAGACCAAAGTAATCGTAGACGATCTCCTTCTTGTTCTGGATGCCCATGGCAGCTGCCACCACGTCAATGATGGCGATGGGCATATCGCAGATGTTGATGATCCGTGCCTTCGGGCGCAGCTTGCGGCAGGCTTCGGATACGATGGCGGCGGGGTTGGAGTAGTTCAGGATCCAGTAGTCCTTCTTGGCATACTTTTCCACATCGTCGATCAGCTTGATCATGGGGAAGATGGTGGCGCATTCCGTAGGCCATGCCGCCGCAGCCGCAGGTCTCCTGTCCCACGCAGCCGTGGCGCAGGGGGATCTTTTCGTCCTGCTCCCGCATGGCGTAGCCGCCCACGCGCATCTGGCAAACACAAAAGAGGCATCCGTGTAAGCCTGCTGCACATCGGTGGTGACCACCAGCTTGATGTCAGTATTCAGTTCCTTATGCAGGACCAGTCCACCACAACGGCAACCTTGTCCTGCCGCTCCTTGTTGATGTCGAACAGACGGATCTCGTCCACTTCCAGTTCTTCCCGGCGCAGGGCGATGGATTTGACGATACCGGCGGTAAAAGTACTACCGCCGCCAGCAATGGTAATGACCATAGTATAAACGCTCCTTTTTTGTATTTTTCAGGTTAGCCCGGCGCAATCCGCCGGGACACGGTAAAGCGGTTTACTGGTTTTCCAGCTGTGCCTCCACAGCACGCTTGATATCGGCCACCTGCAGACCGTAAACGATCTGGATATCGGTACCCTTTTTCACGATGCCGCTGTTCGGCAGTTTGTTGATGGCAGCTTCGTCCAGCTTTGCGGGGTCCTTGATGTTTACCCGCAGACGGGTGAAGCAGTTGTCCACCGACAGGATGTTCTCCTTGCCGCCCAGACCATCGATGACGCACTGCACCTCGCAGCGTTCTTCACGCTCGCCTTCTTGGCGGGTGCATCGCTCCCCGCGGTCTCGGCGCTGACCTCCTCCGGCCGGGGGTGTGCAGGTTAAAGGCCTTGATCAGCAGGGTGAACACCACAAAGTACACTGCGATCTGGCACAGCGCCAGCAGGTACAGGGTGGGATAGTTGGTCTTATCTGCACCGGCAGAAAGGTTCATCAGCACCGAGCCGAGGAGGTTGGTGGTAAAGCCGGTGACATGGAAGATGTGCAGCAGCACGATGAACAGGCCGGAGATGCAGGCGTGTGCCACCCACAGGATGGGCGCAGAGAAGCAGAACATGAAGTCCAGCGGCTCGGTGATGGAAGCCAGAGAGGCGGTAAAGGCCAGCGGCACCAGAACGGCAGCGGTCTTTTTGCGGTTCTCCTTGCGGGCGCAGAAGATGAAGGCCGCCACGATGCCAAAGTAGCCGAAGGTCTTGGTGAAGCCGGTGTACATCCACACGATGCCGTCCGAGAAGGGCAGACCCATGCTGTACTCCATCATCATGACGATGTAGGAGCCGGTGTAGGTGGCATCGCCCACGGTCAGGCTGTTGCCAGTGCAGAGAACTGGAAGGGGGTGTAGATGAGGTGGTGCAGGCCGGTGGGGATGAGGAAGCGCTCCAAAAAGCCGTACAGGAACAGGCCGAAGTTGCCGGAGGTGGCGATCAGATCGGTCAGTGCGCTGATGACGTTCTGCACCGGCGGCCAGAAGAAGCAGGAGCCAAAGCCGAACAGGATGGAAAAGACCACCATGCAGGTAAAGGACCAGCGGTTGCCGGAGTAGATCTGGGTGATAATGCCCTTGAACTGCTTTTCACAGGTGCGGTTGTACACCCAACCGCAGACCAAGCCCAGCAGGATGCCGCCGAACACGCCCATATCCACCGTCTGGATGCCGAACACGGTGGACTGACCGGTGCCGTACAGACCCACCATCGGGTCAGGCTCTGCCAGCATACCCAGCTGGGTCAGGGTGACGTTGCCGGCGGTCAGGTACATAAAGTAGCTCATCAGGCCGATGATGGCAGCCTGCTGCTTGTTCTTTTTGGCCAGCGCCGCTGCGATGCCTACGCAGAACATCAGGCTGAGGTTATTGATGATGACCATGATGCAGTTGTAGATCAGCTGTCCCAGCAGCTTGATGGGGGTCCACTGCAGAACGGGGATCATCGCACTAAGGCTTGTGCTGGTAAGCAATGCGCCCAGCACAAGGATCAGGCCTGCTGCCGAGATATACGACAGCGGTGAGAGCATGGCTTTGGAGAACTTTTCCAAGCCATTCATGACTTTTTCTTTCATCGTGTAATACTCCTCACTTTTTGACTTGACTGTTTGGGGGATGATTCTATTCCGCAGGCTTCCGGACGCCCTGTTGAAACATTTTATCCAACGATCTTGGTCAGGTGGATGAGCAGATAAACCTGCTCCTGATGATCCAGCTCATAATCAAATTCCTGCCGCAGATAGGCATTGATGCGCTGTAAGCACATCTCATTGCGGCTGTCGCGCTGCAAAAGCACCGTATACATGGATTCCAGCCCGGCGTCCTGCCACGGGGTGTGCCGCAGGATGCGCGCCGCCAGAAACTTGAGGTGCACGGTCAGGCGGGTGGTCTCAAGGCTTTCTTCCTCAAAGGTGCAGTGATAGGTGTCGCAGATGATCTCCTTGACCGCCTTGACGAACTTACGGTATCATAGGCCAGCGCGCCGTCCGCCGCACCGGCTACCAGATGCAGGGCAATGTAGCCCGCTTCGTCCTCCGGCAGCTGTACGCCGCAGAACTGCCTGACAAGTTCCAGCGCCTTTGCCCCACTGCGTACTCCTTCGGGTACAGCATCCGGGTCTCCGAGAGCATGAGGTTGGGCAGAAAAGTGCCCTTTTCCACACGTTCCAGCGCAAAACTGATGTGGTCCACCAGCGAGATGGTGCTTTTGCTGCTGAGCAGGATGCCCTGCTCCTCTGCCGCCAGCGAGATGCGCTCGGCGGCCTGCATCACCTGCGGGGTGACGTTATCCAGCATCTTGAGGAACTTGGTCTGCAGTTCGTTCTGCACATAGTACACCTTGGAAACGCGGCTTTTGTCGATCACGTCCCCCGGGCGGCGGCCAAACCCAAGCCCGTTGCCCACGAGAATGGCTTCCCTGCCGTCCGGCATGACCACCGACACCGCATTGTTATTGAATACCTTTACAGCCTGCATCGCCGCACTCCTCCGCTTCCATGCCGCAGCTTTTGTGAAAAAGAAAAAGGGCACAAGAACCAAAGGGATGCCGTTGCCGCCTTCCCTCTGATGCTCATGCCTGATCGAACAGTTACACGCACTGATAAATTCACTTGTCTGCTTTTGATTATACGAGCCAGCGCGGAGAATGTCAATGCGTTGAACTGCCCGAAATTCAAGCTGTATTTTTGTATATCCTGCACAGGTCTGCTTGAAATTCGTCCTGCGCAGAACGATTGACAACGCCGTGCGCAGAACGTATACTTAGAGTGTAGATCCCGCTTTGCTCCGGCGGCTTGCCGGGGCACCAGTTACGGAGGTTTTTCTTATGACATCGAAATATATCCGTCCCCTTGCGCTGCTGCTGTGCGCCGCTTTGCTGGGCTGCCTGCTGGCAGCCTGCAGCGGCTCTGCCGACAGCAGCCCCGCATCCAGCGCTGCACCCGCCTCGGACAGCGCATCCGCTTCCGGCAGCAGCGAGCTGCCCTCCTCCACCACCGAGGCCAACACCGGAGAGCTGAACCCCGGCAACTTCGACGAGAACTCGGTGTTCTCCATCACCGGCACGGAAAACGCCTTTGCGCCCTGTCTGGCTGGGGGCCCGGGGTATCCGGCTGCTCTTTGAAATCGGTCATCGCGGCGGCATCGCTGCTGCAATGGGCCGAGGGCGCACGGATGTCCACCCGCTCCCCGGAGGCCATTCAGGATGCCTTTTACAGCTGGTACGACGGCCTGACCGACAACCAGCAGGAAGCTTTGCCGAGGCTTGGCCGCTGGTCAAGGACGCCGCGCTGGACCTGCTCAGCGACAAGGACAGCATGACCGGCCGCATCGCGGACGCAGGGCTGGACGCTGACACCCTGCCCGGCTGCACCCTGAAAAACTGGCAGGCGCTGCAAAGCGTGCTGGACGATATCGTGCCGGAGACGAACGGCGAGGCTTAAACGCAACCTGAAACTTTAAAGCGCAATGGGGCGCTGACCGTGTGGTCAGCGCCCCATTTTGTTTTTATACCTTTTTCAGCACATACTGGCGGGTGCCCATGCCCACCTTCTCGGCCTGTTCAAGGGTGGCCTTCCACTCGATGTTGGGGTTGGAGTCCTTGAAGTTGTCGTGGTAGCAGTTCCAGCCCGGCTTTGCAAGGTTCGTGCCCAGCTGGCTGTTGGGCAGCGGGGCGGCGTTCAGGCAGGCGTCCACGCAGGCCTGGTCCAGCGCCACAGGGTCAAAGGACGCAAAGATGCCGATATCCGGCAGGATGGGTGCATCGTTCTCGCAGTGGCAGTCGCAGTTGGGGCTGATGTCCTGCACCAGAGAAATATGGAAGCAGGGGCGGTCGTGGCAGACTGCGGCGGCGTACTCGGCCATCTTGCGGTCCAGCAGCTCGTTGCACAGTCGTTGGGAGAATAGATGGCGTCAAAGCTGCACGCGCCGATGCAGCGGCCGCAGCCCTTGCACTTGTCGTAGTCGATGACCGCCTTGTTTTCGGCATTGTAAGTAATGGCGTCCGAGCCGCACTCCTTGGCGCAGCGGTGGCAGCCGCGGCACAAGCCCTCCTGCACGGCGGGCTTGCCGGCAGCGTGCTGCTCCATCTTGCCCGCGCGGGAGCCGCAGCCCATGCCGATATTCTTGAGCGCACCGCCAAAGCCGGTGGACTCGTGGCCCTTGAAGTGGGTCAGGCTGATGAACACGTCCGCATCCATGATGGCGCGGCCGATCTTGGCGGTCTTGCAGTATTCGCCGTTGGGCACCGGCACTTCCACCTCATCCGTGCCGCGCAGACCGTCACCGATGATCACCTGACAGCCGGTGGTCATGGGCCAGAAGCCGTTCAGCTGGGCGCAGCTCAGGTGCTCCAGCGCATTCTTGCGGCTGCCCGGGTACAGGGTGTTGCAGTCGGTCAGGAAGGGCATACCGCCCTGCTCCTTGCACAGGTCTGCCACCACCTTGGCGTAGTTGGGACGCAGAAAAGCCAGATTGCCCAGCTCGCCGAAGTGCATCTTGATGGCCACGAACCGGCCGTCCATGTCGATGTCCTTGATGCCGGCGGCAATGCACACCCGGCGCAGCTTTTCCAGCAGGCTGGTGCCCACCGGACAGCGGAAATCCGTATAGTAAACTTTGGATGCTTCCATGGTGTTTTTCCTCCCATATCCTTCCGGCGGCGTCTGCCGCGCGGTCTCTCTTTTATTCAGTATAGCACACCCGGCCGAGCGGTGTAAACAGAAAATGGAGCAGCGCCGTTTTTCTCTGCCCATTTTGGGGTTGACAGTCCTGCCCTGCGGTGTTATCTTATATCGGTTCCAAAAAACAGAACGGATGTCAAGATACAGGAGTACTTCTATGAACGATTTTGATACATTCCGGCGCGAAGCCGTAGCCGCCGTCCGGGTGGCGCTGCAATGGTTCTTTCTGGCCGTTCCCATGGGTCTGCTCTGTGGATTTCTGGGCACCTTGTTCCACCTTGCTGTCGAGCACGCCACCGAGCTGCGCGCCGCGCAGCCTTGGCTGCTGTTCCTTTTGCCTGTGGCGGGTCTGCTCATCAATGCCCTTTATAAGGTAACAAAGTGCGAGGCGTGGGCACCAACAACGTTATCCGCGCCGTGCAGAGCGGCGAGCCGGTCAGCATCCTGCTGGTGCCCGCCATCTTCTGGGCACGGTGCTCACCCACCTGTGCGGCGGCTCTGCCGGCCGCGAGGGCGCTGCCTTGCAGATGGGCGGCAGCATCGGCTGGAACCTTGGCACCCTGCTGCGGCTCAAGGACCACGACCGCCGCACCGCCACCATCAG
>ENA-OQMZ01000606-OQMZ01000606.1-human-gut-metagenome-genome-assembly--contig:-NODE-606-length-14978-cov-2.281328_pt1 | contig 14978 bp, 17 predicted proteins | sample MGYA00242621_ERZ504862 | MGnify/ENA primary metagenome ERZ504862 (study PRJEB26092, sample SAMD00036393) | human gut metagenome | host: Homo sapiens | study: EMG produced TPA metagenomics assembly of... | reverse complement strand
TTTAATTTTTGTTGTTTTGTTTTTATCCAATGGCACAGGCAATCCTGCTTTCTTTTAGAAAAACAGGGGGAGTGTTTACCGGGTTATCGAATTATACCAGAGTTTTCCAGGATAAAACATTTCAACAGTGCTTGTTTAATACGTTCTTTTACTTTTTGATCCAGGTGCCGATCATGCTTGTTCTTGCCTTGATCCTGGCACAGCTTTTGAATAGTCCAAAGATCAGATGTAAAGGTCTTTTCCGTACATTGATCTTCCTTCCGTGTGCAACATCACTTGTATCTTACTCTATGATCTTCAAGTCCTTGTTTGCTCCGGACGGAGTTGTGAACAGAGTTCTTACAGGAATTGGATTATCCTCTGTCGACTGGTTCCAGAGTACATGGCCGGCTCGTTGGGTAATTGTTATAGCTTTGATCTGGAGATGGACAGGTTACAATATGGTATTCTACCTTGCAGGATTACAGAATATTGATTATTCCGTATATGAAGCAAGTTATATCGATGGAGCAACACCATTTAAACAGTTTATAAAGATTACAATTCCGCTTCTGAAGCCAACAATCCTTATGACAGCAATTATGTCAACTTCAGGAACACTTCAGTTGTTTGATGAGTCTATGAACCTGACAGCAGGTGGACCTGGTAAGTCAACCATGACATTGGCACACTACATCTACAATATTTCATTTGTAGAGACACCGAAATTTAATTATGCAGCAGCATTGTCTGTATGTATTCTTATAATGGTAGCAATTCTGTCTGCAATTCAGATGAAAGTAGGTGACAAACGTGACTAAATTGAAATCAATAGTTTCTTATGCAGTGTTGATTATTGCAAGCTTTCTGTCTGCATTTCCACTGTATTACATGCTTTGCGGAGCAACAAACTCAAGTATCGATGTCGTAAGAGGTAAACTCTATCCGGGTACTCACTTGATAGAGAACTTTAAGACACTGGTAGGTATGCAGAATCTTGGGCTTGCAATGTATAACTCATTCCGAAATGCGATCATCATTACAGTTGTAGCACTGCTTGTGTGTTCAATCGCCGGATATGGATTCGAGATTTATCATGACAAAGGAAAAGATACTTTAATGAGTATTCTTCTTCTTGCAATGATGCTTCCTTTCGTAGCCATTATGATTCCGCTGTTTAAGATGTTTACTTCATGGGGACTGGTTAATACATGGATCGCGCTTGCGCTTCCGACAATTTCCACTCCGTTTATGATCATGCTGTTCAGACAGGCAGCTCGTTCTTTCCCGCATGATATTATCGAAGCAGCAAGACTTGAGGATTAAACGAATTTCAGATCTTCTTTAAGATGTTTATCCCGGTTATGAAATCTACTTATGGAGCAGCTATGACTGTAACATTCATGAGTGCATGGAATAACTACTTATGGCCAACGATCATTTTACAGGACAGCAAAGCAATCACTATGCCGATGCTTGTAGCAAACCTGAAGAGTGGTTACAGTGTTGACTATGGTATGCTGATGCTTGGTGTATTGATTTGTACACTTCCGACTGCAATCATCTTCCTGTGCTTACAGAAGAGCTTTGCAAACGGAATTACAGGAGCGGTAAAATAATGCAGCAAAAGTATTGTATAAAACAGGAATGTTTAAGGAAGGCGCAAGGTGCCTTCCTTTTAGCACATAAAATGGGATTGCTTGAGGATCCTTCTATGGAGGGACTTGAAGCAAGAAGACAGAATCATAATGAAAAGCTGAAGATGATGGAGCAGGAGGAGAAGCTGTTCTATGGACCACGTTATTTTTCAGCACCGGCGTATTTGCAGTATGAGCTGACAAGACTGAAACTGGATTTTGTCCAGCCAAGTGAGGCGGTTCGAAGCACAGGTCTGTGTCCGGATGTCACAGAGCAGGAGAAGAAAGAATTTTACGAAAAAAATATGGATTTATTCGGTCGATATTTCGGAGATCTCTTTACTTATGAAGAGGTAGAACAGATTATTGAAAAAAGATTACGGGAGGATGCATATGACAAGCTTATCGAAGACGTATTACGTGAGTTCGAAGACGGGGAATGATTCGAACGATGGACTGACAAGCGAAAGTGCATTCGCAAGTCTTTTTGCAATCAATCATAGAAGTCTGCAGCCGGGAGATCAGGTACTGCTTGAACGTGGATGTGTATTTCATGGACAGTATCTTCATGTGACTGATAGCGGAAGCGAAGAAGCACCAATCGTGATCGGAGCTTATGGAGAAGGCGATGCGCCGCGTATTGAGGCTTGTGGGCAGGGAATCTGGTATCAGAATTATGGAGCCCCATTAGATTCACCAACTCATGTATATCGCGGGTATGTATCTTCCGCAGTTCTGCTGTATGATGCAGAATATATCATCGTAGAAGATCTGGAGATTACAAATGAAGCAGACAAAATTATCGGCGAGTACTATTCCCTTGGAGACAAGATGAACCGTACAGGTGTTGCTGTTGTTGCAAAGGATAAAGGGGTGCGACATGGAATCACATTGCGTAATCTTCTGATCCATGATGTGAATGGTAATGTATATGATAAGCATATGAATAACGGTGGTATCTATATGACAGCACTTCGTCCGGAGAACGAAGAACTGACCGGAGTAGCACGTTATAAAGATGTCACGGTTGAGGGATGCTTTGTATATCAGGTGAGCCGCTGGGGAATCGCTGTTGGTTATACTTATGCGCATGACAAGTTCCAGGGAGCAGAGCTTGATGAAGAAATCTTCCTGAAATATGGTCACGAAAATATGCTGATCCGCGATAATTATGTAAAGGCAGCAGGTGGTGACGGCATTACATCGATGTATGCACTTCGTCCACTCATAGAGCACAATATGACAGATCCATCGCCTGTGAGATCAATGATCGGATCTATAGCGAGCCAGGTGATCGCCTGGGAAGGTGGCAGCAGCTATCTGGCCTTGGAAGTGTAAGGATGCGTTGTTCCGATATAATGAAGGCACTGACACAAGACTGAATCAGGACGGTATGGCATATGATGCAGATTCCGGTGACGGAACCGTTTATGAGTATAATTACAGCAGACAGAACGAAGGCGGATGTGTGATGTTCTGTTTGCAGGAAGCAATTCATAATACGTTCCGTAACAATGTCAGCTTTGATGACCTTGGAGGAACGATCAGTCCGGCAGAGAACCCGGATGCACTGATCAAAGATAATACTTTCTATGTAAGAAAAGGCGTTCCGTTCGTTCGTAAAAATATGGATGGCGGTAATTATACATTAGAGAATAATCAGATTGTTGATTTGGAAAACTAAAAATTTGATGCTAAAAAGGCTATGAAAAAATCATTTTTTCATGGTCTTTTTTAATGGAAATAAATAAAAAAGAAATTTCTGTTTAGTTCCGAATTAGACAAAAATGGCATGAAAATCAACTAAAAAAAACAAGCCGAAAAAAAACCAGATTGCTATAATGAAGTTAATGTGGATAAAAAGAATCTATGTGAAGATAAAACTAAAATTCAAATAGGAAGGGCGCAGGATCTATGAAGATCGAAAGAAGCAATTCCTAAAGCTTGGAATCATTCTATTGGCGATTGCTGTTACAGGAACTGTTGCCGGAATCATTCAATATAAAAAGGCAAATCAATTCGATCTTACTGTTGCGGAACACGTAATTAGCAAAGAAGAGTATCTGAACTGTATGAAGGCAGTTGAATATGATACAAAGATACAGATTCAGCAGGAGTATGGCGCTATATATGAAGATGACTTCTGGAAAAACAGTATGATGGAAACACGGGTATGAAATTCTGGCGGATAATACAGTAGAAGAGTTGAAACACATTCATGCTGTTTACGATCTTGCAAAAGAACAGGAGATATCACAGACAGTAGTTATGAAGCACTGGAAAAACGCTGGAAAGATGAAAATGCAGAGCGAAGTGAGAAAGTAGAAAAAGGCGAAGTAATCTACGGGCTTAAAGAATATACGTTTCAGCTTTATCTGGATTATGAAATCAGCACGTTAAAAGAAAAGTACTGTAACGATACCAATCGTGAAGGTATGAAACTGACAGAAGATGAAATACAGGAACACTATCAAAGCCGAGAGTGGATCTTTGGAGACAGCGATGAAAATGCAGATCTTGAGATGGCAAGGATCGCGGTCGAAAGAGAACTGCGTGAGCAGAAGTATGATGATATGATCACGCAGCGTGAAACAGGTTCTCAGGTGGCAGGTAACATGGAGAATGTAAACCGAATAACCTTGAAGAATATACAATAATGGAGGGAGAAAAGCTATGAAGAAAAAATGGATGAGTCGTACGCTGGCCCTTGCGCTTGCTGGAACAACAGTTGCATCAATGGTGCCGACAGTTCCGGTTAATGCAAAGGAGTCTGCTACGACAGGAACAACTTATTACGTTGATTCAATAGGTGGAAAAGACAGTAATGATGGAACTTCTGAAAGCAAGGCATTCAAAACACTTGATAAGGTGAATGACCTTAACCTTGAGCCGGGAGACACAGTTCTTCTGAAAAAGGGATCTGTATTTGAGGATCAGGCTCTTAAGTTCACAAAAGAGGACAGCGGTACTGCAGAAGCACCGGTGAAGATATCTACTTATGGAGAAGGAGAGAAACCAAAGATCAATACAAATGGTCATGGACAGTGGGAGCTGAACTATGGTAATCGTCTGGACAATGTGAACCATAAATGGAAAGGTACTGTATCCTCCAGTATTTTAATTGAAGATACTGAATACCTTGAAATCGAAGGTCTGGAACTGACCAACGACAGAAAGAGTGAAACAGATACTGAACAAGGTAAAGCGTATAATGATGCATACGCAATGGACAGAACCGGTGTTGCCGGAGTTGCAAAGGATAATGGAACAGTAGATCATATCGTATTGAATGATCTTTATATCCATGATGTAACAGGAAACGTTTATAACAAGCATATGACAAACGGTGGTATCTACTTCATCGTTGCAAAACCAACGAATGAAGGCGAAACAGGAATTGCAAGATATAATGACGTCCAGATTAGAAACTGTTCTTTGAATAAGGTAAACCGTTGGGGAATTGCAGTAGGATATACCTATCAGTGGGGACAGTTCGAAACAGGTGAACTTCCGGATGCAACGATGGCAAAATATGGTTCCTCCAATGTAGTCATCGAGAACAACTATCTGAACCACGTAGGTGGAGATGCAATCACAACCATGTATCTTGACAGACCATTGATTCAGTACAATGTGTCAGAGAACGCAGCTGAACAGATTAATACAACAGATTATGTACAGCAACAGCCAAGACTGGATGCAAATGGAAAAGAGATTGGTAAACAGGACGTTGGAGCAGGACGAGTGGCAGCTGGTATCTGGCCATGGAAATGTAAAAATGCGATTTTCCAGTATAATGAATGTTTTAAAACATTGAATGCCGCAAGTGGTAATGGCGATGGACAGCCTTGGGATGCTGACTATGGTGACGGAACAAACTATCAGTACAACTACAGCCACGGAAATACCGCAAGTACCATCATGTTCTGTGGAGGAAATTCTGTTAACAATACATTCCGTTATAATATCAGTCAGAACGAAGATATGGGACCATTGGACCCGGCAGGTAACTCCGGAAATTGTCAGGTTTACAACAATACGTTCTATATCAAAGATGGTCTCAATACCATCTGGCACAGAAGTCATGGCAATGGCGGTCCTGTAGATATGGAAAATAATATTTTCTACTTCGCAGGTAATACACAGGCTACAGTAAACAACTGGAATCCTAACGGAAATAAGACCTTCAGCAACAACTTATTTTACAACGTAAGCACCTATCCGGATGATGCAAATGCTGTAAAAGTGAATGCAGGGACAGATGTACTTGTGAATCCAGGTTCTGGTCCGAAGGCTGTAGCAGAAGACAGAGCAGCAAGAAAACACGAAGATCCAACTAAAGAAACAGTATTTGACGGATACAAACTTGCAGAAAACTCTCCGGCAATCAATAAGGGTAAAGTAGTGGTTGACAGAAATGGTTATACGATCGATCACGACTTCTTCGGACATGCGATCACAGCAGTACCGGAGATCGGAGCAGCGGAAAGTGATGTAGTTACTGCACTTGTACTTCGTTCCAATACATACACAATTTCAGGAACAAATGTAAGTGATCTTCCGAAGAATACAACAGTAGAGCAGTTCCGCAACAACATCATCGTTGATACAGGCGTTACAGTAACTGTTAAGAGTGGTGATACAGTACTTGGCGATTCTGACATCGTCAAAGGCGGAATGAACATCGTTCTTTCTTACGAAGGAATGGATGATGTAACTTATACAGTCGTTGCAAGTTCTGATAAAGAACTGAAATCTTCTTACTACATGGTAAGCGGAAAGACACTGAGTGTTCCTTATACAACAGCAAATGCTACAACAGTCAGCGAGCTGAAGAAGAACATCACAGTAGCTGATACAGCAACAGTTTCCGTACTGAACAATGGAACAGCATTAGCTGACGGAGATGCAGTAACAGCAGGAATGACAGTACGCATCACGGCTGAAGATGGAACAACAAATGACTATACGGTAGCTCAGAAGAATACATACAACTGGACACTGGACTATGCAGGACAGCAGCAGGGAAATGTATGGTTTGCACAGCAGAAGAACGGTAATGGCGACTGGCTGATATGACAGCTTATGATAATACTTATCCGAACTGGGTACTGAATACATACTATGGTGTTGGTGTAGATGCTCCAAATCACAGTACAGCAATGAGCGATTCCATTCATGGACTGATCTCTGCTCCACCGCAGACTTCTTATTCGACAGCAATGGTATTCAGAGCACCGAAGAGCGGTACGGTATCCTTCAATGTAAAAGATGGTGAGCCGTATCTGCGTCAGGCTGGAAACTCAGGTGGAACAGTTACATTAAGCCTTCTTGTAAATGATACAGTAAAACAGAGTGTAACACTTTCAACAAGTAATCAGAAAGCAGCAGACTGGGCAAATTTTGATGAGATTGAACTGAACAAGGGCGATGTGATCCGCGTAACAGCAAGCTGCAACAGCAATCCAAGCAAGCCGTCTGTTCATGTTACTCCGATCATCACATACGTTGACAAGGCAGTAGTTGATACAGAAGCACCGGATGCTCCGACAGCAGTAAGAACAGCAGATGTTACAGAGACAACAGCTCATGTTGCATGGGAAGCAGCTTTGGATAACGTTGCAACAACTGGATACAACGCATATGTAAACGGAGAAAAGGTAAACACAAAACTGGTAACAGCTACAGAGTATGATCTGACAGGTCTTACACCAGCTACAGATTACAGTGTAGAGATTGAAGCAGTAGATGCAGCAGGAAATGTATCTGAGAAATCAGAGGCAGCTACATTTACAACAGCAAAGGCAGTCGATACAGAAGCACCAAGCGTTCCGACAGACGTAAAAGCATCTGATGTTACAAAGACAGGTGCAACTGTTACATGGACAGCTTCTACAGATAATGAAGGAGTTGCCGGATACAATGTATATGTAAACGGAGCTCAGGTAAATGATACACTGGTAGCAACAACAGAATATGTACTGACAGGTCTTACAGAAGGAACAGAATACACAGTAGAGGTAGAAGCTGTTGATACAAATAACAATGTATCCGCAAAGGCAGCAGTTACATTTACAACCGCGAAAACACCTGTAACTCCTGAGCCGACAGTAGTTGACAAGACAGAACTCAAGGCAACTACAGCAAAGGCCGATACAGCACTTGCAGCAACAGACAAGTACACAGCAGAATCACTGAAAGCCCTGCAGGCAGTTTACGATCAGTACGCATCCGTTCTGAATGACGAAAATGCAACTCAGGTTCAGGTTGACGAAGCAAATAAAGCCATCGCAAAAGCCCTCAATGCTCTTGTAGAAAAGAAGACAGATGACGGCAAGAAAGATGATGACAAGAAAGACGACAGCAATAAGGGTGACAATAAGAAGGATGATGGCAACAGCGGAGCATCCAACAATGGTTCATCTAATGGCGGATCAAACAATAACGGATCAGGTAACAAGGGTACTACAAGTACTGGAAGTACTACATCACATGCAGCTAAGACTGGAGATACAACAAATGTAGTAACATGGTTGTTTGCATTAGCAGCATCTGCAGTTGCAGGACTTGGTGTAGTAAAACGTAAAAAAGAGGATTAAGAAACACTTAACCTTGGCTTTATAAAAGGAAAAAATTAGTTCAAACAGGCGGGAGTCAGGAAGTCCTGATTGCTGCCCGTATGAATAATAAGGAGGAACAAAATGAAGAAAAAGACCGTATCAATGTTTATGGGCCTTGTTCTTGGAGTGACAACTGTATTTAGTTCAATTGGACCGGCAGTTGTTACTGTATCTGCTGCTGAAAGCGGAGTGACAGATTCTAAATGTAAAAAGACAGGTACACCAGAACCGGCAGCAGATGACGTTGTACCAGATGCGAATCAGTACAAATATCAGAAAGATGAACTGGCAGCATTCTGCCACTTCGGTCCGAATACATTCAATGAAATTGAGTGGGGAGAGCATTACGGAAATAAAAAGCCGAGTGAAATCTTTAAGTTGGATCAGAAATTTGATGCAAATACCATGGTGAGAACATTAAAGGAAGCAGGATTCAAGAAACTCATTATAACAGCGAAACATCATGATGGTTTCTGTATCTGGCCGAGTAAATGGACAGACTATGATACAGAGGAAGCAGGGTATAAAGGAGATATTCTTGCAGAAATCTCAGCTGCTTGTTCCACCTATGATATGGACATGGGACTTTACCTGTCTCCATGGGATATTCATGAGCCATCTTACGGATATAAAGATGCGAACGGAAATCCAACAACACCAGAGAAAGATGTATTGGATTATAATGTGTATTATAACAATCAGTTAGAAGAAATCCTCGGAAATAAAAAGTATGGAAACAAGGGACGTTTTGTTGAAGTATGGATGGATGGAGCCAAAGGAAGCGGTGCCAATGCACAGGAGTACGACTTTAAGAAGTGGTTTGCTACAATCCAAAAGTATCAAGGAAAAGAAGTAGCAGGTAATTCAGCAGACTGTATGTTATTCGGAGCTCAGGCATATACAACCGTTCGCTGGATTGGAAATGAAGACGGTGTAGCTTTTGAGGATACCTGGGCAAAGTCAAATGTCAATTATGACAAGAATACTATTGACAGCAATGGAAGTACACCTTATTCCAAAGGATATGAAAATGGTAATAAATGGACAGTTCCGGAGTGTGACGGACGTATTACATCCGGATGGTTTTGGGGAACTCAAAAGAAGACTCCGAAGACAATTACACAGCTTGCTAACATGTACTTTGATTCTGTAGGACATAATGCAACCATGCTTCTGAATGTACCGCCGAATAACCAAGGTACAGTAGATGAGCCGATTCTGAAAAGAATAACAGAATTTGGACAGAATGTGGAAGATACTTTCAGAACCAATCTGGCAAAAGAAGAAGGAACCACAATTGAGGCATCTAATGTTCGTGGAAATGATGCGAAATTTAAACCGGGCAATGTGGTAGACAGTGACGATTCTACTTACTGGACAACAAATGATGGTAAAACAAGCGGAAGTCTTACTATTAAGTGGAATACAGCGAAAAAGTTTGATGTGGTTTCATTCGAAGAAGCAATTCAGAAAGGACAGCACATCAACAGCTATAAAGTTGAGTACAAAGCGTCTGACGATGCACAGTGGCAGACACTGAAAAGTGGAGTAACTGTTGGTGCAAAGAGACTGGTTAGAACAGCTCCGGTATCAGCAACTCAGGTGAAGATTACAGTAGGAACATCAAACGGAAAAGTACCGATGCTGAGTGAAGTTGGTGTATACAAAGCAAGCGAAGGATTCCAGCTGGCAGGAGCAGCGCCGGAAGGCATGGATACAACAAGTGTTAATGAGACAAGTAAGTTTACATTTAGCTCCACAGGATGGAATCCTCAGACAGGAAGCCAGTACATCAACGGACAGAATACATGGTCCAATAAAGCAGGTGCAGAGTTTACTTACAAATTTAGCGGAACAAAAGTATATCTGATGGGTACAACAGATCCAGGTCATGGTCAAGCGGATGTTTATATTGATGGTAAGCTAGTAGAAACAATTAATACACATGCAGAAAGCAGATCCACAGGAGCAAAAATCTTCGAATCTAAAGATTTAGAGGATAAAGAGCATACATTAAAACTTGTAGCAAAGACAAATGCTGCAATCGGTGTAGAAGCGGCTTACGTAATCAACAATGGTGGCGTAGGAATGATCGAACTTGAGAATTCTGCATACACAATGAATGAAGAATCTTCACTGGATGTAAAAATCAAACGTGTAGGTGGAACAACAGGAACAATCACAGCTAAGATCCAGCCAAATCCGGGAAGTGCAATTCAGGATGACTTTGATACCGAGTTTTTGCCAACTGTTACATTAAATTGATGGAGAATCAGAAAAAAATCGTTAACAGTAGCGAAGACAAAACGAAATACCAATCTGAACCGGAGATCGCGTATTTTCAATTGAGCTGACAGAAAAAACACCGAAGAATGCAATTATCGGATTTAACGGTTCTGCAAGAATCACAATCAAAGATGCAGATGGAATTACAAAAGATAAACTTCAGACATTGGTTACGAATTCAGCGGCATTGGAAGCACATCTTTATTCAGGTGGATGGGATGTATTTGCTAAAGCACTGAAGACAGCTCAGGAAGTAGCAGCAAATGAGAATGCAACAGATGCAACAATCAGAAACGCATACACAGAACTGGAAAGTGCAAAAAATGCATTAGTAGCACGTGAAAAATATACAGAAGCAGACAGATTCAACTTCTTATGGAAAACAGGAACAAGTGCTAAGCTGGAAGCGGAATTTGCGACAGAGTTAAATAATAGCAACGATTCAGATTCTGATCCGAAGTGGCCGATGAAGATTGCAGATAATAGCGATGCAAGTAATGGAAAATTTGTCACAGATATGGCATTCAAAGATGTTTTGAAATATGCTTATCATGCAGACAAAGCAGGCACCTATCATGTGGTTATGAGATATCGCAGTGGATCCGCTGAAATGAGAAAAATGGTATCAAGATTACAGAAGCAGAAGGAAAGATCGCAGAGAAAACAGTTGTAGTTGATCCGACAAAGAATAACGGAAACGTTGTTTTTGGAACTGTAGAATTTGATATTGAAGTAACAAAACCTGGAGATGGAATGATCTCTATTACAGCACCGAATACCAATAAAGGTCCTGGAATCGACTACTTCATCATTAGCCCGAAGAGTGTTAAATTAGAAAAATTTGCCATCACAGCTACAGCCGGCGAAGGTGGAACTATCACAGCTGAGAGTCTTACAGAAGGCAAAGTAGACGTAACAGAAGGCGAAAGCGCAACATTTACAATTACTCCGAATTCAGGATATGAAATCGCAGATGTAAAAGTTGATGGAAATTCCGTGGGAAAGAAAACTTCTTACACATTTAGTGATGTGGATAAAGCACATAAAATTGAGGCAACATTTGCATTTGCAAATTATACAGCAGAAAATCCATTTAAATTCCCAGAAACAAAGGGCGTAACAAGCACACTGGAAGCAGAACATGCTACAGAATTGATCAATAGCAATGATTCAGATTCTGATCCGAACTGGCCGCTTACAATTACTTCTGAGGGTTGGGCAAGTAATGGAAAATTCCTGAACTGTATGGCATACAAAGATTATGCTAAGTACGCTTATACAGCAAACGTTCCTGGAATTTATAAAGTAACAGGTACTTATCGTGCAGGAGCACTGAATAAACTTGCATTTTCTGAGGAAGGAAGTAAGATTGAGGCAGCGCAGTAGATTGTCCGTCAACAAAAGAAGGTAACAACTTAACTGTGAAGACATTCGAACTTAACATTGAAGTAAAAACTGCAGGAGCAGGAACTTTGGTTCTTACAGCACCGGACACAAACAAAGCTCCACAGCTTGATAAACTGGATATTCAATTGATAAGAACTGCAAGTGAAGCAGACCTTACAGACCTTAAAGCAACGATTGCTGAGGCAGAAGAAATTCTTAACGAAGAAGACAAAGATAAATATTCAGCAACAGCTCTTGTAGAACTTCAGGAGATGGTAAACGCTGGAAAGGCATTCACAGAAAACACATCTCAGGCAGAGGTAGATGCGAAGAAAGCAGAAATCAAAGCAAAGATTGCTGACATCCAGACACAGTTTACAATCACAGCAACAGCAGGTGAAGGCGGAAAGATTGCACCGGAAACCACAACAACAGTTATAAGGGAACATCCAAAGTATTCACGATCACTCCTGACAAGGGATACCATATTGAAAGTATTACAGTGGACGGAGAAAATGTAGAAACTATTGCAACAGAGTATGCTTTCGAAGGTATTGTTGCAAATCATACAATTGCTGTAACATTTGCAAAAGATGAGCTTACAATTGCGAAAGAAAATCTGTTAGCAACAATTAATACAGCAAATAAAAAACTTAAAGAGACAGAGCAATACACACCGTCATCTTTGAAAGATCTTGAAGATGCAGTCAAAGCTGCACAGGCTATTTACGACGATCCAAATGCTGATCAGGATAAAGTAGATAAAGCAAAGGCAAATGTAGAGGCTAAGCTTGCAGATCTGAAAGCGAAAGCAAAGAAAGATACTCTGAACCTTGCAATTACAGCAGCAGAAGGCGATGTCGCATTAGTTGACAAATATACAGAAGAGTCTATCGAGAAGCTTCAGAAAGCAATCGATGAAGCAAAAGAAGTATTAGCTGATGAGAATGCATCACAGGAAAAAGTAGACGCAGCAGAGAAAGCAGTCAAAGAAGCACAGAAGGCTCTTGTTGAGAAAGAGACACCGAAGCCGGAGGCACCTGTTAAGAAGGATGAACTGAAAGCTGCTGTAGAAGACGCAACAAAGGTTGTAGGAGATACAGAGAAGTATACAGAAGAGTCTCTTGCAGCCCTTCAGTCAGCAATTGATGCAGCCAATGCAGTTCTTCAGAATCCAGAAGCAACACAGGCTGAGATCGATGCAGCAGTGAAGGCAGTAAAAGAAGCAAAAGAAGCTCTGAAAGTAAAAGAAGACAAGAAAGACGACAACAATAAGGGCGACGACAAGAAGGATGATGACAAGAAAGATGACAATAAAAAGGATGACAGCAACAGCGGAACATCCAACAATGGTTCATCTAATGGCGGATCAAACAATAACGGATCATCCAACAAGAATACTACAAGCACTGCAAATAAGACATCAAATGCAGTAAAAACAGGTGATGCAGCAAATGTAGCAGGTGTAGCAGGAGTTGCAATCCTCTGTCTGGCAACAGGAATTGTTGTTGTACTGATTAAAAGAAAGAGAATAAGATAAAATGATTGTAGTTATAAGTCTTATTATGATTCTATCATTTCTGCTAAGCGCAGTAGTTATTATGTGTTTATGTAAAGAATCGATAAACTGGCGTAATGAACAGTGCAGTTATGATTTAGAAGAAAGCATAGAACTGTAAAAAAGAAAATTGGTACAAAAGAAATAACTAATCAGAGAAACCCAGGAGTAAAATCCTGGGTTTCTGATTAGTTATTTTATTAAAAACGTTTTCCTGTATTGAGAAGGTGTTGCATTAATAACGCTTCCAAAGACTTTGGAATAGTGCTGCGAGTCTTTAAATCCAACCTGCAGTGCAATTTCCGTTAAGGTTAAATTGGTATCCTGCATTAGCTCAATGGAGCGATTGATACGATAAATATTAATATAGTTTGATAATGTGACGCCCATATAACTCTTGAAAAGTTTACTAAGATAACGGACGGAAATATGCAATTGTTGTGCAATGTCTTCTTGTAAAATTTTTGTAGCGTAATGTGTTTGAATATAATTCAATGTATAAGCTACATAACTGTTTTGAAGTTGAGGCTCTGTATGTTCACGTTCATGTACAAGCTCTGTGTGATCAAGAATATGGAGCATCAGGTCCATAAGAGCAATATTAAGATTAGCGGCTGTAAACAGACTGTCAGAGGAAGTATGCAAATCAATCAATTTCTGAAGATGCTTATCAATCGTTTCATCAGAGATGAGTCGATAATAAAAATGTGAAGAAAATAATACAGCATGAAGAAGCGTAATCGGGAATATTCCATCATTATCAAGAATGATAGTTGAAAACATATCAGGGTTGAAATGTATATGCTGAAACTCGCAATCTGAAGTATCATTCAGATAAAAAGAATGCACCATATCAGGAAGGATCATAATAAAGTCACCTTTTGTACAATGCAGGGTTTCTGATTGAATATCCATATAACATTCTCCGGAAAGAATTCGATAAATCTCAATATTAGTATGTAAGTGTCGACCGAATGTATAACCTGCCTTTCGATACGACACAACTGCTCCTGATAAAATAGAATCAGATAGAGACATCTGTTTAGAAACAGTATTTTGGGGGAAGAGTCGGAAGTCCTACCGGGGTGAGTTAGAAGATTCGATCCAGTTTGTTCAGTATGATTTTTTGTCATAAATTTATGCCTCCATAATTAAGTGAAAGATAAACCAAATTAAAATCTATTATAACACAAATAATAAGAAAACAACACAAAAAAATATAATAAATTTCCATCTAAATTCATTAAATTTTATAGAGCGTTTTCTGAGGAGAAGTCCTGGACGATGAGGAAAATCACATAAATGGAAAGTGTCTCGCATGTGAGATTGTTGCTTTTATCAATTCCAATCCATTTGCGCAAGTAAAGATTAATGCAAAGATAGTTTTGTAAGGAGAAGAAAAAAACAGAGGTAACCCCAAATGGGCAAATTTCAGACAATAAAAAAAGAGAACCCCTTGAAAATCAAAGGTTTCTCTTACATTCCATCAATGCGGAAGAGGAGACTTGAACC
>ENA-OQMZ01000603-OQMZ01000603.1-human-gut-metagenome-genome-assembly--contig:-NODE-603-length-14984-cov-1.985461_pt1 | contig 14984 bp, 21 predicted proteins | sample MGYA00242621_ERZ504862 | MGnify/ENA primary metagenome ERZ504862 (study PRJEB26092, sample SAMD00036393) | human gut metagenome | host: Homo sapiens | study: EMG produced TPA metagenomics assembly of... | reverse complement strand
GTCTAAAGTACGGACGCGAGGTCCAAGTGATGAAGTCGATATACCATTGCATCCTACATTCTAACAGTTTAAGTAATGAGATGGATAAATCCTTACTGGAAGTAAGGGGATTACCCATAAATATATTGTAGTAGTGATGAGTTAGACGCACTATTTTTTTGAAAAAAGGCAGAACAAATGTTTGTAAAATGTTCTTGCATATGGTATAATAAAAACATGGAGAAAAATATGTTTAATATCAATAATAATGAACTTTCATATGGTAGAGGATATGTGTATTCCCTGCAGTACCATCTGGTATGGTGTACAAAATACCGGAAAAAGGTTTTAAAAGATGGTATTGATGCAGAATGCAAAGAAATGCTCTGTGACCTTGCAGAAGAATATAAATTTCAGATCCTGGCAATGGAGGTTATGCCGGATCATATCCATCTGCTTGTAGACTGCAGACCACAGTTTTATATCTCTGATATGATCAAGATCATGAAGGGGAACATTGCCCGGCAGATGTTTCTTGCGCATCCAGAACTGAAGAAAGAGCTTTGGGGAGGGCATCTGTGGAATCCATCTTATTGTGCAGTAACGGTGAGTGACAGGAGCAGGGAACAGGTATGTTCTTATATCGAGGGGCAAAAAGAAAACAGAACTGAAGATCCGTTTTTATATTGTAGAAAGAGGAAAAAAGATAGAGGACAGTATCCAGTATGGTGTAGAATTACGAAAACAGAATATCCCGATCCGCCAGACACTGGATATTTATCGTTCTGCGGTCAGTTGTCTGATTGAGATCTATGCCAGATATGGGATGAACTGGCAGTGATCACAGAACCTAAAAACCGTTTCAACACGGCAGAACATCTGGTACATACCACCAAAAAGAACCAGGCAAGGTTTGATTTTGACCTGCGTTTTCCAAAGATGCCTTCTTATCTCAGAAGGGCAGCTATCCAGCATGCCCTGGGAAGTGTATCCTCATATAAGACAAGGATGGAACTGTGGAAAAAAACGGATCAGAAAGGCGGCAGGCCGAAGCTGGTGTGTGATAATCATGCCATGCCGGTATTCTACCGAGATGTGATGTATCGTGAGGATACAGAAGAAAAGATAGAGTGTGCCTGAAACTTTATGACGGCCATGACTGGAAATGGTTTCGGGTCAGCCTCAGCCATACAGATATGGAATATCTCAGAAAGAACTGGGCAGGAAAAAAAGCTGCAGCTCCCGTGCTGGAAAAAAGGCATCGTAAATACTTCCTGCGTTTTTCTTATACGGAAGAAGTGCCGCTTACAAAGACACCTGCAAAAGAACAGATTATCTGCAGTGTGGATTTAGGACTCAATACGGATGCAGTCTGTACCATTATGCGGTCAGATGGAACTGTCCTGGGAAGAAGTTTATTGATTTCCCAGTGAAAAAGACCGGATGTACCGTGTGCTGGGACGAATAAGCAGGTTCCAGAGGAAACATGGTTCTGCACAGGTGAAAAGCAGATGGGCCTACGCGAAGCGTCTTAACACAGAACTTGGAAGAAAGATTGCAGGTGCAGTCACAGGATATGCAGAAGAAAACCATGTGGATGTGATTGTGTTTGAGTATCTGGAAATAAAAGGAAAGATATCCGGAAGAAAGAAACAGAAGCTGCATCTGTGGAGAAAAAGAGATATCCAGAAAAGATGTGAACATCAGGCGCATCGCAGAGGGATGCGGATTTCCAGAATCTGTGCATGGAATACCAGCAGGCTTGCCTATGATGGGTCAGGAACAGTTGTCCGCGATCCGGGCAATCACAGTTTATGTACATTCCAGAATGGAAAAAGATATAACTGTGATCTTTCAGCGTCCTATAATATTGGAGCAAGATATTTTATACGGGAACTTTTAAAACCCTTCCGGTAACGGAAAGGTCTTTGCTGGAGGCAAAAGTCCCTTCAGTAAAGCGTAGGATCTCATGTGTATATGCGGACTTAAGAGAACTGTTTTCAGAAATGGAAATCTTAAGAGTAGCATAAACACAGGCAGATATACAGCGGACTACCTGTGGTGTGGGAACCTGCCATATCTGGCATGGAAAAAAGCGCATGACTGCGCATATCCTAAGTTACAGGCGTATCCGCCGATATTTAGCCTTGTCGCTTAAAGCGACTGAGGGGCATATGACTTTAGTCATGTGAGATCCACCATGGAAATTGCGGAATTCCTTCTGACAAATGCAGGAGCAGTAATTATAAGGGCTTCAAACGGCAAGGAGGCTGTTGAAGCATTTGCAAAATCAGGTGTTGGTGAGGTCAATGTAATTCTGATGGATATTATGATGCCAGTTATGGATGGCATGGAAGCTACCAGAGAAATACGTACAATGAACAGAAGTGATGCATCTGCTGTTGTGATTATAGCTATGACCGCCAATGCTTTTACAGAAGATAAGACTAAAGCACTGAAGTCTGGAATGGACGATTATCTTACAAAACCACTGGAGTCAGAAAAACTGATTCGTGCCTTAAGTAGATACAAACACAATTAACAGTAACGTTCTTATTTCAGCCATAGAAACAGGGTGTGGTACGAAATATTATGCGTAAATTTATAAAATGGAACAGTAATTCAGACAAAGAGGGGGCATATCAATTGGACAATGATATGCCCCTCTTCCGATGTTTGTTAACTGATGCATTTTGTTTATATATTCCCTTATTTTGTACATGGACTCTTTTATATGAAAGGTGTATAGTGAATGAAAACTATATGATAAAGATTATGGAGGCATAAGATCATGGCTAATTTGATAAATTTTGTTACGCTGTTGAATGGAAAATTTGATAATAAGGATCAATTTGAGAAAATAAGTAAGACAAATCCACAGTATCCATATGCAAAGCACATCAATACAATATGTAATTCAAAAATCGCAAATCTCCCAAATGGTTTCGAAGGCGTATTTATGATTGAAGAGAGTTATTATTCTGTACAGGGGACTACCCGCTCTTCTTCACATTTGTTTCTTTTTATGGAAGAAAACAATTCAATAAAACTTATTTCTTATGAGATACCGGAAGGATATGATAAAAAGAATTTTACTTACAAAATCTTCAAAGGTGCCGACTATGATCAGCTAAAGTGTTCTGCAAAATTTACTCCTGCATTTTTCAGAAAATCAGGTGATACATGGGAAGGCGGAAGTGTAAGTATGTTTTCTCCCGTATTGAAATTTTCTCTGCATGAAAAGTTCACTGAAAATCAATTGGAAGTATCAGAGTCCATGGAAGTAAATGGGAAAAGAACTTTTGGTTATGATGAGCCGATTATTTACAAACGAATAAAATAGAACATTGACAGGGGATGCTTTGCTAAAAAAGATTGATTTGTTAAGAAGAGCAGAATTCCTAAAGAAAGAGGAATACTTATGAACATTGTTTTTTCATCTGATAAGAAAGAATATAATACTATTAAAAAAGGTACTGAAATACTGCTGGCTGAAAATGACGGTTTCAACCAAAACATATGAATTGTTTGTTAAATTTCAGGACAGACCAGAAATATTGATCAATAAAAGAAAAAACCAGATTCATATCATCTGTCGGGAAATATCTCATTATTACCGCGCACTTAATTATGCCATACATCATATGGAAGAAGATGAATTTCAATATCAAGAGCATGTCTGTTTTGAAAGAAACGGTCTTATGCTGGATTGTTCCAGAAATGCTGTATTTACAGTTGAAAAGGTGAAATTCCTGATCAAGACACTGGCAAAACTTGGAATGAATGTACTCATGCTTTATACAGAAGATACCTATGAAGTAGAGGGGCAGCCTTATTTTGGGGCTTATCGCGGAAAATACACCAAGGACGAAATAAAAGAACTGGATGCTTACGCTTCCATGTTTGGGGTAGAGCTTGTTCCGTGTATTCAGACCCTGGCTCATCTGCACAATGCGCTGAAGTGGCCGGGAATGGATAAGATTCGTGATTCTGCGGACATTCTCCAGCCTGAAAAAGAGGAAACTTATCAGTTTATTGAAAAAACTGCTCAGCTCAGTAAAAGAGAATTTTTCTACCAACAGGGTACATCTTGGAATGGATGAGGCTGTCATGCTGGGACTTGGAAATTATCTAAAAGAAAATGGATATAAAAAAGGGTCACTAATAATCAGGGAACATTGTAACAGGGTCGTAGATATTTGCAGAAAATTAGAATTAAAGCCTATGATATGGAGTGACATGTACATTACAGCAAATTCTGCAGGCGGATACTATGATCTGCCCGAAAACACGGACTGCTCCAAATGGGAAAAACCGAAAAAAGATTTAGGATTAGTATATTGGGACTATTATCATGCTGATACCAGAACCTATGAAAAAATGCTGGATATCCATGCGCAGCTTTCGGATAACGTTATTTTTGCAGGAGGATCTTGGATTTGGAACGGAATTTCCCCCAATTATTCTAAGACCTATGCGTGTACCAAAGCAGCTCTTTCTACTTGTAAAAATACAATATAAAAGAGGTGCTCTGTACAGCATGGATGGATAATGGTGCAGAAACCCCGGTGGATGCTTTGCTTCCGGGACTTGTACTTTTTGCACACCTTGATTTTCACAGAGACTATGACGAAACAATCCTTAAGCAGGAGTTCAGGAACTGCACAGGCGGGGAATTTGATGATTTTATGGCACTTGACAATTTTGATTCCTTATTCTTAAATACGAAAGAGAATAAAGAGGCTCAAAATCCTTCAAAATATCTGTTATACCAGGATCCAATGTTAGGCATTTTTTGATTATCATGTGAAAGAATCAGGTGTCAATACAAAATCTTACTACCAAAACATACAGAAAATGTATGAATGAAATGTGCAAAAAAACAGGAAAATATCAGCTTTTATTTTCGTTTTATGAAAAACTGGCGGCGGTATTAGCTGATAAAGCCGATTTGGGCATGTGTATAAAATCAGCATATGACAGATCGGACAGAGCAGCGTTGAAAGATATCAGTCAGAATGTTATTCCTGGAATCATCTGCAATCTGACAGATATGAAATCATCAAGAGAAAAAATCTGGATGAACGATGCAAAGCCATTTGGTTATGAGATTCTGGATATAAAAATTGGTGGCGTAATTACAAGACTTAAAAGTACAGGATACCGGATTGACAATTATCTGAATGGAAATGTGCTTCGTCTGGAAGAGCTGGAAGAGGAAAGACTTCCCTATTTTACCAAAGGAATGGACAAGCGGGAGAACTTATGGAATCGCATCATCAGTGGATGTGATTTGAATGATACGATCTGATAAAGGTAAATGAAAGGAATCCGGCTACGTATGGAAACCAAAACTATTCTCACAGAATGGTTTTGGTTTCCTTTTTTGCTGTTACAAATCAGTTACAACTGCGATATAGAATTTAATGTATAATTAACCTGTGAAAAGATATTTATAAAAACATGTGAGGTAATAATCATGAAGGCAAGAATTCTTGTGATAGAAGACGAAATGTCAATCAATGACCTGCTATGTATGAATTTGGAGATTGCAGGGTATGAAACAGTAGGATATCTGGATGGAAATGAGGCATATGAAGCAATTATTCAAGATCATGCGTTTCAGTGTGCACTTGTAGATATCATGCTTCCCGGAAGAGACGGATATAGCCTGTTACCGAAACTGAAGCAGTATGAAATCCCCGTAATATTTCTTACCGCAAAGGGAGATATCGCGAGCAAGATAAAGGGATTAAAAGACGGTGCGGAAGATTATATTGTAAAACCATTTGAAATGCTGGAAGTGATGGTCCGTCTTGAAAAAGTACTGGAACGTAATGGCACTGTACAAGAACAGATTCAAATTGGTGATGTCATCATTGATACTGCTAGTCGTACTGTTACAAAAATGGGTATGGAAATCTATTTAAAGCCAATGGAATATAACTGCCTCATGGTGTTCGCCAAAAACCCGAATAAAGCACTGACCAGGAATCAGATCCTGCAGGAACTGTGGAATGAAGAGTTTTGCGGAGAAACAAGAACTGTGGATGCACATGTGGTCGTATCAGGAAAAAACTTGGCTGGCAGGATAAGATTAAAACAATTCCCAGAATCGGTTACAGACTTGAGGTGGATTTATGAAACTCTTAATAAAGATCTTTTTTCAGACTACATGTATTATTCTGTTGGTATCGTCAGGGATCTTTCTCTATACCACTTATTGTTGGAAAATCAGAGTATACAGAATATCAACAGTTATGAAAGCAGTATATTCAGAACAAATATCTTACAGTTTGAAAATAAAACAAGCCTTTCTGACAATCAGAAACAGAATGCCGACAACGAAATGCGCCCCCAAATAGTTACTTATGCTTTTCGGCAGGTTTTTCATGACAGCGCGGTTTTATATCTTGATGGAAAAATGACCTATAATGGAACTGTTTATGAATTCGATGTAAAAAAGTTAAGAGAATTATGTAAAAGTAAGGCAAACATGGTGGATCATGGCAGCAACAGTGACGGTCATGGCCCTATGATCAGTCAGATAAATGGAAGGACACTTTTGTTATTTTACTATGGCAATGTAAATATGGGATATCAGATTGTTACTTATAAAGATATAACAGATGTAATAGAAAAAAGTCATCTGCTGTTTTTTCAGACGGGTGGATTTACTTTATCTTTGATAGTGGTGATGGGAATTATCCTTTATTTGAGCCTTAGAAAAATCACAGCACCGCTTACAGGCCTAAGAGAAGCTACGCTTCTTGTTTCTGAAGGTATTTATGATTTTAAAGTACCGTCAGAGGGAAATACAGAACTTGCGCAGATAGGTGCAACCTTTAATTTTATGACAGGTAAAATAAAAGAACAAATTGAAAGTCTTTCTAACATAAACCGGACACAAAAACAGCTTATTGGAAGTCTGGCTCATGAGCTGAAGACCCCAATGACTGCAATCATAGGCTATGCAGATACATTGCTTACTGTGCGCCTAACCCCGGAAAGGCAGGAGAAGGCTCTGATTTATATTGAAAATGAATGTCGCAGGCTGTCAAGACTTTCTAATGAAAATGCTGGAATTAACCGGACTCTATGAAGCTTCGGAAGACTCATTCAATCCAGCTGAAATACAGGTGGATAACTTCCTGAAAGAAGTAAAAGAACTTATTGATTGCAGGCTTCAAGAAAAAAACATCTCTCTTGATGTATTTTGTGAACCAAAAGAATTGGTAAAGAAGTTTGATCAGGACTTAATGATAAGTGTAGTGACAAATCTAATTGATAATGCAGTCAAAGCTTCCAGGAAAGAATCTAAAATTGTGCTTGAGGCAACCCCAGACCATCTGATGGTTCAGGATTTTGGAAAGGGAATACCGAAAGAGGATCTGGAAATGGTGACGGAACCATTTTATATGGTAGACAAATCTCGTTCCAGGGCAAAAGGAAGTGTAGGGCTCGGTCTTTCTTTATGTCAGAAAATTATAGAACTGCACGATTTCCAACTGAAGATTGAAAGCAATCCGGGAAAGGGAACTACAGTCTCTGTTTTCTGGTAATCACACTAACGTTTACATATCAGTTACAAATCGCGAAAGATTTGGTGTAATGCTCGATGATATACTTATAACAATCTTAGAAAGGAGATATTACCAGAAATGAGAAAAAACATAAAAAAAGTTTGCAGGAATAGTGCTTTGTATTGGAATGTTTACAGGATGCGCACAGACCCCGGATTCTTCTTTGGTAAGACCGAAGGGGAGCAAGGCTGTAGATGCTTATACGGAAGCGGATGATGTTAGCGGTTCTAAAGGAGAAGCATCTGAAAGCAAGAACGATGACGGTTCAGAGTCAAAGACAACCATCAGGAATCTCATCGATGCTCCTCAAAATTATAAAAGCCATGTGGAAGATGACAGTGCCAAGCTCGTGGTAAATACAGATGCAAGCGTAGAAATTCCGGAAGTGGAAAAGATATCTGCTATTTCTGTCACTGCGGCAGAAGTTACCCAGGAGCTTCTCGACCGTATTACAAACGCATTCTTCTCAGAGGCAAAACTTTATACCCTGGATAGTTATTATGTGAAGACAAAGGATGAAATTAAAAAAACTCTGGATGAACTAAAAGAAGACGTTGCTAACGGAAACCTGGATCCGTATAACTATGGAACAGACGATGATGGGAATTATGTCTATGATATCTATGAAGATATTGAGACATGGGAACAGGAATACGAAACTGCTCCGGAAAAGAAAACCCTGACAGAGGCAAAACCTGTTGCCGGAAATTATTTCAGTTGTATTGCACAAATGCCAGACGATTCACAATACTACTATATGATATCTTCCGATGGCTCCGATACCTTGTCAGTCAAGATCAAGAAAGCAGCAAACAAGGGCGGGGAAAAAATACCGGAGGATGCAATGTGGTGTGATTACGGATATTCTGAAGAGGAAGAAAAACCCACAGAAGAATCTATCGGGCTGTCCTTGGATGAAGCCAAAAAACTTGTAAAAGGAAAAAGTTGAAAAAATGGGCATCACAGATTTACAGTTTTCTAACTGGAATTACGCGGTGTGCAAAAGTTTTGAAGGCGATAATAGTTCAGGTAATTTTGGAAATGGATATAGAATTGATTATGCACGTACATAAATGGTGTGCCGGTAACTCAGACAATTGCAGACGGTGGGGCATTGGAAGATATGGACAGCACAATGGAAACATGGTCTTATGAAAGTCTCTGTTTCTATGTCGATAAAGATGGCATAGAAAGCATGACTTATTCAAATCCCTACACAATTGGTAAAATAAAGACAGAGAATTTAAATCTTCTTTCGTTCAGCGAGGTTATGAAAATTTATGAAAAAATGATGGTGGTAACAAACGCTGATAATATGCAATATGAAAATTCCAGGGTCTATAATATTGATCGGATCGTTCTTGCTATGCCAGAATATATGAGCCGTCTACTGACGCACACACAGGTATTTTGATCCCCGTCTGGGATTTTTTTCGGCAGCATGACTTCAGAAAGTGAATATAACGGAGAAACAGAATCAAATACCAGTAAAGATCCGAATGAAAGTTTCCTTACCATTAATGCCGTGGATGGCAGTATCATAGACCGGAATCTGGGTTACTGACATGAGACAGGTATTTGGAATTGTAAGGTACAATTTCTTCGGATTTCTACGCAATCCCAAAGTTATTTTTATATTTCTGTTAGAATTTGTACTTAGTTTCCTGCTTACAGGCAGAATCATGGTTGTAATGGAGACCTACGATACACCGGTACAGGCCATTGAACCATTTATCTGGACATTTGGGGATGGGATAGCAGTACTGTCCAGTTCGCTGCTCTTGCTTCTTATGTTTTCTGACCTGCCGAAGATGACACCTATTACTCCGTACCAGCTGACCCGGACAACCAAGAGGAAATGGCTTTTAGGTCAATTCATTTATGTTATTCTTGTAACTGTTTTATATACGGTTTTGATGCTGCTGTTTACGGCCGTGCTGTGTATGAAAAAGAGTTATCCAGGTAACCTGTGGAGCGAAACTGCGGCCATGCTTGGTTATTCAGAATTAGGAAAAAACCTGCAGGTCCCTTCTACAGTAAGGGTCATGGAAAGTATCTCACCCTATGGCTGTATGCTGCAGGTTTTCTTCCTTCTGTTTTGTTATTCGCTGACCTTAAGCTTTGTAATCCTTGTAGGAAATCTCTATAAAGGGAAGACTAAGGGGATGATTTTTGGCCTTCTTTACAGTGTCTTTGGTTTTTTATTGGACCCGAAAGTACTGGCTGTAATTTTACATAAAGAAAAATACGAAATGTATCAGGTAAATGTATTAATCTGCTGGATCAGTCCTCTGAACCAGGCAGTATACGGAAAACATAACTTAGGTTATGACCCATTGCTTCCGAAAATCTCGCATTCCTATATGTTTTTTCTGGGTATTTTAGTTCTTCTTGCAGTTTTTGCAATTAACCGGATGAAAAAATATACCTTTGAATTTCTTGGAGAAAAGACATGATCGGAAGGGGGAAAACCTATGTGGGGTGAAACAAAACGTATGTTTTTTAATAAGAATTTTCTGGCAGCATGGCTGATAGCCTGCATTTCCATAGCCATTGGACAGACTTATCCCAGCTTAAAAAAAGCACTGACATGTGGTACTTTTATCAGTATACTGGAAGGTTCCTTAAAAAGTCAGGCAGTATCTTTTGCCATTCCGGTAGCAGCCGTATTGCCATGGAGTGATTCCATTCTGCAAGAATATAAAAGTGGATTTTTAAAGGAGATACTTCCCAGAACGACTCGCAGACAGTATATCGAAGGTAAAGTCTTTTCCATTATGGTATCTGGTTTTATGGTCTGGACGTTATCTATACTAACGGTACTTTTATCAATTTTATTGTGTTCTATCCGCTGGAGATAAAGGGTGCTATTCAGAAAGAAGCACTTCTGGACTTACTCATGAAGGCATTTCGGACAGGACTTATCGGAAGTATCATAAGCATTTTCGGTGGAAGCTGCGGGATTTTATGGGATTCTGCTTACATGGCATATGGAATCCCTTTTGTAAGCTTTTATTTCGGAATTATCCTTCATGACCGCTATTTTAAGAATCAGATATGGTTTTATCCAGTAGAATGGATACTGGCTGATGAAAATTGGGGACCGGACAAAATAGGAGTTTGGCTATTTCTACTGTTGTTTTTATTAGTAATGCTGGGAATTCTGGGAGGTGTTTTATATGGAAGATTGGAAGAAATCTGAAGGGACATTTAATCTGGCCTGTGATCTGGAAAGAGCAAGTGGAATGATGCAGAACACCTGCGTAAAAATAGAACACGTGACCAAACGTTTCGGTGAAGACATGGTGTTACAGGAAGTAAATCTTTCCCTGAAAACAGGGAACGTCTATGGGATTGTTGGAAATAACGGTTCCGGAAAGACCGTTCTTATGAAATGCATCTGTGGGTTTCTCCCTGTAACTACGGGCACTATTTTTGCATTTGGAAAAAAAATAGGCCATGATGTGGATTTTCCTGAAAGTCTTGGAGTTATTATCGAGACTCCCGGTTTTCTTACACAATATACGGGCTTTAAAAATCTGGAGATCCTGGCAGACATGAATGGCCGGATTTCGAAGGCCGATATCCGCATAGTCTTAAAAAGGGTAGGATTGGATCCGGACATGAAGAAACCCGTCGGAAAATATTCCCTTGGAATGCGTCAACGCCTTGGTATTGCACAGGCCATTATGGAAGATCCTCTGTTTTTGATTCTGGATGAGCCGTTTAATGGACTGGATAAACATGGCGTGGAAGAAATAAGAGAACTGCTGCTGGATTTAAAAGCAGCAGGAAAAACCATTTTGCTGGCAAGCCATAATGAAGAGGACATCAGAATCTTATGTGACCACGTATATGAAATGGATGGAGGAATCTTAAGAGAAAGGACTGCCTGATAATGAGAAATTTATTTGTAAAAACGGCATTAGTATTGTGTACGACAATAATATTTCTTCCAGCTACCGTTTTTGCCACAGAGCCTCAAAACACGGAGATTACATCTGCTGAAGAAGGATTTACGGACTCAGATCCGTCCGTATCTTATGAGAATGACAACTCGTTAACCCTTGATGAAAAAGAGGATGATTCTACGAGTACCGAACCTCCGGCAGAGGATGAAAAGACTCCTGATAAAGCTGATACCGATAAAGAAAATCCGGATCCGGATATTTTTACATCAGGAGATGACTTTGGTGATGGTTCTAAATCGAATCCTTTTCATGTTGTAATAGACAGTGATAATCCGGAGGACGGTGACGCCCCGCAGATAACAGATCCGGTTATAGACAACGGAGGGTATTCGGGCGGTGGGGGAGGAGGTAATTCAACATCAGACTCATCAAGTGAAAAAATATTACATAAACCGCAGGTATTATTAGAAGACAGCAATCTTTCAGGTGGACGATTGGAGGCTGGTTCTACAACAGAAATGTCGCTGACATTTCGAAATAAAAGCTGCAGTCAAAATGTATTTGGTTTAAAAATTTCCCTTTCTACAGAGAACAAAGGAATTGAATTTGAGAAAAACTCTTTTTATGTACAAGTCCTGGATCCTGGTGAAGCAATTACTTTGGAACAGATGATTACTATAACAGAAAACTGTGATCCTGGCCAGGCTGTCATTACTTTTTCTCTGGATTATGAAGATTCGAAAGCAACGGCAACTACCGGTACAGAATTACTGTCTTTTCAGATCATCCAACCGGTTCGTGTTAAGCTGGAAGCTTCAGATATTCCATCTGTTTTATACACTATGGATACAGTAGAGATCCCGGTAAAAGCAATGAATCTCGGAAGAGACAAAATATACAATGCAAGTGTCAGCTTAAAGGCTGATGAATTAAGCTCAAACGATACTGCATTCTTAGGGACCATAGAGGCCGGAGATTTATCCCAAGGAAGTCTTCGCATATATGTAAAAGGAAAAACAGGAAAATGTGCAGGTCAATTAATTCTTACGTATGAGGATGCAGATGGCAAATCATATGAGGAAGAAATAAAATTGATTCTGAAATCAAAGAAACCCAGATAAAATCTTTAAAGGTTGAAGATGACCAGGAGAAAACCAATAACTGGTGGTATTCCATAGCTGCAGTTGTTGCAGTACTGCTTATTTCCATAATCCTGATTCTGGTCAGAAAGCTTCATAAGAAAAATATCCTTCTTGAAGAAGCGAGAAAGGCGGCTTCTCATTGAAAAGAAAAAAAATAGACAGCTTTACCTTATTTGTCATACTTCTGCTGGCATTGATACTTACATTATTAGGAATGCTGCTGGCAGGCATGAAAGAAGAAAAACGGCAATTTACTGTGTTGCTCCCACTTGGAGATCTGGCTTATGATGAAGATTTTTGCAGAAAGCGAAGAAGATAAAAGGTATAAAAGAAATCTGGCCAGTCATAGAAGTCCCGGTTGTCATCAAAATTGAAGATTATACGGAAACAACGACTTTTTCAGGAATTGATATGAATGCGTTTGGAAAAAATCCAACTCAGAATGAACTGGGGAAGATGCCGTTGTTATTGCTGGGAAATGGTTCCCTACGGGATATGAAAGACTATAATAATCATGCCATTTCAAAAAAACAACAGGAAAAATTTTTAGAGATGGGTGAAAACCTGAATATTTTTTATTCCCTGGATGAAAAAGAGAAGGATACTTCCAAAGCCACGGATGATCTTACCACTTTATCCGGCAATTCCGCAAGAGGACCGCAAACCTCATATATGCCCTGTAAAGCCGCTGTAGTAATAGAAGGCAACGAAATCTACATACCCATTTCCCAGGCACAGGATCTCTGCAGAGAAATAGGAGAGCCTTCTGAAATCAGTAAAGTATATCTAAAAATAAATGGAAAAAATAACCTGGAGAACGCAAAGAAAATACTTTCAGGAATTTAACATAATATATAGCAAGAAGTCTCTTTCCTTTACAGATGTGCAATGAATTGTAAAAGCACTGTACGAACGCTGTAAAAGCAAAAAAGAACACTTGGTTGGTGATGCAGTTCATGGTATAATAGTATCAGTTGATAACATAAATGATAAAAAAGCTAATTTTGTTAAAAAAGGATCACAATGTACATTTAGAATATCAGATTTACCGCCTTTTGATCATGTGGTTGTAATGTTCCGTGCATAGCCCAGAATGGAACTAAGTAAATTTATCAATGTCTGTCCCTTTTTCAAAATCTGAGATTTAATTGGCAGAAGTATATCACATGATAATGTTTATGGTATGAAAAAAGCTTTCGTTGTAGCCTATGGTTCTGCATGGAAAGTTATTGGATAAAAGATACTGATTAATACTTGGTAAAATGAGGGAGCTCACAAATGAAAAAAATTACAATTGCCTTAATTATGGTTATATCATTAATAGCACCAATTCAGACAATGGCGGAGAGTGTTACCCAGAACGGTACAATAATAGAGCCTTTGGAACAGAATATTGAACAGATCATCGATGAAATCACTTCTGAACCGCGTCCAATAAATTCTGATGCAATACAGAATGTAAAAGAATATATTAGCGAATATTTTGGCAATCTGGGATATGACAAAATAGAATACCAGAAATTCGAATATAACGATGAAAACAATGAGAATGCAATAAGGCATTCCTCGCAGACGGATGTGTTTCTGGCATCAACAGCCGAGGATGCAATTGTTGACGGCATTGGTGAAAATATCATTGTGACAAAAAACTCATCTATTGATACTACAAAAAATCTGATCATAAGTGCCCATTATGACAGTGCAGAAGATTCGGTGGCGCCAATGATAACGGTTCCGGAGTGGCAGCAGTGCTTGAACTGGCAAGGATTTTAAAAGATACAGAGATACCGTATAATATAAAATTCATCCTGTTCTCGGGCGAAGAGAAATATATGCTGGGTTCAAGATGGTATGTTGGTAAGCTGACGGAGGACGAGCGGAAACAGATCATCGGAGTAATAAATATTGATACCATCGCAGAAAAAAGTGATCTGGGTTATATGGCGATGAATCGAAAGGAAACAAACGACCAGATGATATAGAGTATGACGATGAGGGATTGAAAAACTGGCCGAGTTAAATAAAAACAGCATGTCAGATTTATTTACATCCAGTGACAGATTCTACTGACAATGGCAACTAACAGTGACCTTATCCATTTGCTTTGGTGGATATCCCGGCAGTTTCCATTGTCCAGGACTGGCAGGATGGATTGAACGTGAATGACAGTTCTGATGTAAAAGAGAATATGGATATGCAGAGGATTGTGGAAGTGATTGAGAAGGTTACGGAAGTGCTTTCTGAGATACCATCAAATAATTAATAAAGAAGAGAGTAAAGCAGAGCCCGGGGATTCGAAAAGGATTCCCGGTTTTTTTGCAAAGTTTTAAAATGACAAAAATGAAATTTCTAACTTTTTTTTAGTTTCC
>ENA-OQMZ01000602-OQMZ01000602.1-human-gut-metagenome-genome-assembly--contig:-NODE-602-length-15025-cov-1.449859_pt1 | contig 15025 bp, 20 predicted proteins | sample MGYA00242621_ERZ504862 | MGnify/ENA primary metagenome ERZ504862 (study PRJEB26092, sample SAMD00036393) | human gut metagenome | host: Homo sapiens | study: EMG produced TPA metagenomics assembly of... | reverse complement strand
CTGAGAAAAAAGTAATAGCCCGCCAGCGGAATTAAACAACAATGTATTGCATCTGTTCCTGTTGCATAAGCCTTTTCTCTTTCCAGGTTAAACCTTTTTATACGGATGTATTCTATCTCCATAGCCTTTGGAGTTATCTCCATAAGCTTGGAGTTATCTCCCAAGGCTATGGAGTTAACTCCAAAGGCTATGGAGATAGAATACATCCGCATAAAAAGGGTTAATCTGGAGATAGAAAAGGCTTAGGCAACAGGGCTGGATGCGATATGCATTCTTTTAATCCCGCCGACGGATTATTATTTTTCCGTATCTCCTCCTCTTGAATGTCACAACAGCAGAAAAACCGGACCGACAAACTTCTTTCACACACACTACAGATGTTTATACCGAGCCTGAAAAAAGAGATGAATGGAACAATAAAAACAGCCTTCATTAAATTTCTACCACCTCAATTTACCAACTGTTCAAACAAATGGCCACACTGTTCTATTTCTCCCTTTTAAACATAAATAATACCGATGGCTTGTTCATTCCTAGAATAATAAATACCTTTGCAGCCTTAATAAAAAAAGCAATGAAGTTTGATATAAAAAACATATTTATTTAATACTTTTATTCATCTTATCTTTCACTGTAGAGACAGCTCAATCACAAGAAGTTACCAACATCCATATAGCAGCGACAGATACGGTGCCAACCTATACCAGCGACTCTGCCGTTATCAATTTCTTAAAGGATGCCGGCATTCCTATCACCCAAAACAGCAAACTGAAATTATTAAAAAGCGGTCGGGCCAAATTCATCGATCTCTTTGAAGAAATACGGCATGCCAAACATCATATCCACTTAGAATACTTCAATTTTCGTAACGATTCCATAGCGAACGCACTATTTGATTTATTGGGAGAAAAAGTGAAAGAAGGAGTGGAAGTCAGAGCTTTGTTTGATGCCTTCGGCAAATTTGTCAAACAACAAGCCATTGAAAAAGAAACACATACAAGCAATCCGTGACAAAGGAATCGAAATTGTCAAGTTCGACCCTTTCAAATTCCCCTATATCAATCATGCCCTGCACAGAGACCATCGCAAGATTGTAGTCATAGACGGAAAAATAGGATATACCGGTGGCATGAACATAGCCAATTACTATATAAAGGGTCTGCCGGAAATAGGCGACTGGCGCGACATGCATATCCGTATAGAGGGAAATGCCGTAAACGAATTGCAGGACATCTTCCTGGCCATGTGGAACAAAAGCACTAAACAACACGTAAGCGGAAGCCAATACTATCCCCTACGAAACGATTCTACTTTCAAGGGAAATAAGAATGTAGCCATTGTAGACCGCATTCCGAAAAAAGAACCCAGACTGATGAGGCAGACTTATATCAAGTCCATTGATGCCGCACAGGATAAAATACAAATAGTGAATCCCTATTTCACTCCCATTCCAAGCATTAAAAAAGCCATAAAACGTGCGTTGAAGCGAGGCGTTGAAGTAGAAATCATGATACCGGGCAAATCGGATATTCCTTTTACCCCCGATGCCGCGTTCTATACAGCAAACAAGCTGCGTAAGAAAGGAGCAAAGATTTATGTGTACAATGGCGGGTTCCACCACTCTAAGATCATGATGGTGGACAGCCTGTTCTGCACTGTGGGAAGTACGAATCTGAACAGCCGCAGCCTACGCTATGACTATGAGTCAACGCTTTCATTTTTGACAAAGAAACCACACATGAACTGAGCACCATGTTCGAGCATGACAAGCTGGACAGTACCTGTTTACCAAGGAAGAATATAAAAAACGCTCCGGATGGAAACGCTTCGTCGGTTGGTTCGCCAATCTGTTCACTCCGTTCCTATAAACCTCTGCCACTTCCCCAAACAAAGGTTTACAGATTGTTTCATTTCCTGCAAGGACGGGGCTTATCCCATCCGCAAGTATGCTCCATGCAGTAAAGCTTGACAGGTCATCATCAAAGAGAGCAATGCCTGTAAGCAGGAGAAAGGTTACTCCACCATCACGGACGGTATCCCTGACAAGTGTGGAAAACCACGGCTTAGCTGCAAGGAAACGCTTTTCTCTCCGTATGTTTCACTTTATTATAGAACAAAGATAAAATAAATCGCTTTTTCATCCCCATAAACTACGATATTTTTCTTATTTTTGCCCAAATATGTAATTCCGCCCGAGAAGGCATAAGAGAACGAGACAGAACGATGAGAGTAGTTGATTTAATAAAAAGCACGGACAATACGGCTTTTTCTTTTGAAATTCTCCCTCCGCTGAAAGGAACGGGTATTGAAAAACTGTATAAAACGGTTGATACGCTACGCGAATTCGACCCTAAATATATCAATATTACAACCCACCGCAGCGAATATGTGTACAAGGAGCTGGGAAACGGGCTGTACCAACGTACACGCCAGCGCCGCCGTCCCGGAACAGTTGCTGTTGCCGCCGCTTTGCAGAACAAATACAATATAACGACAGTGCCACATATCCTGTGCAGCGGTTTTTCCCGCGAAGATACAGAATATGTATTGTTAGATCTACAATTCCTGGGCATCACCGACTTGTTGGTACTGCGTGGTGACAAGGCAAAGCACGAATCAGCTTTCGTACCCGAAAACAACGGTTACAACCACGCCATAGAACTGGAAGAGCAGATCAATGATTTCAATAAAGGCGTATTTGTAGACGGTTCCCCCATCAAGGTAACAGGAACTCCGTTCAGTTATGGAGTAGCCTGCTATCCTGAAAAACACGAGGAATCACCCAATATGGAACAAGATATTTATTGGCTGAAGAAAAAGATTGAAGCAGGAGCTGAATATGCTGTGACACAGATGTTCTATGACAACCGCAAATATTTCGAATTTGTAGAAAGGGTAAGAAAAGAAGGAATCAATGTACCTATTATTCCGGGTATCAACCTTTCCGCAAATTATCCCAGCTGAACATGATACCCAAGACGTTCAAGATAGACTTGCCGCAAGAACTGGCAAGCGAAGCGATGAAATGTCAAACAGATGAAGAAGCGGAAAGTCTTGGCATAGAATGGTGCATACACCAGTGCCGTGAATTAATAGCCTGTGGGGCTCCCAGCATTCATTTCTATACCGTAAGTGCCGTGAACAGTGTAAAGGAAGTTGCAAAAGCAATTTATTAAACAGTAAATAAATGACTATAAAAAGCAATGTTATTTAAAGATGTAATAGGACAAGAGGAAGCAAAACAGCGGCTCATAGCCGAGGTAAAAGAAGGAAGAATCCCTCATGCACAACTGATTTGCGGTCCCGAAGGTACAGGAAAGTTGCCTTTGGCAATAGCTTATGCCCGTTACATCTGCTGTGAAAACCGTGGTGAACAAGATGCCTGCGGAATTTGCCCCACTTGTGTGAAATTCAATAAGCTGATACATCCCGACCTGCATTTCGTTTTTCCTGTTATCAAGAAAAAAGCCGGAAAGGATACCGTATGCGATGATTTCATAGCAGACTGGCGCAACTTTGTCCTGCAGAACCCATATTTTAATCTGAACCATTGGCTGAAAGAGATGGGAGCAGAAAACCAACAGGCGCAAATCTTTGTAAAAGAGAGCGATGAGATTGTACGAAAACTCAGCTTGAAATCCAGTCAAGGCGGTTACAAAATCATGATTATATGGCTTCCCGAAAAGATGAACGTGGAATGCAGCAACAAACTGCTGAAGTTACTGGAAGAGCCTCCTGCCATGACTGTCTTTTTATTAGTATCCGAAGAGCCTGATGCCATTTTGCAAACGATCCAAAGCCGTACCCAACGATTTAACATTCATGGGATCAAAGAACCTGAAATCTCAAAAGTATTGCAAACCAAATACGGACTACAACCGGAAGATGCTGACGATATAGCACACCGCTCAGAAGGCAATTTTCTGAAAGCACTGGAAACCATACATCTGAGCGAGGAAAACAAACTGTTCTTTGAACTCTTTATAAATTTGATGCGCCTTTCCTATCAACGGAAGATACGCGAAATGAGACAATGGAGCGATGCGGTAGCCTCCATGGGGCGTGAACGTCAGAAGAATTTTCTGGCCTACTGCAACGTATGATACGAGAAAACTTCATATACAACTTTCATCAACGTGATTTAGTGTATATGAATCCCGAAGAACAAAATTTTTCCACCCGTTTCGCACCGTTTGTCAACGAGCGGAATGTGATGGGCATAATGGACGAACTTAGTGAAGCACAATTACATATAGGACAGAATGTGAATCCCAAAATGGTGTTCTTTGATTTCTCTTTAAAAATGATTGTGCTATTGAAAAATTAAAAGTTGAGAATTGAGCATTAAAAAATAACAGAACCGCATGGCATTTATTTCTTAGTTCTCAATTTTCAATTCTCAATTAAAACAGAATTATGGACAATGAATTCAAATTAAAGAACGGAAGCGGCTGTTTGTGTTGCAAAGGCTGCGGACGACAGGATAAGCAGCTGAACACCTACGACTGGCTGGCTGATATTCCCGGCAACACCGAGGAACAGGAAATGGTTGAAGTTCAATTCAAGAATACCCGCAAAGGGTATTATAAGAACAGCAACAAACTGAAGCTGGAAAAAGGGGATATAGTAGCTGTAGAAGCAAGCCCCGGACACGATATCGGTACAGTAACCTGACGGGAAGATTGGTACCTTTGCAAATGCGTAAGGCAAACATCAAACCCGATGCCGAAATCAAGCGTATCTACCGCAAGGCAAAACCTGTAGATATGGAAAAATACGAGGAGCAAAAGCCAAAGAACATGACACAATGATCCGGTCCCGCCAGATAGCCAAGAATCTGAACCTGGACATGAAGATCGGTGATGTGGAATATCAAGGCGATGGCAACAAAGCTATCTTTTATTACATCGCGGACGAACGTGTAGACTTCCGCCAACTGATCAAAGTACTGGCCGAAGCTTTCCGTGTACGTATAGAAATGAAACAAATTGGCGCCCGTCAGGAAGCCGGACGCATTGGCGGTATCGGACCTTGCGGACGTGGAATTGTGCTGCGCTACCTGGATGACAAATTTTGTATCTGTATCTACCAGTGCGGCACGTTATCAAGATATTTCTCTGAATCCCCAAAAGTTAGCCGGACAATGTGCCAAGCTGAAATGCTGCCTAAACTATGAGGTAGACGCTTATGTAGAGTCCCAAAAACGCCTTCCAAGCAAAGAAATGACTTTAGAAACGACAGATGGTACATTCTATTTTTTCAAAGCGGATATTTTGAAGGGAACTATCATGTACTCTACTGACAAAAACTTCATAGCTAATGCTGTAACCATCACCGCACGCCGTGCTTTTGAAATTATTAATATGAACCGACGGGGTGAGAAACCGGAAAGCTTAACCGAATCTGTCAAAAAGAACGAACCTCAAAAGCCCGTTGATTTAGTAGAACAAGAAAGCTTAACCCGATTCGACAAACGAAAAGGCAACAACAGCAACCGAAAGAAAAAAACGTAAGCCGGAAAATAACGGTAATAACGGAGAAGGTACTCCCAATGAAAACAGACGTCCGCAACAACCTAAAGAGAACCGGTCACAACAACCCAAAGAAAACCGGCCACCTAGAGAAGGACGTCCCAAACAACCTAGAGAGCCTAAAGAAAACAAGGCTCAGCAGCCACGCGAAGAGAACGGAAACCGCCCTAAAGAAGAAAATCGCAACAGGGAAAGTCGCAACCGGGAAGAACGCAGTCGTGAAAATCGGGAAGACGGAAACCGGAACCGCAATAAACGCCGCCCCAATAATGGTAATAATGAAGGAGGCAGTGAAAACCGGAATAACGGAGGAGGAAAGGAAAATGACAACAAGAACAACGGAAACAATAGCCAAATCCCGAATGAAAAGCCACAAACTCCTGTATCAACTAAAGAATAAACTGACATGGCTGCCAATACTCATATTGGCAGCCTGTCAAAACAATATCATCTATCACTCTTACGCCCCCGTCCCCCTTGACGGATGGGATAAAAGTGATACTCTTGTTTATACCCTGCCCAATTCTATCCCTACCGGAAATTACGAAGCAGAAATCGGTATCCGTTATCAAGAATCTTATCCTTACAGAGATATTTGGCTAGAAGTCAGCCATAACACAAAGGATACTTTGACTTACGTCACAGACACTTTACAACTTTTTCTGGTTGACGAAGCTGGAAATAAAACAGGAAATGGTCTTTGTGGATTATATCAATGTGACCTGCCTTATAAAGCATCTATTCCTATCCGTACAGAAGGAAGCGCACGTACTTTCCGCATCGTCCATATCATGACGGACAACCCGTTGACGGGAATCAGCGATATAGGTATCCGGTTGCGCAAACCGGAAAACCAATAAGCTCTAACGTTTTCCCCGCCCTGCATCAATACGCAAGAATACAAAAAGCAAGATCGTAAATCCCCACAAAGAAGATCCCCCATAACTGAAAAAGGCAGTAGGTATGCCCTATAACGGGGGTCAGTCCTAAAACCATACCTATATTAATAAACAGATGGAATAAGAAAATGCTTAATACCGAATATCCATAAACACGGGCAAAACGAGTATGCTGACGCTCCGCCACCACAATAAGACGCAAAATAAGTCCGGTAAAAAGAAACAATACGGCCGCCGAACCTATAAAGCCTTCTTCTTCCCCTACCGTACAGAAGATAAAGTCTGTATCCTGTTCAGGCACATACTTCAGTTTAGTCTGTGTACCATTCAAAAAGCCTTTCCCCCATAAAACCTCCCGAACCAATAGCAATCTTACTCTGATTCACATTGTATCCTGCCCCCGCCAAGTCTTCCTCCATACCAAGCACCACTTTAATACGTATCTGCTGATGTGGCTCCAGCACATTATTGAAAACATAATCGGCAGAAAAAAGAAATCCCACCGAACCTATCGCAAATAGAGCAATATAAAAATAATTACGCATACGTTCATGCATAGAAAAGGAAGATCAAATAGAACAATAAAACTACGCACAATCCATATTGGAACCAAGTAATGTCAAAAGGGATAACATAATACGAAAATAATAAGCCAGCAAGGTACCACCAACACCAATCCCTCCGATATACCACACTACCGATGCTTTTTTGCAATAACTATTAACTAATAAAGCAGAAAGGATGACTATCAGCAGCAACACAGAAAATTCACCGATGGAAGTACAGTCATCCGCCATCAATTCATTGCCAAAACGGATTCCAACTACAAAATAGACCACGGCGCAAATCCCGGCAAACAAAATAGAACCCGGCATCCCCTCCCGGTACAACATAAAAAAGAAAGCCAGATAAACCAAAGCCGACCCCGTTTCCCGTTGCAAAATAATAAGCAGCATGGGCAGCAACACCATCCCTACCACAGGCAATGAATACTTTAACTTACTCATTGTAAACCCGTAGACATTCATAAATTTAGCCAAAGCCAGCGCCGTGGCAAATTTAGCAAATTCCGCCGGTTGCAAACTTACAGGTCCGAATTTTATCCATGAGTAAGATCCCTTAGTATCCTCTGCCAGAAAAGGTGTTATCAACAACAGCAGCATCATGCCTCCATATAAAATGTAAGCAAACATATCATACAACTTATCCTCCAACATCATCAGGATAAATCCGAGCCCCAAAGAGCAACAGATCCATACAAACTGTTTTCCTGCCCTAGTGTCGAAACTAAAAAAATCAATCTCACCATAATCATAGCTGGCTCCACATACGCTGAACCATCCAAAGATAACCAGCATCAGATAAATGCAGATAGTCATCCAGTCCACTGATTTCCATATACTATCGTTCGTGTATGCCATAATCTATTCGTCTGTTTTGTATTTCCGCCGCTTTCGCCTCACTTTCCGGTGAAAGTTCGCCTTTTAAATATTTCTCCATTATCAATGCACCGATAGGTACACCATAGGTTGCTCCCCAACCTCCATTCTCTACATAGACTACCACGCAATCTTAGGATCATTCATTGGTGCAAACCCCATAAAAGCAGAATGGTCCTTTCCACGGTTTTGCGCCGTACCTGTCTTGCCACACACTTCAATTCCCGGAATATTCGCATTACGGCAAGTTCCTCCCAATACTGCCGAACGCATACCTTCGACTACCGTCTGATAATGTTCACGGCTTACTTTAGTATAACGTTTGGTCGTATACAGGGTATCCAACGGCTCGTCTTCCACTTCTTTCACTACATGCGGAGTAATATAATAGCCCCGGTTAGCAATAGTAGCCCCAAGGTTAGCAATCTGCAACGGAGTAGCCGTCACTTCCCCCTGGCCGATGGAAATAGAAATAATCGTCAGTCCGTTCCATGATCCCCGATAGTTCTTATCATAATAAGCAGCATTCGGGATCATCCCACGCTTCTCACCCGGAAGGTCTACTCCCAAAGGATAACCAAATCCCATAGAAACCATATAATCACGCCATGTATTCATGGCAGTCTGTACAGAACCATACTTCTTCTTCGCCCCTATCATGTGAAACAACCCCCAACAGAAATAACCGTTACAGGAAGTTGCAATGGCAGGCACCAAAGGCAGGGGCGACCCATGAGAGTGGCAGCCCACCCTAAGACCGGCATACACAAAGCCATGATAGCAAGAATAGGCTGTCTGAGGAGTAATAATCCCCTCTTGCAGGAAAGTCAACGCCTGAGTAGTCTTGAAAGTAGATCCCGGTGGGAATTGCCCCATAATAGAACGGTTCAGCAATGGTTTCCAACTGTCACGCGCCAGTTCCAGATGATTTTTACCCCGTTGGCGCCCCACCATCAATCTTGGGTCAAAAGTGGGAGCAGATACCATACAAAGTATTTCTCCTGTGGATGGCTCGATAGCCACTATACTGCCTATCTTCCTTCCAACAGACGCTCTCCCAACATCTGAAGCTCTATGTCTATACCTAGTTTCAGATTCTTTCCCCGGAACGGGAGTCTTGTCATATTTCCCGTCCATATACCGTCCCCTGAATACGTCCACGGGCATCGCGCAGTAATATCTCCACTCCTTTCTCGCCCCTCAACTGTTTTTCGTATGAGCGTTCCACCCCCTGTTTCCCTATGAAGTCACCGCGTACATAGTAATCATCGGCTTCAATATCCCCCTTGGACACTTCTGCAATATCTCCCAGAACATGAGCAGCCGCATTGTAATTATACTGGCGGATAGTACGCCGCTGAATATAGAAACCGGGAAACTTGAACAGTTTTTCTTGGAAGACTCCGCACTCTTCTGCCGAAAGCTGGGTCATAAATACCTGATGAGTATATGGAGAGTAGCCCGGATTGGAACGTCTGTCCTTTATCTCGCGGATACGCTTTTTAAAATAGTCGGGGGTAATATTCAATGTTTTACATAAATCAAGCGTATCAAGGTTGTGCACCTCTTTCATCACCATCGTAACGTCATAGGCAGGTTGGTTATACACCAGCAGATTACCGTTCCGATCGTACATCACCCCACGGCTAGGGTATTGTGTCTTGTTCAGAAAAGCGTTGCTATCGGCGTTCTTTTTATAATCCTCACTCATAATCTGCAAGGTAAAAAGACGTATCAGGTAAATCAGCACAATAACGATCACCGATGCACCGATTACATATTTCCGCTTCTCCAGATTATAATCTCTTTCCACTATTTTTTCCTCCTGATTGCCTCAGCACACAATATACAAATGATGGTTATTGAGGCATCTGTCAATATTTTCAACAATAAGACAGGCAGGTTGAAGAATGAAAAAGTATCTATGACAAGTAAAATGGTACAAAATAAGAAAGTACACAATAAGATATACCGGAAGAAAGGCGAGAATCCCATACTCTTGATACCCGGTTCAAAATCCTCGACGCTATCGCGGAGCGTGACTAATCGTAATACAGGTTCACGCATAAAAGCCAGTACAGTGGCCGCAGCCGCATTCATCCCCGGAGTGTTGCCTAATATATCGACTGTCAATCCCAACAGGAATGCCCATATCATAAGGACATTACGGCTAACTCCCGAATTGTACTTCAAAATAAAATAGATAAAAAAGAAAGGAGTGGCATACCCGTTGATATGCATATGATTCAGCACCAGCACTTGCAACAGTACCAGTCCGATAAACCACTCTATTCTTTGTAGATAAGTCAACATCAGCCTTCTTACTTTAGTCGTTTTTACCTGCTTTTCCAACTCCAATTGTTCCTCCTGCCTTTTTGGGCAATTACGCGCACATCATTCAAACGGGCGAAGTCCGTAAATAGTTTCACCCGCAGCAAATAAGACAAGCCATCGTGACTATCGGCGATATCATCTACCGTACCCACCGGAATGCCGGAAGGGAAAACAGCACTGTGTCCACTGGTTACAATGGTGTCACCTAAAGAAAATAATGAATGACGGGGCATATCCTTTATAAAAGCAAATTCGGATGAACCGCCATCCCATTTCAAGAAGCCGAAATAATCACTCCGTTTTATCTTACAGCTAATACTGCTTTTGGAATTCAATACCGGAATGACAATGGAGTAATGTGGAGAGGTGAGATAAACAATACCAACCACACCGCTTCCATTTACCACTCCCATCTCACTACGAATGCCATCCGCTTCTCCTTTGTCAAGTGTAATATAGTTATCAGCATGAGTCACACTGTTATTTATCATCGCTAGCCTTGAATATATCATATCCTGCCAGTGCTTCCTGCTTAAGCTGTTCTACACCACTGCTGTCTTCCGTCGCTTCAATCAAAGCTTTACGGATAACTCTCCAACTGCAATTCCAGTTCCACATTTTTCTGTACCAACTCATCGTTGATCGTTTTCAGATGAAATATCCGGTAACATTATTGGCTGCATCATACATAGCTCCCGAAACAAAATTAGCAGATGTAAAGAACGCACTCCCCTGATAACTGTTGAAGCGGAATAATAAAGCAAAACTGATTATCTCCAAAAGAACAAAGAGAAACCAGTAGTTATACTTTAAAAAGAAATTCAGCAGATTTTTCATTAATACCAATTGTTCAATGTGCTAATTTGCCAATGTGCCAATGTACTGCGCTATCCATACCGCATGGCATTAGCAAATTAGCAAACTGCCTCATTAGCAAATCATTAACCGACATCAAAAAAGAGAACGATCTACATTCTTCAGTGCAATACCGGTACCTTTCGCCACACTCAGCAAAGGATCTTCGGCTATATGGAACGGAATATTGATTTTGTCTGTCAGACGCTTGTCCAAACCACGCAGCAAAGCACCACCACCAGCCAAATAAATACCGTTCAAAACAATATCAGCATAAAGTTCAGGCGGAGTCTGTTCCAATGCACTAAGGATAGCTGTTTCAATTTTTGCAATACTCTTTTCCAAACAATGCGCCACCTCCTGATAACACACCGGAACTTCCATGGGAAGAGCAGTGATACGGTTAGGCCCGCGTACAATGTAATCTTCGGGAGCATCATCTCCCAAATCAGTCAAGGCAGCGCCTACATGTATCTTGATACGTTCGGCCATACGTTCACTCACCTTCACATTGTGCTGGCGGCTCATATATTCCTGAATATCGGCTGTAAGATCGTCACCGGCAATACGTATCGAATTGTTGGAAACAATACCACCCAATGAAATCACGGCAATTTCTGTAGAACCACCACCTATATCAACAATCATATTACCTTCAGGAGCCTCTACATCAATACCGATACCAATAGCCGCGGCCATAGGTTCAAAAATCAAATAAACATCCCGTCCTCCCGCATGCTCAGCACTGTCACGTACCGCACGAAGCTCTACTTCAGTGCTACCTGAGGGAACTCCGATCACCATACGCAAAGAAGGAGAAAAGAAACGATTACCCATGTTCACTTTCTTTATTAAACCGCGCATCATCTGTTCACAGGCATTAAAGTCGGCAATAACCCCGTCGCGTAGCGGACGTACAGTACGAATATTCGGATTTTCCTTCTCGTACATCATTTTAGCCCGTTCGCCTACGGCAATCATCTTGTCGGTACGGCGATCAAGCGCAACGACCGAAGGTTCGTCCACTACAATCTTCCCGTTATTTAAAATGATGGTATTGGCAGTGCAAGGTCCATCGCAATCTCTTGTGTAAAGGAGAATAATCCCATAAATTCATTTACAATTTAGCAATTTACAATTGACATTTGCAATTTACCATTTACCTGAACAATGCTGTATAAACAGTCCGATTGTAGCCGCAAATGGTAAATTGCAATGATCTTAGTGTTTAAAGTGACGAATCCCTGTAATGACCATAGCTACGCCATGTTCATTGCAGTATTGGAAAGTCAACTCGTCTTTTACAGAGCCTCCCGGCTGGATAACAGCTTTCACACCCTCCTTATCCGCTATCTCTACACAATCGGGGAAAGGGAAGAAAGCATCACTGGCCATCACTGCGCCATTCAAATCAAACTCAAATGATTTTGCTTTTTCAATGGCTTGTTTCAATGCATCCACACGTGAAGTCTGACCTACACCGCTAGCCAGCAGTTGTTTGTTCTTGGCCAGTACAATAGCATTACTTTTACTATTCTTCACAATCTTATTTGCAAATAACATATCTTCTATTTCAGTCGCCGTAGGAGCTTTTTCAGTAACCTGCTTCAAGTCGGCAGGAGTTTCCACATCCAGGTCTCTTTCCTGAACCAAAACCCCATTCAATAAAGAACGGAATTGTTTCTTCGGCAATTTAGCTTCCTTACGAACCAAAATAATACGGTTCTTCTTCTGTCCCAGAATCTCTAATGCATCTACATCATAATCCGGAGCAATAATTACCTCAAAGAACAGTTTATTGATTTCTTCCGCTGTTTCTTTATCAATCACGGCATTAGTAACCAACACACCTCCGAAAGCCGACACCGGATCGCCTGCCAACGCATCTTTCCATGCTTCCAGCACAGTAGGGCGCGAAGCTAATCCACAGGCATTATTATGCTTCAGAATGGCAAATGTCACCTCATCAAATTCATCAATCAAATCTACGGCCGCATTGATATCCAACAAATTGTTATAGGAAATTTCTTTTCCATGAATCTGGTCGAACATCGCATCCAGATTTCCATAGAAATAACCTTTCTGATGAGGATTTTCACCATAACGAAGTTGTTTTTGTTCTTCCACCGCGCAACGGAAAGCCGAACCTTCACCACCATCAAAATAGTTAAAGATAGCAGAATCATAATGAGAAGAAACAGCAAACGCTTCTTTTGCGAACCAACGGCGTTCCTCGCGTGAAGTAGTAGCGCCATGTTCCAGCAACATATCACGGAACGGCTTATATTGTGCCTGACTAGCGATAATCACCACATCATTAAAGTTCTTAGCAGCAGCACGAATCAAAGAAATACCACCTATATCAATTTTTTCGATGATAGCTTGTTCTTCGGCCCCCGAAGCCACAGTTGCCTCAAACGGATACAGGTCAACGATGACCAAATCTATTTCGGGTATTTCATATTTTTCTATCTGTTGCATATCTTGTTCCAAACCACGACGGCATAAAATACCTCCAAAGACTTTAGGATGCAGTGTCTTCACACGTCCGCCCAAAATAGAGGGATAAGTAGTAAGATCCTCCACCGCTTTGCAAGGGAAACCTAAAGATTCGATAAACTGTCTTGTACCTCCTGTTGACAGGAACTCTACTCCTTCTTCGTGTAGTTTGGTTATAATCTCGTCCAAACCTTCTTTGTGATAAACCGACACCAATGCGGTTTTAATTCTCTTAGCCTCTGACATTTTTTATAGATTAAGTATTTGGGCTACAAAGGTATAAATTTTCACTCTATAAATTCCACACATAAACGTGAAATATTATTTATCCACTCATATTTGTTTCAAAAAAGAAGAGATCCGCCACTAAATATGGATAATAATAAATTAAAAATCAAGTTGTGTGAATCCGTGCAATCCGTGGCGAACAAAAAAACGCCTGTAACACAAATGTAACATATATGACATTTTATCATAATATACCTCCCGTACCTTTGCGCCCAATAAAATAGAGAGACAAAATTATATGGTAAACAATGTTTTTGGGAATCGTCGTATTCCTTTTTCTGCTAGCCATTATTCGATTTGGTAGTAGGCGTCAGCAACGACGCAGTGAACTTTATGAATTCCGCCTCGGTGCTAAAGCCGCGTCATTCAAGACCATCATCGCCATTGCCGCTTTCGGTATCTTCATCGGCGCCACACTGAGCAACGGTATGATGGAAATCGCACGCACGGTATTTTCAGGCCTGAACAATTTTATTTTCAGGAGTTAATGTGTATCTTTCTAGCAGTTATGGTAACAGACGTAGTCCTATTGGATATTTTCAATTCCTTAGGAATGCCTACCTCCACTACCGTATCCATGGTATTCGAACTATTGGGAGGTACTTTCGTTCTAGCTCTTATCAAAATAGCAGAAGACAAAACCGGAATGCTAGGATTTGCTGATCTGCTGAATACGGAAAAGGCATTATCCGTCATTTTAGGTATCTTCCTCTCAGTAGCAGTAGCCTTCTTCTTCGGCACATTAGTACAATATCTCTCCCGTCTTCTCTTCACATTTAATTATACAAAGAAACTGAAATACACTATCGGACTGTTCGGCGGTATTGCTGTTACGGCCATTATCTACTTCATGTTGATAAAAGGTCTGAAAGATTCCGCCTTCATGACCACCGAAAACAAACATTGGATTCAGGAAAACACCTTGATGTTAGTAAGTTGCAGTTTTGTGTTCTTCACCATTCTGATGCAAATATTGCATTGGTGCAAGATAAATATATTCAAGGTGGTGGTAATGTTAGGTACTTTTGCCTTAGCTATGGCTTTTGCAGGCAATGACTTAGTTAAACTTCATCGGTGTGCCCTTGGCAGGCTTCTCAGCTTATACAGACTTCATGGCTAATGGAAACGGTGAACCAATGGGATACTTGATGAATTCACTGAATGGTCCGGCTAAAACCCC
>ENA-OQMZ01000601-OQMZ01000601.1-human-gut-metagenome-genome-assembly--contig:-NODE-601-length-15065-cov-2.246084_pt1 | contig 15065 bp, 13 predicted proteins | sample MGYA00242621_ERZ504862 | MGnify/ENA primary metagenome ERZ504862 (study PRJEB26092, sample SAMD00036393) | human gut metagenome | host: Homo sapiens | study: EMG produced TPA metagenomics assembly of... | reverse complement strand
AAGCAAAAGAGTTTACCTATCTTATTCTGATATAGAGATCTCCTACATTGACGATATTTCAATCTATAACAATCCACAGACAGTGAAATTTCTCTGATAATTGAAATCTTGCCTGCCAATGGGTTGCCCATTGGCAGGTGATAAAAATTTTTTATCTTTTAATAAAATTCACAGTTTTCAAAAAACTATAAGTTCTGAGTAATTTATAATGGTCACAAAGGATGAGAAAGGTGCTCATTATTATGACAGAACAAATTACAATTAACGGAAAAAAGGTTTATGAAGGCACAGTAACATTTGTAAGTAAAGGCTATGTAAAGATTACATTGCTGTCAGGGGACAAGGGTACATTATTTTTAAATGAAATTACTGATTTACCAATCAATTTGATAAGTCATTTTAAGGTGGACAGTAAAATATATGTACTCATAAAGAAAAGATGTTTTGACGGTACATTGGTTTTATCGATGAAAGGATTATTTAATAAAATGTATCTACTTACAGTAAGAGAGAAAGCTTATATTGTACAGCAATTTCAACTTGTAACTTAGGTACATTCGTACAGATTACTCCTGATTTAATAGGTTTAGTTTATAACATTTATCTGCAGAAGGGTACAAGTTTACTTGCAAGTGTCTGCAGTATAGATGATATCAATCACAGAATATCTTTAGTTTCCGAAAGTGTTCTTTATGATGAGCCGGATGCACGAGTAAATCTTAACTATGGTGACATAAGTATGGCACAGAACATGGCAGAAGAATGTGCAGCTTAACTAAATAATACTACTTTTAAACAGCGATAATTTGAGGGAGGTGATTTTATGAGTAGCAGAAAATATACTGCTTGGGACAACTCTGATCGTGAGGATTTCTATGATAAATATGGTAATCTGACAACAACACATGTTGACAGATACGATTTAAACGGAAACTATACTCACACAGATGTTTATAACGAGCATGGAGAAAAGATTGATAGCTTTGTAAAGTAATATCAGTCTGTCAGGCAAGAGTATTGTTTCGGCAATACTCTTGCCGAACATGAATTTATATTAATAGATTGTGAGGATGATTTTATGAACCCAGTATGTTTAACATTGCCCAACTTTATAACGATAACATTCTTTTATACAATACATATTCGACATCGCTTGTTGAAATAGAGCCTGCAATTTATAATAGAATTTTTATTGAAGGTAATTATTCTGATCACAAAGATGAAATAGACGCACTTTTTTGAACTTGGGTTTCTTGTTGAAAATGATTGCGATGAGCTGTCAGAGCAAGAGTTATTACGCAAGACTGTGATAGAAAACAACAGTGATAAAATCGCAAATATCATTATTGCTCCGACTATGGAATGTAATGCGCATTGCTACTATTGCTTTGAAAAAGGATTCCGCAAAGGCATAATGACAAGAGAAACAGCTGATTGTTTGATTCAATATTTATTTGAGCATTGGAATCATGATGAACTTGGAATCACATGGTTTGGCGGGGAACCCCTAATTGCGACAGATATTATTGATTATATAGTGGATGGGTTGATAAAAAGAGGCATCAATTTTTCATCAAAAATTACAACAAACGGTTCTTTACTTACTGAATCGGTTATTGAAAAAATAAAAAGCAAATGGAATGTAGAAAAAATTCAAATTACTGTTGACTCAATCGGAGAAGACTACAATAAAATAAAAAACTATTCCGATTTGAAAAATCCTTTTGAAATCGTTATGCAAAACATTGAGCTTGCTTTATTAAATGATTTACAGATAAAAGTAAGAATAAATTTTGATCCGGAGAAAAAGCAAACTGTTGTTAATACATTTAATTATCTAAAGGACAGATTTAAAACTTATGATAATCTTTCAATATACTTTGCACCAATAGATGAAGATTCATCAATTGTAAAAAATATTAATCAAAATTTTACTGAAATGAACGAGCACCCGTATATATCACTAATTAAGTTTGGAAGAGAGAATAAACTGTTTCGTGGATTCCCTGATGTAGAAAATGATATAAATAAAAATACATCACCCAGAATAGCATTGCTTAAGAAACTTAAAATTTTCCCTTCTCCGACTAATTGTTATGCTACTTGTCCGAGTGTATATTCTATTGACAGTAATGGCAATATATATAAATGTCATCGAACACTTGGAAGAAAAGAGTTTGCAAGTGGGGATATTTTTAACGGAATTAAGAAAAACAGTGAGTATGAATTTTTCTGCAACACAGATTTAGCGTATGATGAATGCAAAGAGTGTGCTGTTTTACCGATATGTCAAGGTGGTTGTAAAATCAACGGACGAATATTTAGCGGTAAGGAAGCATGTGCACCTTGCAAAATGATAATTAATAATCTAATCTTGTTGTACAAGCAGGACTTAGATGCACTATATGAAAGGAGGTGATGAAATGAAGATCATAAATTATCAGTCCAAAAAGGATATGAGCATATTTATGGAGGCAAGTGCTAAACTCAGCTATTCAGGCTGTGACAATGACTGTCCTAAATGCAGAGTATCTGACGGCTAATATAGCTTATAGGCAAGGTGGTTCTTTCTTGCAATAGATTGCAGAGAGAACCACCATTGAAAAATTCATACAAATATTAATTTATTGGAGATATATTTATGGACGATTACACTTTTGAAAAAGATGAAGTCAGCGATGACGAAAAAACTGTGGAATATGGATTCGATAGCTGTCACTACATTGATTTTTGGGCTTTTCCTACAAATAAATGTATGTCCTTTGATGTGCCAAAATATGAAATTATTTGTGATGTTAAAAATGTTTGGTAAGTAAAAATATAGAGTGTCTAAAAAACGGCACTCTCTGATTGCTTTTATTGACAAAAATATTGAAATAAAAATAAATTTATTGTATAATTATTTTCAAGGTGATAACTTATGAATAATAGTAGTTATGAAAACGATAAAAGAACATTTTTAAATGACGGTACAATAATTAACCTCAAAGGTACTGAATATAGAATTTTAGAATTAAAAGGCAGAGGTGCAAGTTGTGTTGTATATCTTGCCAAGAATTGCTCCAATAATCGTAGGGTGCTTATCAAGGAATTTTTATCCTAAAAAATGTGATATTACAAGAGATGAAAATAATAATTTAGTTATATCAAACGGTGACAGTAATATATATAGAATTCTCAAGGAACAGTTGCGTAAAGCATATAAACTTCAACTTGAATTTCATAATAGTGATGAAACAGGCAACTATACCAGTGATGCGGAAACAATGGTTGAAGCGTATTCAACACTATATGTCATTATGAATAAGGTTGTTGGCTCATCATATGATAAGGTAGTTCCTGAAAATATCACTGATGTGCTTGAAGTCTGCAAATCTGTTGCAACAGTCATCGGTTTTTATCACAAAAAAGGATATTTACATCTTGATATTAAGCCTGACAATATTTATGTTTTAAAAGAAACAAATCAAATTATAAATCTTTTTGATTTTGATACGGTAAAATTAAAGTCCGACCTTGAAAACGGTAACTACATTGCAAGTACAAATAAAATCTCTGCACCTGAAATTTCAAAAGCAGAAATTGACGAGTTTACCGGCAAGTATTTGCAAGAGGTTGATGAGCGTGCGGATATTTATGCTATCGGTCATATTCTTTTTGAAAAGGTAATGGAAAGAGATGCTAAAAGTTCAGACATTATACTCGGCAAAAAATTTAATTTAGGAAAAACAAAGCTTTTAAAAAATTCATCCCCACAGTTGCGTGAAAAGATACAGGAAATATTCCAACACACAGTTGTAAGAATGAAATCTGAGAGATATTCAAATACAGACGAACTTATAAAAGCATTGGATCAGGCACTTGAAATTGCAACTGAGGAAAAAGATGGATATTTGATTGATAATAACATTACTGTTACAACATCAAGCAACTATTATATCAGCAGAAAGGACAAATTGTCAGAAATCCGACAGCATTTAGAAAATTATCATATTGCATATCTTTATGGTATTGGCGGTATCGGTAAGTCAGAAACTGCAAGAGAGTATGCCGAAGAATACAGGTGCGCTTATACAACAATACAACTTTCTGTATATTCAGGTGATTTAAAAGCCTTGATTGCCGGATTGAAAATTGCCAGATCAAAAATTTCAGACGACTGTGATCAAACTGACGATTATTTTGAAAAAGATATAAATATTAGATATGGAACTAGGTTAGCCATTTTGTCACAAACAATGATGAATAATGAGAGAACTTTACTAATTATTGATAACTATAATGTTGAACCTGATTCAGATGAATACAAGAGAAATGTAGAAGTGATGAAAGACCTTAAAAAGCTGCATATTCATATCCTTTTTACGACAAGAACATTACCGAATGACGATAAAACTAAAATTGATGTAGAAGAATTTTCAAAAGAAGAGTTAAGACATATGTTCTTTGCCATAAATCTAAAAGATAAGGACAAAGAGGAACGAATTGCCCAGGTGGATGAGCTTATAGAAACAGCGTACAGACACACTTTAACAGTTGACCTTGTCGCACATCAAACAGCGAAAATTGAAGGCTATGGTAAGAAAACACTTTCCGATTACATAAAAGTTTTAAAGGAAAGCGGAATAAATAGCGGAATAAATGTTGCGGTTTACAACAATAAGGATGATAATGAAAAGAGTGACATTATTTTTGAGCATATCAGAGCGTTGTTTAATCTTACTGCATTAACTGAAAAAGAAAAATATATAATGGTAAATGCTTGCCTTTTGCCATTATCAGGTATGCCGGTCGCAGAATTTGAAAGTTTTATTGATTTAGAAAATTATCCGAATTCCGAATCAAATGACGGATGGGGTGAGGACAGCACAATATCTAATCTTGTAAAGAGTGGTTGGATAAAGAGAATAAACGGTGAAGTGTCAAAAATAACTCTTCATCCGATTGTTTCGGAAGTTGCTATAAATGAACTTAAGCCGGAGATAACTGAGGATAAGTGTAAAAACTTTTGTGATTCTTGTCCTCTGAATTAATAGATAAGAATAATTTAAAGTCAGTTGACGCATATAAAGATATTTTTATTAGTAGTGCAGATACTATAATAAAAAATGAGGATAGAGATTCATTAGTGTATGTTGCAAAAATAGCTTCTGTTTTAGGTGAATTAGCATATTATTCCGAATCACTTTGTTATTATACGAAAGTATTAACAGTTAAAGAAAAAGTGTTGACACAAAATCATCCTGATATTGCTGAAATATATAATAATATAGGTTGTGTATATGATAAATTAGGAAATCATATACGAGCACTTGAGTACTTAAAAAAAGCATTAACAATCCGAATAAAAGTATTGCCGGAAAATCATCCTGATATTGCAACATCGTTAGATAATATTGGTGGTGTGTATGTTCAATTAGGTGAATATGAAAAAATTAAACAAGCACTTGAGTATTGCTTAAAAGCTTTAACAATTAAGAAAAAATTTTACCTGAAAATCACCCTGATATCGCAACATTATATAATGATGTAGGCTCTGTATATTACAAATTAGGAGATCATAAACAAGCACTTGAATACTATTTAAAAGCATTAGCAGTTGCGAAAAAAGTTTTACCTGTAAATCATCCTAATATTGCAACATTATATAATAATATAGGTGGTTTATATGGTGAATTAGGAGAGCATAAAAAGGAAATTAATTATTATTTAAAAGCCTTAGTGATCCGAAAAAAAATATTACCTGAAAATCATCCGGATATTGCAACATCATATAATAATGTAGGTTATGCATATTGTAAATTAGGAGAGAATAAATCACTTAAGTATTCTTTAAAAGCGTTAGTAATCCGAGAAAAAATATTGCCGGAAAATCATCCTGATCTTTCAATGTCGTATAATAATGTAGGTTGTGCATACGGTCAATTAGGAGAGTATGAAAAATCACTAGAGTACGTAATTAAAAGAACATTGAAAATCCAAAAAAGAGTATTACCCAAAATCATCTTAATATTGCAAGAACATTTGATAATATAGGTTATATATATGGTAAATTAGGAAAGCATGAACAAGCACTAGAGTATGTATTAAAATCATTATCAATTCGAGAAAAAGTGTTACCTGATAATCATCTTGATATTGCAATGTCATATCATAATGTAGGTTATGTATATGGTGAATTAGGAGAACATGAACAAGCACTTGAATACTATTTAAAAGTTTTAGCAATCCAAGAAAAAATATTGTCCAAAAATCATCCTGATATTGCAACTACATATGATAATATAGGTTATGAATATGAGAGATTAGGGAATGATAAAAGATCGCCTAAATACTATTTAAAAGCATTAGCAATCAGAAGAACAAATACTGCCCAAAAATCATCTTGATATTGCCAAAACATTCCATAATGTAGGTTCTGCATATAGTGTTTTAGGACATTATAAACAGGCACTTGAGTACTTTTTAAAAGCATTGACGATTTTCGAGAAAGAGTTGCCAAAAAATCATCCAAATATCATTGGATTGCTTAATGAAATTTGTCATGCATACGGTAAGCTAGGTAATCGGAAAAAACAATCCGAGTATTATTATAAGATGTTGTCAATCCAAAATGATACATTGCTATAATTTAATATAGCTCAATTTATTAAGCTGATTTGAATAGGAGACAAGTGTGAAAGAATATCAAATTAATGTAAATAACAGCAAAAATCAAATTCAAAAATTTATTGTAGAGGAATATGACAACTATGTAGTGTTGAAACAATATTTATCAAATGAAATTGATTTGGTAGAAATTCCTGCAAAAATCAATAATAAGAATGTCACTATTGTTGGAGATTGTTGTTTTTTTAACCATCCTGAAATTATAGATGTTTACTTTTCTTCTGCAATTCAATCTATCGGTAACGCTGCTTTTGCCTATTGCAAAGGAATAAGCAAGTTGGATTTGCCTGATTCAATTAAAGAAATTGGTGTATCTGCATTTAGAGATTGCACCGGTTTGAATAGAATTGTAATGCCAAAACATTTGAAAGTTTTAAGTGCAGGTTTGTTTGCTTTCTGCCACTTGAATTGTGATGCAGAAGTTGTTTTGCCACATGAACTTGAGGAAATAGATGTTCACGCTTTTTATAGCGGTGGTTCTTTTGAATTGAAAATTCCTGATACCGTCAAAAGAATTGCGGTAGGTGCATTTAATGGAGGACCAAAAGTTATTACCTCACTTCCGTATGATAAAGGTTGGTATCTTGATTGGCCTTATGGAGAAAAAATTGTTTTTTCAGATGGACAAGAAGGCATTGTTTCAAACATTACATATGTAGGCATTGATTGTACAAATTCCGAAATTTTGGAAGTTACAATCGGTAATAAGAAACAAAACATTTTTTATCCCTGTTGTGGAGAAAATGTTTATAAATTTGAAAATATTCATAGTCAACAGATGATGCAAGAGGATATTAAAAATTATCCTGAAGTAGAAGAATTATATCAAGCATGGCTTAACGGTTTGGTATGATTATTTATGCATTATGTGAAGAATTTTTTGTAAAGATAATTATTTAAAACAAGGCGTTGTCGCAGAATGTGAAATTCCGTTTCAAACGGCACAAAGGGCAGTACCGCAAGTAAAGGCGGTAAAGTAACAGTCGATAATTCACCTGCAACAGAAGAGGACGGTTATTATCAGTATCTCGGAACAACTTCACTCAAGGTTGAAAATCCGACAAGTGAGAATAACTCCGCATTCTTTACAGGCTTTGCTCATCAGTCAAAGAAACAACTTTCAACGGCAAAGATGTAACTTTCTCCGCATATGTAAAGACAAAGAATGTAAAGCAAATTTACAGTGGCGGTTCAGTCGGAGCAATCCTCAAAGTTAAGTGCCTTGATTCATCAGGCAAGACTGTAAAAGAAATCAACAGTATCGGACTTACAGGCACACTTGATTGGCAGAGAATCAGCGTAACAGCAAATGTGCCGAGTACAACAGCGTCAATCCGTGTTTATGGATTGATAAGATATGCATCGGGTACAGCATGGTTTGACTGTATCCAGTTTGAAGAGGGTAATTGTGCCAACAACTTCAACGCTCTTCAAAACAGCGATTTCAGCTCAAATGACAACTGGCTCACAGAAGAAAACAAGAGCATTTCAGCCAACAAAGGAACTGTAACAATAGGCGGTACAGCAGGTGCATTTGATGATGGAGAAAATGCCGATTCATCAAGCGATGACTCGACAGACGAAACACAGCCGTCAACATACACCAAAACAGTTACAGAAACCGAACCTAATGACAGTATCACCACATATGATGATTACGGCAATGCAGTTAAAACCGAACAGGGATATGTTACAAGAACTGTAAAGAAAACCTATGAGGTTGAAGAAAGTGAAACAACGGAAGAAGTTACAAGTCCGAGTGATTATGATAATTCAGCCGATAATGACGATTCAGACACTTCTTCTGATGATAACTCATTAGGTAACAAGTATATCTATCAGAATATCAAAGTAGGCAGAGCAGGAGTATCGTTTAAAATTAACGGTACAGCAAAATCAAATTCAGTTCCGCTTTCAAATGAAAACAGAACTTTTGGTATTGCACTCAATATTTACTACAATAACAGCAGTACACCTGAGTTCCATTATCAGAACTTTAGTGCAAACACGGACGGTTACCAGCAGGTATCACTTTCTGTAACTCCCGAAAAAACAAACGAAATTGTAAATTATATTGCATTTGCTTTCGTTTACGGTTATAATGAGAATGAAATGACGGTTGATAATGCGGAAGTAAACATTTCACCGTTAATTCAAAGCTCCGAAGATTCTAAGAATGAAACTTCTGAAAAAGAGGCTGTTGACGAAGAAGTCTTATCTGAAAGTATTGATAAGTCAAAGCCGTATATGCAGACAAGCTCTGAATATGACAGCACAGGCAACTATGTAACTTCTGAAACAAATGAGCAGGGAAGTACAACAAAGTATGCTTATTATGCAAACGGCAACAAAACTGCTGTTACAGACGGAAACGGCAATGTAACTAATTACACCTATGATACGAACGGAAATGTATTGTCAATAAAGAACGGTACTTCCGGAAATGATTATTCCTATACAGGCTCAGGCTCTGTATCAAAAATTACTCATAACGGTTTTAGTTATTCATTTAATTATGATGTATTCTTTAACCTTGTTTCAACAAAAATAGGCAATGTTGCAATTACAAGCAATACCTATGACAGTAACGGCAATCTCGCAAAAACAACCTACGCAAACGGTGATTATTTTGAATACACTTATGATGATTACGGCAATATTTCTGTAATCACAGGCGAAACAGGCAAAATTGTCGAGATGATTTACAACAAGCAAGGTCTTGTTACAAAAGCAGTTGATTATTCAAGCGGTGAAACCTCATATTACTACTACACATTTGACGGTTCGCTTGAAAGCGAATATCGTACATCATCAGACGGCAGTCTTACTCACTACATCATTACCGATTCTAATGGCAATACGGTAGAAAAAACATCTGTAAACGGTCAGACAAAGACTATCACAACAGGCTCAGATGATGATGGAAAGTCATTTGTCAGCAATGACGGCGTAACTAACGAAACATCAACCGATGATTTCGGCAGAGTGTCAACTGTAACAACAAAACAGAACAAGAGCGATACCGTATTTACAAAGCAGTATTCTTATTATCACGGAAGTGAAAGCAATGCTACTACCAATATGGTTGGCGGAATCAGCTATAAGTTGAGTTCTGATAAGGTGCTTGGCTACAGTTATAATTACAACGATACAGGTAATGTAGAGAATGTGTATGAAAACGGTAAAAAGGTAGCCGTATATACATACGATGAACTAAATCAGCTTGTATGGTATGCAGATACCCGAACAGGTCGCTATATCAGAATAGTTTATGATAACTACGGTAACATTCAAAAAATGGAATCGTATTCACTCGGAACTAACTGGGCACCTGTAAAATTACTTGAAACAAGAACCTATTCGTATGATGATACTAACTGGAAAGATAAACTCACCGAGTTTGACGGCGACAGTATCACATATGATAAGAACGGTAACCCATTAACGTACCGTGATGATATGATTTTTGAGTGGGAAAACGGAAGAATTCTCAAGAATATAAACACTTCCGATAAAGCCATTCAGATGAGCTATGACTCAAACGGTATGAGAACACAGAAGTCTGTTGACGGAGTGAAAACTAATTATTACTACGATAGCAGTAATAACCTTTTCGCACTCACTCAGGGCAGTGATACGCTGTTCTTCTATTACGATAATTCGGGCGAAGTAATGTCTGTTTCCTGCAACGGTACTATGTATTACTATATCAAAGACCTGCAGGGTGATATTACCGAAATCGTTGACAAAGACGGCAAAGCAGTCGCAGAGTATGCCTACGATGCGTGGGGCAATATGCTCACCGAAAACAACGGCACACTCGCAGTTGGCAAACTGAACCCATTCCGCTATCGCAGTTATGTTTATGATGAAGAAACAGGCTTGTACTATCTCCAAAGCCGTTATTATGACCCACTCACAGGCAGATTTTTAAATGCGGATGTTTATTGTGACACCGAGTCAGGAACTCCGCTAAGTACAAATATGTTTGCTTATTGTGAGAATAATGCAATAAATAATGTTGATTATTCAGGAAACTCACCAAAGAGCAAGAATATAATTTCAAATAGCTATAGTGGAAGTACAAAAAATGGATTTAAAATTACAAGTAAAATAAACATAAATAAGAAAAAATATAATATTTATTCCACTTTAACTAAAAAAGGCGTGCTTAAATTTTATTTTGACAGAAATCCTAATTACTCAACATTGTTCAATATGGGTAGAACGAGAATTGTTGCGGAAGCTATATTTAAAGCAATTAAAAGTATAAATAAAAAATATAAGAAGAAATATTTAAAAGGAAGGACAATTCCAGGAATTAATTCTGAAATATCATGGCATTATAGGCTTATAACTTGAGAATAGCTGTTAATCATGCTAATCCTGCTGACTTAGGCTCTACAGATAAGAAAAACTCTGGATATGATTCGAATGCTTGGATTTTTGAACCTAAAATTGATTGGGGTGATGAGAAAATATGATCATGAAATTAGTTAAAAAATATAAACAAGCTATCGCTACAACGATAATATTATTTTTGATTATTCTGATTTATTTACTTGTATCGATAATTTCTGAAACTTTAGATTTTCATTTATACTTTGGATGGAAAGAGGTGCGTGTCAATAGTACAATGTCATTTAAAGTACCTGATAACTGGGAACAGGGAGAGAAAAATGGCTTATTGTATTTCTGTGATAAAAGTGATAATAGAAAGATTTTTTTATTTCAAAGTAGAGTAGGTGATTGTTTTCAGATAGGCGATTCAATAAAAATTGACGATAACACGACAGAGGATAACATTTGCAGTAATAACTTTTTCAACGCTGTAAGTATTAATAGCTCTGTGAATTCATTGGGAACAATGATAGGTGAGGCATTAGTTTCTTTTGACGGAAAATCACAGGTTGAAGATTATATAGAATTTTACAATCAAGATAATGTCATCACATTGTACACTTACGGAAAAGCAGTGGATAGTAAGATTTTAGACAAGATAGCGGATTCTGCGAAGTACACTGAAAAATAAAAAAACAGGTTAATTTCTGCAAAAAGTTGTAAAACAAACTGCGTTTTAGTTGTTGATGAGGTTCTTAGAGCCTCATCAACAACTAAAGTAAGAACTTTTGTAACTATTTCCTTATGACGGAGCAGGAAACCTGCAAAATAAATATGAACAGGTTCTTGATCCGACCTACGGTTATCCGACAGGAACACAGCATGGTAATACTTACGAGTACACCGATACAAGCTGGAAGGATAAGCTGACAAAGGTTAACGGCAGTAATATTTCATACGATGCGAACGGCAACCCTCTGACATACCGTGACGGAATGAGCTTTGAATGGGAGAACGGAAGAATTCTCAAAAAGATCAACACTTCCGACAAATCCGTTCAAATGAGCTATGACTCAAACGGTATGAGAACACAGAAGTCTGTTGACGGAGTTAAGACTAACTATTACTATGAACAGCAACAAAAATTTAATTGCCCTTGTAAAGGGTAATGATACTCTGCTGTTCTACTACGATTCAGACGGAAACGCAACATCATTTTCATATAACGGTACAATGTACTTTTATGTGAAGAACTTGCAGGGCGATGTAGTCAGAATAATCGACCTCGCAGGCACAGAAGTCGCAAGCTATGTTTATGACGCTTGGGGTAACATAAAAGATACCAAAGGCGAGCCGACAATTCGAGAAATAAACCCGATTCGCTACCGTGGCTATGTTTATGATACTGAAACTTCACTCTATTATCTCCAAAGTCGCTACTACGATCCATTCACAGGCAGATTTTTGAATGCGGATGAGATATCTTACATGTTTATTAATGATTCGGTGATTGGTTCCAACGCTTTTTCGTATTGTGATAATAATAGCATTAATGCAGTTGATTCTGACGGGTTTAAATCAAAGAAAAAACATTTTTGCGTATCATCTGATTTCGTGTCATGGGGAATAGATTTGATTATAACATTCGTGTGTCCGGGAGCAAGTATTGCTTACGATGCTGTAGGTTTTTCACTTAAAAGAATATTTCGCAGACTTGGAACCAAGAAATCCTTGAATTTTTTGTTAAAAAGTGCGATACCAAAATGTAAAGGAATGTTTAGTAGATTTTTTACAGTCATAAGAACGCTTATATGGCGTGCTGCTGGTATTACAATAAATTGGTTGCAGAGCAAAGCTGTTAGTAAGTTCTTTGACAAAATTACTAAATATGCTGAAAAACTTAAAAAAAATGCTGGTAAAGCTGTTATGCTTATTACTGGATTGTTTTCCTTTGGCTCATTTATAGCGACAATATTAGATATAGTTTCAGACAATAATTTGAATGGTAAGATAAGAATATGGTGAATTTAGAAGTCGTTGGAGAAAATCTTCGTTGGTATTTACATATTTATATAAATAATAAGTCGTATTGCCTTAGTAAAGATAATCCGAGCTTTAATATTGAACTGCCGCAGGGTAAGCATACAATGGTTGTAATTGGAACTAAAATGAAAGATTATAATCTTGAAAGCACTTTAAAATCAATGTCATTCAGTTTTAGACCTACATTGGTTCAAGGGTATAAAAACAGAGGCATTCTAAATCATATACTCAGTTGGAATAATAAAACAAACTTTTTTATTAAGAAAATTGAAATTGATATAAGGTCAAATAGTAAAATAAGTTTTTCTGTAGGAAATTATATCAGATACAACTTCTTTGATGCTAAAGAAGTTGTGAAAGATATTCAGATTACCAAAAATGCTCATGTGAAAAGTGTTGCGGTTGAAAGTTATGATTTTGTAAGCAGAAAACAGAAGATAAGATATTACCTTGTTCAGTTGCTTTTGTTGCTGACAAAGTATGCTATAAATATCTATTTTGCTATTTCGGAGATGTGCTTGGATGTACAGTATATAATAGATCCTGAATCTGTCAGTATTGTGTATGCAAGTCATGGTCACAAATTTAATATAATTTTCAGCAGTTTGTTGCTTGGTGCATATTTATTTAGATTTGTTTTTTACCTTGTAAAATGGATAAAATGGGTGAGAGATAATTCGGATGTATTAAAATTTTAAAAATGAAATTTACCTTTTGAATTTTGAACTCATTTAGTAAATGAATTTGTGTACTATTTATTTACTAATTGTCTTCTGCTTGCTTTTTATTATTGTAATTAATATGCATTTAATACCGATTACGAGTATGCAGACGGTAAGGCTGAAAATTCAACTACTAACCTTATCAGCAAGTTCAGCCAGTCATATGGCGGTGACAGCGTTTTATCCTACGATTATTCTTATGATAATAACGGTAATATTACCGAGATTAAGCAAAACGGCAAACTCATAAACAAGTACACTTATGACAGTCTTAACGAGCTTAAAGAAGAATATGATTATGTAAATAAGTTCTACATTAACTATTCTTATGATGGAGCAGGAAACCTGCAAAATAAATATGAACAGGTTCTTGATCCCACCTACGGTTATCCGACAGGAACGCAGAACGGTAATACATACGAGTACACCGATACAAGCTGGAAGGATAAGCTGACAAAGGTTAACGGCAGTAATATTTCATACGATGCAAACGGTAATCCGCTTACATACCGTGACGGAATGTCAATGACATGGAAAAACGGCAGACAGCTTGCAACACTCACAAATGGTGATACAAGCATAAGCTATGGCTATGACAGCGGTAGTGTTCGTACAACTAAAACCGTAAATGGTGTAAAATACACATATGCGTACCTTAACGGTCAGCTATTATATGAAACCCGTGGCGATGCAAAGTTCTATTATTCATACGATGCAAACGGAATTTTGTATAATGTCAGATATACCTTGACTGACGGTGGTACCGAGTATTCATACTACTACACACATAATTCCCGTGGTGATATTGTCGGAATTTATAACGGAGCAGGCGAACTTAAAGCACACTATGAATATGACGCTTGGGGCAATGTGATTCTATAACCGATAACAACGGAAATGCAATCACAAACCCGAATCATGTCGGTAACTTGAATCCGTTTCGTTACAGAGGTTATTATCAGGACACAGAAACAGGTCTTTACTACCTGATGAGCCGTTACTATGACGCCGTAACCCACAGATTTATAAATGCAGACGGCTATTTTCAATCAGGCGGAAGCATTTTAGATGCTAATACTTTTGCATATTGTGCTAATAACCCGGTTCTCAATGTTGATCCATTAGGTACCTGCAAAGTTCCTAATTACACATCGGCAGGGACATATATTGGTTCTACTTGGAAAGTTGTTGAAGCAGTACAGGAGCTCCTGGATATTGTAATAATTGCAAATCTAACGGTCCAAATTCTGGGAACAAGTATTATGATTGAATCTAACAAGTATTATGTTG
>ENA-OQMZ01000600-OQMZ01000600.1-human-gut-metagenome-genome-assembly--contig:-NODE-600-length-15094-cov-1.822342_pt1 | contig 15094 bp, 22 predicted proteins | sample MGYA00242621_ERZ504862 | MGnify/ENA primary metagenome ERZ504862 (study PRJEB26092, sample SAMD00036393) | human gut metagenome | host: Homo sapiens | study: EMG produced TPA metagenomics assembly of... | reverse complement strand
CAGATACAGGCACAGGAATGAGTCAGGAACAGATAGATAAATGAATGAACAGCTCTCCAGATACGAGGATTCCTTTGGATATGGAGTGCGAAACGTAAACAAGAGGATTGAACTTCTTTTTGGGGCGGGATATGGTCTTAATTACCAGAAGAATGATTCGGGTGGAGTAACTGTCGTGATCCATCTGCCATATCAGACAGAAATCAAAGAGAACACAGCAGGAGGCGAGTGGACGTGTGTATAGAGTACTGATTGTTGATGACGAAAAGATAGATACGCATGGGGATGAAAAATGCAAATAGACTGGAAGAAACTGGGAGTAGATGACGTATTTACTGCTGCGTCAGGAAACGAAGCTTTGAAGATTCTTAAAGAAGAAGGTCCTGAAATTATGGTTACAGATATCCAGATGACAGAAATGACAGGACTGGAACTGATTAAAGCGGCCAGAGAATCAGTACCTGAACTGCGTGTGATCGTGCTTACAGGCTTTGATAATTTTGAGTATGCAAGAGAGAGCCTGCGGCTTCAGGTGCAGGATTTCTTCCTGAAACCGATTGATGAAGATGATCTTTTCAATGCGATAGAAAAGCAGATAAAAGAACTGAAAGAGCAGGAAAACAAAGAGCAGAATCAGGCCAGAGTGTGGCGCTCTCAAGGCTCTGTAGTGCAGATGAGACTGGAGCAGTGCATGAGAAATTTGGTGCATACAAAGCAGATAAAGAGATGCAGTTGTATATTCTCCAGAAAGATTTTCAGTTTGATATTAAGCAGAAAATGAGCCTGATTCTTCTGGAACAGGGAATGTATACAGAACAGCAGAATGACGGAAAATTCCGTGCAATGACTGTTAAAAATGTCTGCATGAGCATGGTGGATTCCCAAAATAGAGGAATCACATTTGTAGATGATGACGGTACGATTGCGATTGTCTGTTTTGAAAAGGATGATGACGACAGCGTTCTGGAACAGATTGAAGAATTGTCGGATGTGCTGAAGGATGAATTTGAATATAACCAAAGATTACGGTTGGAAGTGCTGTGCAAGGATTTGAAAATCTGGCAATTTCCTACAATGATGCCAGATATCTTCTGGAACATGAAAAAAAGAATATTCAGGACATTATACAGACGATGGGGGCTCAGAACAAGAAGAAAATCTTCTGGGAAATCTATGCAGAACTGCGAAATATCATGATTTCCAATATAGGAACTCCAGATTATGTACTAAAGGCATTTAATACCTTTACTAAGGCAACAGAATCCTATAATCTTTCCCCTTCTGCTGTGCGCAGATGTTGTTTTGAGATTGCCTCCGCTCTGATTTTTTCCTACATGGAAGAATCGTGTGAGGTAGAAGAAGGAAAGTTGGATGCACTCTCCAAGAGTCTGTCATCAGCAGGAAAAGAAGAGGCCTGTGAGATTACGAAAATGTTTATTGAGCAGCTCATTGAAAATGATGAAGAGGATGTACATTATACCATTTCCAATGCCAGACACTCTATAGATGAGCATCTTGCAGAGGATATTTCGGTTTCCAGCATTGCGGAAAGTCTCTATATCACACCGAATTATTTCTCCAGATTATTTAAGCGGATTACAGGTGAAGGATGTAATGAATACATTGTCAGAAAGAGAATTGAGAAGGCGAAGAGCCTTCTGGAAACTACCAGCATCAAGACTGGAAAGATTGCTATGATGGTAGGATACAGAGATACGAATTATTTCTCACTGGCATTTAAGAAACATACAGGAAAATCTCCGACGAAATACAGAGAAGAAATGCAGAATACATAATGCAGGAGTAGCGGGCTGCGCTGAGGCTTTGTTAATACCTGCTGAATAATTATCAAATTATATAAACAGGAGGATCTGAAATGAAAGATCACAGAAAAGAAAGAGCAGAAGCAAGAAAAAAAGCAGAAAAACTGGTATCACAGATGACGCTTCTGGAGAAGGCTTCCCAGTTAAAATACGATGCTGCTCCCGTGAAAAGACTGGGTGTTCCGGCATACAATTACTGGAATGAAGCACTGCATGGAGTGGCCAGAGCAGGTGTGGCAACCATGTTCCCACAGGCAATTGCGATGGCTGCAGTATTTGACGATGAAGAGATGAAAAAAGTTGGCGATATCATTGCAACTGAGGGAAGAGCAAAATACAATGCATATTCTGCAAAAGAAGACAGAGATATTTACAAGGGTCTTACTTTCTGGTCCCCCAATGTAAACATTTTCAGAGATCCGAGATGGGGCAGAGGGCATGAACCTATGGTGAGGATCCATATCTGACGTCCAGACTTGGCGTGAAATTCGTAGAAGGAATCCAGGGTGACGGACCTGTAATGAAAGCGGCAGCATGTGCAAAGCATTATGCAGTGCACAGCGGTCCGGAATCGCTCAGACATGAATTTGATGCACAGGCAAGCATGAAGGATATGTGGGAAACATATCTTCCGGCTTTTGAAGCGCTTGTAACAGAAGCGGATGTTGAGGCTGTAATGGGTGCTTATAACAGGACAAACGGAGAACCTTGCTGTGCACATAAATATCTTATGGAAGATGTCCTGAGAGGAAAATGGAAATTCGAAGGTCATTATACTTCTGACTGCTGGGCAATCCGTGACTTTCATGAACATCACATGGTAACTTCCACACCAAGACAGTCCGCTGCTATGGCATTAAATGCAGGATGTGACCTGAACTGTGGAAATACATATCTTCATATGATGGGAGCTTATCAGGATGGACTGGTAACAGAAGAGAAAATTACAGAATCCGCAGTAAGACTGCTGACAACCAGATACCTGCTGGGTCTGTTTGACGGAAGTGAATATGATAAGATACCGTATAGTGTGGTAGAATGCAAAGAGCACATTGATGAGCACTTAAGATGGCAAGGAAGAGCTGCGTACTCCTGAAGAATGACGGAGTTCTTCCGATTGATAAAACAAAAGTAAATACTATTGGTGTCATCGGCCGAATGCAGATAGCCGTGCAGCTCTTATTGGAAATTATCATGGAACATCTTCAGAATATATTACTGTTCTTGAAGGAATCCGTGAAGAAGCAGGTGACGATGTAAGGATCCTTTACTCTCAGGGATGTGATTTATATAAAGACAAAGTTGAAAATCTGGCATGGGATCAGGACAGAATTTCTGAGGCAGTAATTACAGCGGAAAACAGCGATGTAGTCATACTCTGCGTAGGTCTTGATGAGACTCTGGAGGGAGAAGAAGGAGATACCGGAAACAGTGATGCATCCGGGGACAAAGTTGATCTTCATCTTCCGAAAGTACAGGAAGAACTGATCGAGAAAGTAACAGCAGTAGGAAAACCTACCATTGTAGTTCTGATGGCAGGAAGTGCGATTGATCTGAATTATGCACAGGATAACTGCAATGGAATCCTTCTTGCATGGTATCCGGGAGCAAGAGGCGGACGTGCAGTGGCAGACCTTCTTTTCGGAAAAGAATCTCCGTCAGGAAAACTTCCGGTTACTTTTTATAAAGACCTGGAAGGAATGCCGGAATTCACAGATTACTCTATGAAAAACAGAACTTACCGTTATATGGAAAAAGAGGCACTTTATCCATTTGGATACGGACTTACATACAGTGATACCTGCGTAACAGAAGCAGAGGTTGTCGGTGAAGTATCAGCAGAGTCCGATATCATGTTAAAAGCAACTGTTAAGAACAATGGAACAGTAGATACAGATGAAGTTGTTCAGGTGTATATCAAAGACCTTGATTCTCCGCTTGCAGTTCGTAACTACAGTCTCTGCGGATTTAAGAGAGTATCTCTGAAAGCGGGAGAAGAGAAATCTGTAGAATTTACAATTTCTAATAAAGCGATGAATATAGTTGATGAAGATGGAAATCGTTACATCGCAGGAAAACATTTCCGTTTATTTGCAGGAGTATCCCAGCCGGATACAAGAAGTGCAGAACTGACAGGACATAAGCCTGCTGAGGTAGAAATTGCACTTTAACCGAACGGAGTAAGTATTCTGTTTCAATTGCGAAAAGTAACATAAAATAAAAACCATATTATATATGGACAGGAGGAACACAGACATGAAAAACAAAATTAAAAAAATATTACTTCTTGGAATGACAGCCATGTTTACTGCCGGTGCAGCAGGCACAGCAGTTATATCCTGTCCTGTATGGGCAGATGAAGCAGAACAAAACTCTGAGACTGCAGAAGAGCCAAAAGCAGAAGATGCAGCTGTGGAAGAAGAAATTGCTGATCAGACAGATGATAAAACAGAAAATACAGATTTAAAAACTGTAGAACATCCAAGAATGTCTGTCTATTCCATCCGCAGATTCTCCATTGTAAAGTACGGCGAAGAAGTATTTCAGATCAAACAGGAACCGGCAGATTATAAGATGGATTTCGACTACTGGGAAATTACCAATCCGTATGATGAGATTGCAACAGTAAACACAGAGAATATGTATGAAATGTTTGGAGTGCTGGCTGCTTTTGATCTCAGCAACGGCGTCGATGCAGCAAATACAGATACCGGACTGGATAATACAAAGACATATTTTACAGTAGATTTTGTAAATACAGTTAACGATGACACAGCAAAAGAAACGCAGGATGCAGATGCAACAGCAACGATCCTTATCGGAAATACAGATGAGAATGGTGACTATTATGCATGCGTAAAAGGATACGAAGAGGCTGTTTATCTGCTTTCAAAAGAGTCAGTGAACAGTCTTCTGGAACTGAAACCATTTAATTTGATCCTGAAGATTCCGGCATTGGTAAATATTGATACACTTGACAGTGTGGATATAAGCATTGGAAAGAAAACCTATACGATGAAGCTGGACGGCAGCGATTATAAATTCGGAAAGAAAACTGTAAAGAAAGAGAAATTTACTGAATTGTATCAGGCGCTTCAAAGTATAATGCTTGATTCGGAAGTCGAAGAAACAAAAGATGCAGCAGATAAGGAAGAAGTGCTGACTGTAACATTCCACAGAAACACAGAAGAAGCTCCGGAAGTAACTCTGAAATATTTTGCATATGATGATACTTATGATAGTCTGGAAATCAATGGAACCGAGAGATTTCTTGTGAAAGCGGAAGATGTGGATGCACTGGTAAAACAGATAAAAAAAGCGTTTTGATGGAATCGAATCTGTTATTTGCCGCAGAGCTCAGCAGAGAAACATAATATGTGGTATCCTAATTTATATCATAAAATATTTTGGTGCGCGGACAAATGTCTTTTGGTGATTGACATGATGGATAGAATTGGTTATAATCGGAATAATTACTGAGCGTATAACAAAGGAGGAGCACGAAGATGTATTCAATCGACGACGTAGCAAAGACAGACAAGGATATCGCAGATCTGATTGAGGCGGAGCTTGCACGCCAGAATTCTCATATTGAGCTGATTGCTTCAGAGAACTGGGTAAGTAAAGCAGTTATGGCAGCAATGGGAAGCCTCTTACTAATAAATATGCGGAAGGATATCCGGGGAAGAGATTTTACGGCGGATGTTCCTGCGTGGATGAGGTGGAAGCTCTTGCAATCGAACGTGCGAAAGAATTATTCGGATGTGAATATGCAAATGTACAGCCACACTCCGGAGCACAGGCAAACATGGCGGTTTTCTTTGCAATGCTGCAGCCGGGAGATACTGTAATGGGTATGAATCTGGATCACGGCGGACATCTGACACATGGAAGTCCTGCAAATATGTCCGGAACCTACTTCAAGCCAGTATATTATGGAGTAAATGATGACGGCGTGATTGATTATGAAGAAGTCAGAAGAATTGCAATTGAGAATAAACCAAAGCTGATCGTAGCAGGTGCAAGTGCCTATGCCAGAATCATTGATTTTAAGAAATTCCGTGAGATCGCAGATGAAGTTGGGGCTTATCTGATGGTGGATATGGCGCATATCGCCGGTCTGGTAGCAGGTGGACAGCATCCAAGCCCGATTCCTTATGCAGACGTTGTGACTACAACCACACACAAAACTCTGCGTGGACCAAGAGGCGGCCTGATCTTAAGCAGCGCAGAGAATGCAAAGAAATTTAACTTTAATAAAGCAGTATTTCCGGGAATCCAGGGTGGTCCTCTGATGCACGTGATCGCTGCCAAGGCAGTATGTTTCAAAGAAGCGCTTCAGCCGGAATTTAAGGACTATGCAAAGATGATCGTTGAGAATGCGCAGGCACTTTGCAAAGGCTTCAGAAGAGAGGAATTGATATTGTTTCCGGTGGGACAGACAATCATCTGATGCTTGTAGATCTCAGAAGTCTGGGCGTTACAGGCAAGCAGATGGAGAATCTTCTTGATGAAGTAAACATTACCTGCAATAAGAATGCAATTCCAAATGATCCCCAGTCTCCATTTGTTACAAGCGGTGTACGTCTCGGAACAGCAGCGGTTACTTCACGAGGCATGAAACCGGAAGATATGGACAAGATTGCAGAAGCAATTGCTATAGACCTTAAAAGAAGAAGGCAGCCAGGAAAAGGCAAAGGCAATCGTCAAAGAACTTACAGACAAATATCCTCTGGTTGGATAAATAAATCATACAAAATAATGTATAAAAGCGAAATGCATGGTTCATGAGTGAACAGCACTTCGCTTTTATTTATTATGTCGCTGAATCGAGAAACTTATTTAACCAAATTATACCAAAATTATCCAAATAAAATCATGGATTTTTTTCAGAAAACGTAGTATAGTAACAATAGCTGATAATAAGTTACTGAGAACAGAGTGAACAGTAACGATGATATATCACAGTATATTGAAAACAATAACAGAGAGCAGGTGACAGAATTTGGAAAAAGTGATAATCATAGGTGCCGGACCTGCAGGAATTTCCGCTGCGCTTTATGCAGTTCGTGGAAATCTGGATCCCCTGGTGATCAATAATGGGATCGGTGCTTTGGAAAAAGCAGAGAAAATAGAAAATTATTACGGACTGGAACATCCGCTGTCCGGTCAGGAATTATATGATACAGGAATCGCTCAGGCGAAAGCACTGGGCGTACGAATATTGGATGCACAGGTTCTGGGAGTCGGCGGGTTTGATACTTTTGTGGTAAAAACTACAGAAGGTGAATTCGAGACTCAGAGTCTGATTCTTGCAACAGGAAGTAAGCGCGCTGCACCGAAGATCCCGGGTGTTAAAGAATTTGAGGGAAAAGGTGTCAGTTACTGTGCAATCTGCGATGCTTTCTTTTACAGAGGCAAGGATGTAGCAGTTCTTGGAAACGGTGATTTCGCCATGCATGAAGCAAAGGAATTGTCTAATACTGCTTCTACAGTAACCATTTATACAAACGGTGAAGAACCGGAATTTACACCTGAAGAAAATGTCAATGTAAACACAATGAAGATCCAGTCTGTAGAGGGCGATGATCTGGTATCCGGAATCCGTCTTGAACCTGATGTGCAGGCAGAGGAAATAAAGGCAGAAGCAGGTCAGCAGGCAAATGATTTCTGTCCTGCAGAGGGTGTATTTATTGCAATGGGAACTGCAGGCAGTACTGAGATTGCCCGCCAGATGGGAGCTGAACTTACTGAAAAAGGAACATTAAAGTTAACGAAAATATGGAAACAACCATCCCGGGACTCTATGCGGCAGGTGACTGTACAGGTGGACTTCTTCAGGTGGCGAAAGCTGTGTATGAGGGAGCACAGGCAGGTATTAATGCAGGGAAGTATGTAAGATCTTTAAAATAAAAAATCTAAAATAAAAACTGAAAATTTAACAGGGTTATAGTGTTGATATTATAAAACCAGAGAACTTACATTGCAAATTTTTATAAAGAATAAGCAAAGGAGATATAAATCATGGCAAAAGAGATTACAACAGCAAATTTTGAAACAGAAGTATTAAAATCTGAGAAACCGGTTCTTATAGATTTCTGGGCAACATGGTGTGGTCCATGTATGCGTCAGGGTCCGGTTGTAGAAGAACTGGCAGAAGAGGGATACGCAGTAGGAAAAGTAGACGTAGATCAGAATATGGCACTTGCACAGCAGTTTCGTGTAGTCAGCATTCCGACACTGATCCTGTTTAAAGACGGTGCGGAAGTGAAACGCTTCGTAGGTCTTACTTCCAAAGAAGAGCTGAAGAGTGCACTGGAAGGCTAAAGATTTATGAAGATTTTATTAGTGGCATGCAATGCAAAATATATTCATTCTAATCTTGCTGTTTATGATCTGCAGGCATATGCATCTGATTACGCAGATCATATTGTATTAAAGGAATATACCATCAACCAGCAGAAAGATGATATCATGCGTGATATTTATCTGGAGCATCCTGATGTGGTATGCGTGTCCTGTTATATCTGGAACCTTTCTTTTGTAAAAGAACTGATGGCAGATCTGATAAAGATTCTTCCGGGCGCGACTTCTGGGCCGGCGGTCCGGAAGTTTCTTATGATGCGGAGAAATTCCTGACAGAAAACTCAGAATTTAAAGGTGTTATGGTCGGGGAAGGTGAAGAAACATTTAAAGAACTTGCCGGATATTATGTGGAAAAAAATCCGCAGGATCTGAAAGATATGACAGGAATCTGTTACAGAGACGGAGATCAGATCATACATAATGGATGGCGCCAGATCATGGACTTAAGCAGTATTCCGTTCATTTACAAAGATCTGTCTGAGTTTAAGAACAGGATCATTTATTATGAAAGCAGCAGAGGATGTCCTTTCTCCTGCAGTTACTGTCTTTCTTCCATTGATAAGAAACTGCGTTTCAGAGATACAGAGACAGTAAAGAAAGAGCTGCAGTTTTTTATAGACAATAAGGTTCCGCAGGTAAAGTTTGTAGACCGTACCTTTAACTGTAAACATGACCATGCAATGGCAATCTGGAAGTATATTAATGAACACGATAATGGTGTGACAAACTTCCATTTTGAGATTTCAGCAGATCTGTTAAGAGAAGAGGAACTGCAGGAAATGTCCACCATGCGCCCGGGTCTGATTCAGCTGGAGATTGGAGTACAGTCAACAAATCCGGACACGATTAAGGCAATTCACAGAACTATGGATTTTGAAAAATTGAAAGGAATTGTTGACAGATCCATAGCTTTGGAAATATCCATCAGCATCTGGACCTGATTGCAGGACTTCCCTATGAAGATTACGACAGCTTCCGGCATTCCTTTAATGATGTCTATGCGCTGAAACCACAGCAGCTTCAGCTGGGCTTTTTGAAGGTGTTAAAGGGTTCCCATATGATGGAGATGTGCAGGGAATATGGTATTGTATACAAAACACAGGAGCCTTATGAGGTACTTTCCACGAAGTGGCTGGATTATGACCATGTTTTGAAGCTGAAAACTGTGGAAAATATGGTGGAAGTGTATTATAATAGTGGACAATTCCAGAATACACTTGAATATCTGGAAAATTTTTCCCGGATGCTTTCTTCGATTTATGAGAGACTGGGCAGCTTTTACATGGAAAAGGGCTATGGTGATGTTTCTCACACAAGAATGAGAAGATATGAGATCCTGCTGGAATTTCTGGAGGATGTGCCGGAGATTTCCATGGATCAGGTAAAAGACCAGATGGTATATGATCTCTATCTGAGAGAAAACTTGAAAAGCCGTCCTGGCTTTGCCAGAGATCAGAAGCCTTTTGAGAGACAGGTATGGGACTTCAGAAAACGGGAAAAAGTGGCAAAGAATGCACATGTGGAAGTATTTGCAGATGGAACAGTGCTGCTGTTTAACTATGCAGACCGTGATCCGCTGACTAACAATGCTCATGTGACAGATGTGACGAAAGATGTGTTTGAGAACCTGAACAGAGATTAAAGAGGTGAAGAGAAATGGGAATGTTTAATCCAAAGAACCGTAAAGTGATCACAGCAATTATTGCAATCATTCTGGTACTGGCAATGGTAGTGCCGACAGTTCTGTCTCTGATCGTATAATAAATTTTCGGAGGAAAAGAATGAGACTGGGACAGGCGGCAATGGAGGCTCTGAGGGCAGAAATAACCGGATGCCTGAAACCGGGAGATGAACTGGTGGTGGCATGTCCGGTGGCTCTGAAAGGAACCTCTGTAATAGCAAAAAATAAAAAGGACAAACTGGCAGAGAGATTCTCTGCCGGTTTTATTCAGAATTGCGTTTCACTTTGGGATGCTTATGGACCGGCAGTATTGTCTGGAAAATTGCGCAGGAGGCAGATGCCAGCGCATTATATGCTATGGGCGAAGGCGGTTTTTTAAGTGCGCTCTGGAAGATGGCAGAAGCTTCAGAAGTAGGACTGGAAGCAGACTTCCGTAAGGTACCGATTCGTCAGGAGACCATAGAAGTGTGCGAGATTTTTGACCTGAATCCATATAGCTTCAAGCAGATGGAGCAGTGTTGATTGGAATCCGCGGAGGTGAAGCACTGGTACAGAGACTTCGCAATGAGGGATTTATGGCAGAGGTCATCGGTCAGACAAACAGTGGCAATGACCGGCTTCTCTACAGTGGCGGCAGTGCCCGATATCTGGAACGTCCGGCAGAGGATGAACTGCAGCAACTTCTCAAAGAGTAACTGCAGGAAACTTAAGAGACAATTTTCTAAGAAAAGACAGACGATTAATAACAAGAGGAATAAAAACAAAATGGCAAAATTAAATATTGTACTTCATGAGCCGGAGATTCCTGCAAACACAGGAAATATCGGCCGTACTTGTGTGGCAACAGGAACCAGACTCCATCTTATCGAGCCTCTGGGATTTTCCTTAAGTGAGAAAGCCTTAAAGAGAGCAGGAATGGATTACTGGAAAGATCTGGATGTAACTACATATCTGGACTTTGAAGAATTTCTGGAGAAGAATCCCGGTGCAAAGATTTACTATGCAACAACAAAAGCGCCTCAGACTTATACTGATGTTCATTATGAAGAAGACTGCTACATTATGTTTGGAAAGAGAGCGCAGGAATCCCGGAGGACATTCTGGTCAATAATCAGGAAACCTGCGTAAGGATCCCTATGATCGGAGATATCCGTTCTCTGAACCTGAGCAATTCCGTAGCAATTGTTCTGTACGAGGCACTGCGCCAGAATAATTTTGACCACATGAATCTGGAAGGACACCTGAGAAACTACGACTGGAAATAATCACAGTAAGCAGACTGGAGGAGTTATATGCCAAATACCACAAAAGCAGCTCTGGAAGAATCCCTGAAACGGCTTCTTCTGAAGAAACCTCTGGACAAGATCACGATAACAGATATTACCACAGACTGTGGAATAAGCCGCATGGCTTTTTATTATCATTCAAGGATATTTATGATCTGGTTGAATGGTCCTGTGTGGAAGATGGGACAAAAGCCCTTCAGGGCAAAAAGACTTCTGAATCCTGGACAGAAGGGCTGACCCAGATATTTGAGGCAGTGCTGGAAAACAAACCGTTTATTATGAATGTTTACAGAAATGTGGACAGGGAGCGGATAGAAAATTATCTTTTTAAATTAACCTATGATCTGATCGTGGGTGTGGTGGAAGAAAAAAGCAAGGGCCTGAATATCACAGAAGAGGATAAGAAATTTATTGCAGACTTCTATAAATATGGTTTTGTGGGAATCATGCTTGAGTGGATCAGGGAAGGAATGAAAGAAAATATTGAAGATCTGGTAAGAATGATGGATCTGACGCTTCACGATACAGTGACTACATCTATTCATAACTTTCAGAAAAATAATATGGAAAAATAATCATATAAAAATTCTTTTACAAAAGCCGCAGGGTGATAAAAAACTTATCATTCGGCGGCTTTTGTAAATTGTAGAATCATATTTTAACTGTTAATATACAGCCATAGCAACAAACAAATCATTCAGACGGATGAAATGCTTATGATATGGGAAACATACAGATAAGAATGTAAAAGTCATGAAGATGTCTTGCCGGGAGATCAAGAGATTTCCGGCAGGCAAAAGAGTTGCCGGGAAATGGGTAAAGCAGAGAGTAAAAAGCATTCAGGATAACGAATCTGAAAGAACTCCTAAAGAAGAAATCAAGAAAGGTGGATGTGTATTATGAGTAAAAATAAAGGTTTAGGACTTGTATCCGCATTGGCAGTTGGAGCAGGCGTGGCAGCAGTGGCAGCAGGAAAGAAGTATAAAACAGCTGAGACAAAGAAAAAAGAAGATTATGACGCACTTCATAATACAAGTGAATATCGCAATACAGAACGTGGAAATATGAGAAAACAGTAAGGGAATTTATTATACAAACGGTAACTATGAAGCATTTGCACGTCCAAGAAAGCCGGAAGGCGTAGATGATAAACATGCTTATATCGTAGGAAGCGGACTGGCTTCTCTTGCAGCAGCCTGTTTCCTTGTACGTGACGGACAGATGCCAGGAAAGAATATCCACATTCTGGAAGCAATGGATATTGCAGGCGGTGCATGTGACGGTATCTTTGATCCGAGCCGCGGATATGTGATGCGTGGGGGACGTGAGATGGAAAACCATTTCGAGTGCTTATGGGATCTTTTCAGAAGTATTCCATCCATTGAAACACCTGGTGTATCTGTACTTGATGAATATTACTGGCTGAATAAGGAAGACCCCAACTATTCTCTCTGTCGTGCAACAAAAGAGAGAGGCAAGGATGCTCATACAGACGGTAAATTCAATCTGAGCCAGAAGGGCTGCATGGAGATCATGAAGCTGTTCATGACAAAGGATGAAGATCTTTATGATAAGACAATTGAAGATGTATTTGATGAGGAAGTGTTTGATTCCACATTCTGGTTATACTGGAGAACCATGTTCGCATTTGAGAACTGGCACAGTGCACTGGAAATGAAACTGTACTTCCAGAGATTTATCCATCACATTTCCGGACTTCCGGATTTCAGCGCCCTGAAATTTACTAAATACAATCAGTATGAATCCCTGATTCTGCCAATGCAGAAATATCTGGAAGAAGCAGGCGTTGAATTCCAGTTCAATACAGAGGTTACAAACGTACTCTTTGAGTTTGAAGGCAATAAGAAGATTGCAAAAGCAATCGAGTGTAAGGTGAATGGCGTAGAAAAGGGAATTGTTCTTACAGAAAACGACTTTGTATTTGTGACAAACGGAAGCTGTACAGAGGGAACCATCTATGGCGATCAGAATCATGCACCGAACGGAGATGCAGAAGTTCGTACAAGTGGATGCTGGAGTCTCTGGAAAAATATCGCAAAACAGGATCCGTCCTTCGGACATCCTGAGAAATTCTGTTCTGATATTGCTAAGACAAACTGGGAGTCAGCAACAGTGACTACTCTGGATGATAAGATCATTCCTTATATTACAGATATCTGCAAACGTGATCCGAGAACAGGCAAGGTTGTTACAGGCGGTATTGTAAGCTGTCAGGATTCCAGCTGGTTATTAAGCTGGACGATCAACAGACAGGGACAGTTCAAGGATCAGGACAAAGACAAGGTTTGTGTATGGTATATGGTCTGTTTACAGATGTACCTGGTGATTATATCAAGAAGCCTATGAAGGAGTGTACAGGTAAGGAAATCACAGAAGAGTGGCTCTATCATCTTGGCGTTCCGGTTGACCAGATTGAAGACATGGCTGAGAACAGTGCAGTTTGTGTACCGACCATGATGCCTTATATTACAGCATTCTTTATGCCGAGAACAAAGGGTGACAGACCTGATGTTATTCCGGATGGCTGTGTAAACTTCGCATTCCTCGGACAGTTTGCCGATACACCAAGAGATACTGTATTTACTACTGAATATTCCGTAAGAACTGCTATGGAGGCTGTATATGGACTTCTTGGTGTTGACAGAGGTGTGCCGGAAGTATGGGGCAGTGTTTATGATATCAGAGAATTACTGGATAGCAGTGTGAAGCTGATGGATGGAAATCTCCACTGGAGATCGAACTTCCGGGACCACTGGATATGCTGAAGAAACCGCTTTTGAAAGCTGTTAAGGGAACTGTGGTCGAGAAAGTACTCAGAGATCATGATGTGATCAAAGATTATATGATGTAAATATAGAGATGTAAGTGATATGAAAAGGCTGCAGGAGATATCCGGCAGCCTTTTTGTAAAGCCGTTAAAAGTTGATGGAAAGTTGCTTTGGTAAAGAAAAAACAGGTTGCAAATTAAAAAGACAGATGATAATATATAATGAAATATATAGAAAAAATGATTGGGACAATAAAAGTCTGAAAAAACAAGTAAATATGATAATATATTGGAAGCTTTACTGTAATAATGAATGTGTGGCGCAGGAGGGCTTTCAAGGGAGTGAAGGGAGGTTTTTTTATGGAACTTGAGATGTATCGCAGGTATTCGCAGATGGCAAGAGGTATTGAGAAGGCTGAGTTGGTGTTTAAAAATGGGCGTGTGTTCAGCTCTGGTACAGGAGAATTTATTGATGGTAATGTGGCTGTTGCAGATGGAATTGTGATCGGAGTCGGTACATACGAAGGAGAGACAGAGATTGATCTGGAAGGAAAAGTGATCTGTCCGGGGTTTATCGACAGTCATCTGCATCTGGAATCTACTCTGGTGACGCCGGGGGAGCTGGTCCGGCAGGCTGCACAGTGTGGAACTACAACATTTATTGTAGATCCTCATGAGTCTGCAAATGTATCCGGTACAGATGGAATTGATTATATCCTGGATCAGACAGAAGATGCACCGGCGAATGTATATGTGATGATGCCTTCCTGTGTTCCGGCGACTCATGTGGATGATAACGGGTGTATTCTTACAGCAGGAAAGATGAAGGGATATCTGGAACATCCGAGGATTCTGGGGCTGGGTGAAGTGATGGATGCGCCTTCTGTGATTAACGGAAGTGTTGCCATGCATGAAAAGCTTCAGCTGTTTCAGGACAGAGTGAAGGATGGTCATGCACCGTTTCTGGCACCTGGAGATCTGGCTGCATATGTACTTGGCGGAATTGATACAGATCATGAGTGTGTGGATTATGAGTATGCAATGGCTGAGGCAAGAAATGGAATGCAGGTATTGATACGTGAGGGAAGCGCAGCAAGAAATCTGGGATGCTAAGTTGTGAAGGGGATTGTTGGAACATCCATACAGTATA
>ENA-OQMZ01000598-OQMZ01000598.1-human-gut-metagenome-genome-assembly--contig:-NODE-598-length-15138-cov-1.889814_pt1 | contig 15138 bp, 22 predicted proteins | sample MGYA00242621_ERZ504862 | MGnify/ENA primary metagenome ERZ504862 (study PRJEB26092, sample SAMD00036393) | human gut metagenome | host: Homo sapiens | study: EMG produced TPA metagenomics assembly of... | reverse complement strand
GATCAACGAGCGTTTTCAGATCAACGAGGAAGTGATCGATGACGATACCTTCCTTCGTGCTTTTGAAAAAGTTAAAAAGCTTTCCGATGAGCTGGTTGCGGAGGGAAGCTATCATCCACCTATTTCGAGACACTCCTTCTGATGGGAATGGTGATCTTTGCAGAAGCCGGCGTGGATTATGTAACACTGGAGACCGGTCTTGGCGGACGTCTGGATGCAACCACTGCTGTGGAGGATCCGGCAGCCTGTGTGATCACATCCATCAGCCTCGATCATATGCAGTATCTTGGAAATACAGTTTCCGAGATCGCAGGAGAGAAGGTAGGGATCATGGTGCCGGGTGTTCCGGTGATCTACGATGGAAATGATCCGGATGCGGCCGGAGTGATGCGTGAGCATGCAGAGAAGCTGGGATGTCCATATTATGAGCTGAAACGGGAAGACACAGAGATCCATAAGATCACAAAGGACGGAATCCGGTTTTCTCTTAAGGACGAGACATATGGCGATACCGTATTTGATATACCGTTTATCGCCCGTTATCAGGTTATGAATGCAGCTCTTGCGGTGAAAACCATTCAGGTACTGGAAGATCAGATTCCGGTATCTCTGGAGGCTCTGAAGGCTGGTATGGCAAAAACACGCTGGCAGGGAAGGATGGAAACGGTTCTTCCGGGTGTGATCGTGGATGGCGCACATAACGAAGACGGTGTTGAGAAGTTTGTAGAGACAGCAGAACATTTCCAGAAGGAATTTCCGCTGACTCTGCTGTTTTCCGCAGTGGATGACAAGGACTATACGGATATGATCCGCACGATCTGTAGCAGGATCCGTTTTCGACATGTGATCGTCACACAGGTAGGCGGATACCGCAAAGTTCCGGTAGAAGAGCTTGCGGAGATCTTCCGTGAAGACGGAGTGCCGGAAGTGGAAGCAATAGAGGATGTTCCAGCAGCTTTTGAACGGGCAGTAAAGGAAAAAGGTGAGGATGGAATGCTGTTCTGTGTAGGATCCCTTTATCTGGTCGGTGAGATCAAGGCTGTGATCAGGAGGAAAAAATTATGATCGATTACGAAGAGGAACTGAAGAAATTTGAACCATGTCTGGATGTGGCAGATGTAGAAGGTGTCATTTATGACGGGAGATCACAGATATCATGGATGTACTCCAGGAGATGCTGCGTGAGGTCAAGAGCAACAGACGTGTAAGATAAGGAGAAGTGGATGAACTGCATAAACTGTGGAGCGTTCCTGACGGATACAGATCTGGATTATTGTCCGCACTGTGGAGCCAATGTACTGATCCAGAAGAAGGTGGATTATCTTTCCAAGCTTTATTATAATCAGGGGCTGGAAAAAGCCAGCATCCGGGATCTGTCTGGGGCGATCAGCTGTCTGAAGCAAAGTCTTGCCTATGACAAACGGAATATCCGTGCAAGAAATCTTCTTGGTCTTGTATATTTTGAGACCGGTGAGGTGGTTGCCGCACTGAGTGAGTGGGTCATCAGCAAGAATATCCAGAAGAACCGAAATCTGGCTTCAGAATATATTGCCAGGCTTCAGGCAAACCAGAACAAACTGGAAACAATCAACGAAAGCATCAAGAAATATAACAATGCCCTTGCCATGTGCAGGGAAGGCCATGAGGATATGGCGGCCATCCGCCTGAAAAAGATCCTGTCCCAGAATCCCAAGCTGATCAAGGGGTATCATCTTCTTGCTCTGATCCAGATGAAGAATCAGGAGTGGAATAAGGCGAGAAGGACCCTGAAAAAAGCAGCCAGGATCGACAAGACCAATACCACCACACTTCGTTTCCTGCGTGAAGTTGACGAGCAGACGGGTGTTACCACAAAGATGGAAAAACGGCGTAAGGGCTTGTTTGGAAATGAAAAAAATGAGAATGATAATATTTCAGGAGAAATCGTTGTAAGGCCGTCGTCTTATAAAGAAAGATCAAAGATATCACTTTTCTTTACCACGGTACTTGGATTTGCGGCAGGGGCGGCAGCATTCTGGCTCCTTGTACTGCCGGCTGTGAAACAGGATATTTACAGGCAGGCCAATCAGCAGATCATACAGTACAGTGATTCTCTTTCCAGCCAGAGCGTGGAGCTTACCAAAGCTCAGGGAGAAGCTGCCCAGTCCAGTGATACGGCAGATGCAGTTGCCAAGCAGGCAGAGGAAGAGCAGAAACGCAGTCAGAGCTATGAGGCTTTGTTTAATGCATATACTGCCATGCAGCAGGAGGATCTGGATACAGCGGCGCTGGAACTACAGAAGGTATATGTGGATACACTGTCAGATTCTGCAAAGGGGATTTACAGTACTATCAGCGGAAAGACCGGTGTAAGCGGGATCGGGAGCGGAGCTTCTGACGGAACGTCCAGTGCTGACAGCAGTACAGATGGAACAGCTGAAGCTGGAGCGGATGCCGCAGCTTCGGATGGAGAAGATACACAGAGCTCTGACGGAGATTCCGGAGAAGACAGCAGCTACAGTGACGGAGGATATGAGGATTCCTCTTACGATGGAGGTTATACAGAATAAAAAATATCATAATTCATACAGAGGAGAAACCTCGGATAAGGGGAATGTGCGTTGGCGCATTCCTCTTTTTTTTACCCTTTGGTCATGAGAAATGGAATAAAAAATCAAAAATGGGGGAATGATAGAATGACATCAGGTTTTGAAAAATCCGGAACCGTGCTGACTGTACATCTTCCGGCGGAACTGGATCATCCGGCTTCTGATGAGATCCGGAGAGATTCAGACCGGATTATTGGACATAACTATATAAAAAATATGATTTTTGATTTCTCAGAGACCGTTTTTATGGACAGTTCCGGGATCGGTCTGCTGATGGGTAGGTACCGGGCACTTGGCATGAGGGGGAAATGTGTGCAGGTTGTCAATGTGAACAGTCATATTGCAAAGCTTTTACGGCTATCCGGAGTGGGAAAATATATTGAAATCTGTGGAATTAAAAAATCGGCAGGTGAACAGGAGGGTGTTTATGATGGAAAACACAAATGAAATGACGATCATTTTTGACAGCAGACCGGTAAATGAAGCACTGGCAAGAGTTGCTGTGGCTTCATTCTGCACACAGCTGAATCCTACGCTGGAGGAAATTTCGGATCTGAAGACCGCAGTATCGGAGGCAGTGACCAACTGCATCATACACGGGTATGAAGGGGAGATACATAAGATTCGGGTAGAATGTCGTCTCCGGGGGCAGGAGCTTCAGGTAGATGTGACAGATCACGGAGCCGGGATCCCGGATATCAAAAAAGCCATGGAGCCTCTGTTTACCACAAAGGCTGATAAAGACCGCTCCGGTATGGGGTTTACATTCATGGAGGCGTTTATGGATGAGCTTCAGGTGGAATCGGAGGTTGGCCGTGGAACTACAGTGCACATGAAAAAGATCATCAGGAGGTAACTATGGATCGTACTCTTGTCCTCATCGGGCGTGCACACCAGGGGGATAAAGCGGCAAGAGATCTTTTGTTTGAGGAAAATACAGGACTGATATACAGTGTGGTCAAAGCGTTTTCGTGGGACGAGGGGTGGAGATGGAGGATCTGTTCCAGATCGGCAGCATCGGACTTCTGAAAGCTGTGGATAAGTTTGACATGTCCTATGATGTGAAATTTTCCACCTATGCCGTTCCCATGATCATCGGAGAGATCAAACGTTATCTCAGGGACGACGGGATACTGAAGGTAAGCCGTTCTCTGAAGGAAAACCATTACAGGATCTATCAGGTGAGAGAAGCACTGACACGCCGGCTGGAGCGGGAACCTACGACGGGAGAAATGGCAGAGGAAATGGGAATTTCCATAGAAGAACTGGTAATGACCATGGAATCCGGTGCAGAGGTGGAATCTCTTCACAAAACGATCTATCAGGGTGAGGGAACGGAGATTTCTCTGATGGACAAGCTTCCGGAAAAAGAAAACCGGCAGGAAAAGTACTGGACAGGATTTTTCTGGAAGAGATACTGGGAACTCTGGAGGCAAAGGAGCGGAGGCTGATCTATATGCGGTATTTTCAGAACATGACCCAGATGGAGATCGCCCATGAGCTTGGCGTATCCCAGGTACAGGTATCCAGAATGGAAAAGAGGATCCTGCGCAGTCTGCAGGAATCCGCAGAGAAAAAATAAAAGAGAGCCATGAGAAATGCTGCTGTTTTCTCATGGCTCCTTTTTGTGGGCAGCAGATTTAGTCAGACTGCTGCTTTTTTATGAAAAAGTACATTTTTGTATTTGGAAAGTGCTCCAAGAAGGATCATACCGATCACACCGGCTGAGATAAATTCGCCGGCTCCTACTGTGAGCATCATAAACGGGATAGGAAGGTTAATGCCATATCCGTAACGAAGCACAAGAGGAACGATCACAATGTTGGAAACGATCGGCGGGATTGGGGCTGTCCATTTGCCTGTATTGCGAAGCTTGTAGGTAAAGAATGCACCGATAAGTGTGGCAATGCTTCCGAAAATGATGTCAACCGGAATCGCACCGCCAAGAAGATTGGCGATGATACATCCCACGAACAGTCCCGGGATGCAGCCGGTGTGAAGAACGGAAGAACGGTCAGCGCCTCGGAAAACCGGATCTGAACTTCACCGAAGCTAAGTGGCGCGAATACCAGTGTCAGGACAACATATACAGCTGCAATGGCAGCTCCCTGTACCAGAAAATGAGTACCTTTGTTTTTCATGTTTTTTATTCTCCTTTAGTTTTGTTTTACGAGTGGAAGGTCACGAACACTCGGCACATTTATAGGCGGTGACCGCCTTGTAAGCCCTGTACGACCTTGGTTTTTGCGGGCTTTTGCAGCGAAACTGAGTATAGCATAAGGGGCGTGGAAATGCAAGGTACGATCCTGACTATTTGATAACCCTGGCCTGTGTGGACAGACCCTGGCTCTGAAACAGCTTTTTGTAAGAGGAAAGTCTGCTTGCCGGAACCTTTTACAGTCAGTTTTTTGTAATTATTCTGACCTGCTCTTGTGAAGATATATTTACCTGAGCTTTTGGAAGTAAGACGTCCTGTCTGTATGGTGACAGAGGTAAGGGCCTTACAGTCACAGAAAGCTTTTGTGCCGATCGCAGAAACTCGGGAACCGATTTTTACAGTACGAAGACTTGTGCATCCCTGGAAGGCTCCGGCACCTATGCTTGTGATATTTCCTGAAATCGTTACCTGTTTCAGGTTTTTACAGTTTTTGAAGGCATTGGCTGCAATGGCTGTGACTTTGTAGGTTTTTCCGTTAGCTTTGACAGTGGCCGGAATCTTTGCAGTGACAGTATTGCGTGAACGTGGTCCCTTCAGTGCTACGGAAGTCCCGGTGGTATTGACTGTGTAGACATTATAAGCATCCCGGAATGTTTTTGCAGTCTGTGGCTTTGGTGTGGCTGCAGGAGTGATCTGGAAATTTAAGGTGATGGTTCCGTAGAATGGTAATCACCGATGATCTTCAGGGTAGCAGTTCCTGCTTTTTATTGTTCTGGTATGTCACATGATAATCATTGATGCCAGAAAGCTTTGCTTTTCCAAGAGTTACGGTTGGAACGGGCTTTATGTCAGAGCCTGTATAGGTATATGTTTTTTTGATCCCTGTTACAGCTGCATCGGAAATATTGCATGCATAGCTGATATTGTTTTTCTTGGCATATGTAACTGCGTAAGAGCCGTACGGAGCATGGATCTTGCAAAAATATGCATGAGAGTTGACATACCCGTAGCCGCCCCACACAGCATCCGTTCCAATGCTTTTAACAGTATCAGGTATGTTGATCCTGGATAGCTTGTCACAGTAGGCGAAAGCTTCTTTTCCGATCTTTGTGACCCCTTTCTGGATGTCCACTTCTTTCAGCTCAGGAAGATAAACAAAGGCCCTTTCGGAAATACTTGTGATCCCGGGCTTTATTATTACCTTTCTGATCTGGTTTTGATAGCTTTCCAGGAGGAATCGCTGTAGAAGGTAAACCAGCCTTTTGTTGAAGAGACCGGGTATCGGTGGTTTTCCTCTGTGGAAATAGAAAGTGTCCGTAGCCGGAGATCGTAAGGATACCGTTTTTGAAATTCCAGGTTGCGTTGTCACCTGCGATATGGTAAGTTTTTTTGTCAGCTTTTCCGTTGTCGGAATTAATGGAATAAAAGTTCAAGGTGTTGGAGTTTGAAGCATAATAAACGACCCTGGAATCCTTTACCACAGGCTGACAGTCAGAAATCGGAGCAGCTGTTGTAAACTCTTTGCTGAGACTCTTTCCCTTTCCGTCCACAAAAAGATAATGAAGGGTGCTGGAAGAGAGCGGATCGTTAGCGGAAGAGTTTTTCTTGTTATCGTCGGAGACGTATTCTTCCCAGGAAATCATAAAACGGTTGTCATTTATTTTGGTGATCTTTACGCCCGCAAAGCTTTTTCCTCCGCCTGTAAAGTTGGTAAGCTTCCTGGTAGTGGTTGCTTTTTCGGAAAAGTCAGACATTGGTGTGACGGACAGATAAAGGTTATGAGGCGTGTTTTCAGATACCTTATCATATTTGGACTGATCGATGGAAGTGCCAACGCATAATACACTGTCAGAGGAAACAGCCATGCCATCAACGCTTGCGTAGCAGGCCAGTGCCCACACAGAAGTATGTGAGCCTCCGTATGGCAAAAGCTCTATGGTGGTGCAGGCAAGTGTAGTGCTGTCGTATCTGGAAAGAATTGTACATCGTGAACCCTCACTCTGCTCCAGTACGTAGAGATAAGAACCTTGTGATTTGATATACTGTGCAAAGGAATGCCACAGATCGCAGGAAACGATCTTTCCTTTCATGGTTGCCTGGTCGATCTCGACCATAAGGAAGCCTGATGTCCCTGACCGACAGAGGGATCCACATATCCTTCGTGACCGGTAACAACATAGAGTTTGCCGTTGCTTTCTGTCATTTCCACACAGCCATAGTCAAAGGGCGTGCGGGACCTCACCGCCAAAAAGCTCCGGGTTACTGGTAATTGCTGCTGCACCGTTCCGGTTCCAGCTTGTATCGTAGCGGATAACGCGGATGACCTCAGCGGAATCGTTTTCTTTGTTGTTTGTCTGGCCTTCTACCAGATAATATCCGTCAGATCCGGCATAAAAGCACCCCACAGTGGAAGCTCCATGTTGATCTTGCGCTTGCTTCTGATCTTCAGATCATTATCGTAATATTCAACGCCGACAGAATTTTTCTGGTGGAAGACCCTCATGTATCCGCCGGAAACAGGAACAAGGTCAGAGGTACGGCGTAACCTGACATTGAGATTGTCCTGTGCGGTTGGCGTAAGAGAGCCTGCCCGGGCTGTCTGCGGAAACAGGATCAGACAGAAGCAAAGACAGCAGAACAGAAATAGCAGAGATGTTAATTTTTTTAGCTTTTTCATAAGTTTCTCCTTTGTATGTGTTTTTAGATGATCTCCTGTTTAGATTATAATTCATGGGACAGAATTTACAATACAAAATCGGGAGTTATGGAACTCCCGATCCTCAGGATTTCTGTAAATTCTGTTCACAAAAACATCTTGAGGAAATACTGCTGGTGGGCAGTAACATCAGCAGCAGGAACCTTATGGAAACAGGGGCTTTTTTCTTGACAGTTTTTTGTGATATTGATAAAATATATTACAGTATATAGGTTAAAGGGGCATTGGTTTTGATCTAAATCAATGTCTCTTTATTTTATATATCACACATATTACACCAGGGAGGTAGAAAGATGTTAAAAGTATGGATCGCAGGTGCCAACGGACAGATCGGACGGGCACTGAATGATGTTCTGGATCCAATGCAGATCGAGACTCTGAACACAGATCTTGATGAGCTGAATATCACAGACACAGATGAAGTGATCAACTTCGGTTCCATTAACCGTCCGGATGTGATCATCAACTGCACCGGTATCACAGATACCGATGAGTGTGAGAAGAATCCGGAACATGCATACCGTGTCAACGCACTGGGAGCAAGAAACTTAAGCATCGTGGCAAGAAAATGCGGGGCAAAGATCGTCCAGCTTTCCACAGATGATGTTTTCGACGGAAAGAGCAAAAAACCGTATACAGAGTTTGACGATACCAATCCGCTGACTGTTTACGGCCGTTCCAAGAGAGCCGGAGAGAACTATGTAAAAGAGTTTACACACAAACATTTCATTATCCGAAGCAACTGGGTATACGGAAAAGGCGGAAACAATTTTGTAAACCGTGTGCTGGAGACAGCAGAAAAAGGCCAGGCGCTTTCCGTTGCTTCGGATCAGTTCGGATCACCGACTAGCGCCAAGGATCTGGCAAGAATGATCCTGTATCTTATCGATACCAACGAATATGGAACTTATCACGTAACCTGCAGCGGTGTATGCAACCGTTATGAGTTTGCAACCGAGATCCTTCGCCTTGCAGGAAAGGAGATCGAACTGAGATCCGTGCCGACAGAGCAGTCAGATCTTTCTTCTGTCAGACCGCCATATGCCGTCCTTGATAATTTTATCCTCCGTATTATTGAAGTGTATGACATGCCGGACTGGAAAGCATCGCTGAAAGAATATATGGATGAAAGAGCGGAGGACTAGAATGAAAGAGAAAAATATAAAAGAGAAAACACAGCAGAAAAAGAAAATGGGCCTTACCACGAAGATCTTTGTGGCGCTGATCGCAGGTGCGATACTGGGAATCATTCTCTGTTACCTGGTTCCTGACAGCAGCTTCAAGAAAGATGTGATCGTGGAGGGAATCCTTTATGTGATCGGACAGGGATTTATCCGTCTGATGAAAATGCTGGTTGTACCGTTGGTATTCTGTTCCCTTGTCTGCGGAAGTATGTCCATCGGTGATACCAAGAAGCTTGGAACCGTAGGTGTGAGAACACTGGTATTTTATCTGGCGACTACAGCTCTGGCTGTTTCGGTTGCTCTGACGGTAGGTAATCTGATCAATCCGGGTGTGGGACTCGATATGAGCTCTATTCAGTCCTCCGCTTCCTCTGTGGAGACTATGGAGGCGACCTCTCTTACGGATACCATCCTGAATATCATTCCGGACAATCCGATCAATTCCCTGGCAAGCGGAACCATGCTTCAGGTTATCGTATTTGCCTGATCGTGGGTGTGATTCTTGCGAAAATGGGAGAGCGCGCAGAGACAGTAGCGAACTTTTTCAGCCAGTTCAATGACATCATGATGGAGATGACCATGATGATCATGGCACTTGCACCGATCGGTGTATTCTGCCTTATCAGCAGAACCTTTGCAAACATCGGTTTCAGCGCATTTATCCCGCTGGCAAAATATATGATCGGTGTTCTCCTTGCACTGGCGATCCAGTGCTTCGGCGTATACCAGATCCTGCTGAAGATCTTCACAGGACTGAATCCGATAAAATTCATCAAGAAATTTTTCCCGGTTATGGCATTTGCATTCTCAACAGCTACATCCAATGCCACGATCCGATGTCCATTGATACCCTGTCCAAAAAAGTGGGTGTTTCCAAGAAGATTTCTTCATTCACCATTCCTCTTGGAGCTACCATCAACATGGACGGTACCTCTATCATGCAGGGGGTTGCCGTAGTATTTGCGGCACAGGCTTTTGGTATCCACTTAAGTCCGATGGATTATGTGACAGTTATCGGAACTGCAACCCTTGCTTCCGTAGGAACTGCCGGTGTACCAAGTGTTGGTCTTGTTACTCTGACCATGGTATTTAACTCTGTAGGACTTCCGGTTGAGGCAATTGGTCTGATCATGGGTATTGACCGTATCCTGGATATGACCAGAACAGCGGTTAACATTACCGGTGATGCAGTCTGCACAACCATCGTTGCACACCAGAACGGTGCACTGGATAAAAACGTGTTCAACGAATCAAACTAAATATCCGGTTCAAAAAAAGATCCGACCCTGTCGGGTGAGAAAAAACGAAAAACGGCTGTACATATCGTAAGAGCGATATGTGCGGCCGTTTTTTTACTGGATCAGGTAAGTCCCCTGCTTATTCCTGTTCCAGAACACCCATGACAGAGGGCAGTTCTAGCTGCTGATAGGTGTGAAGGATCTTTTCCAGCTCAAAGATAGCAGGGGTAAGAAACTTATTCTTGTGATAGACCAGCTTGAATTTCCGGTTCCATTCCCCTGCTTCGTTCGCAGAAGACCCGGACTGAACGGTGCGGATCTCATGATGCATAAGACGGATGGACATAACAGAGAGCATCTGGTTATACAGCACTGCGTTCAGCAGTGCCCGCGGACTGTTGGCTTCCCAGGCAGTTCGGATCTTCAGATCATGGCGAAGGGTGTAATCCTCAAAAAGCTGTCTGGTACCGCTTCCATATTCCCGGACTGCAAATTTCTGGTTGTTCAGCTCCTGGACATGGATGCGTCCTCTGCGGTAAAACGGATGCTTTTTTCCGGCGGCAAGGACCAGACAGTCGTCGATGATGGGAAGAACGACAAGGTCCGGGGAATGGATCTCACCTTCTACCACAGCAGCGTCCAGCTCAGAACGCAGAAGCTTCTGTTCGATATTTTGCGTGTTGGTGACAAAGGAGTAAACGTCAAGGTCCGGGATTTTTTTCTGCAGATCCAGGATAATGGATGGGGTCAGGCAGGTTCCCACAGTGAGGGTGGAGCCAAGCTTCAGGGTGGAAGACTGTCCCTGGTTCTGCATCAGCTCTTCCAGCTGCTGAAACTGGCGGATCATTTCACGGGCATGGGGAAGAAGAAGCTTTCCCCGTTCTGTGAGATAAAGCTTTTTTCCAAGACGTTCAAAGAGAAGGCCGTTATAATGAGCTTCCAGCTCACGGACGGCCTGACTGACTGTTGGCTGGGAAAGATAAAGATGTTTGGCAGCAGCACTCATGGAGCCCTGTTCCGCAACGGCCGCAAAAACAGTGAGATGGCGGATGGTCATATGGAATCTCCTTTTATTGTAAATTGGTATATAGGTAAAACCTATCATTTTATAAAATAATATCATTTCTCAAATACATCTTCAAGTGGTATAGTAGGAAGTACGTGAAAACGATTTCAACATTGCAAAATACAGGCAACGATACCGTGGGAAAGTATCGGAATGCCGGTGAGACCAGGAGGAGGAAATATGTCAGCATTAACTGTAAGCAAAGAGGAAGAGAAAAGACTGAAGGGGCAGGGTTTTTTAAATAACCGGGGAACCGATGAATTTTCTGCACGGGTGATCACTGTAAACGGAAAGGTGACAGCGGCACAGCACAGATGTATGGCGGAAGCAGCAGAGAAATTCGGCAACGGAAATCTTACCTACACGACCAGGCTTTCCGTGGAGATCCAGGGAATCCCCTACGAAAAGATCGAAGAGTTTCAGGAATTTATTGCGAAGGAAGGTCTGGAGACAGGAGGAACAGGAGCAAAGGTCCGACCGGTAGTATCCTGCAAGGGAACCACCTGTCAGTATGGACTTCTGGATTCCTATGCAATTTCAGAAGAGATTTTCCGGAGATTCTATAAAGGCTACCGTCAGGTTGCACTGCCGCATAAATTTAAGATCGCAGTAGGCGGATGCCCGAATAACTGTGTGAAACCAAATCTGAATGATGTGGGGATCATCGGACAGAGGATCCCGCACTTTGACAGCGAGGCATGCAAGGGCTGCAAAAAATGTGCCATTGAAGCTGCATGTCCAAACAAAGTGGCGAAAGTCGTTGACGGGAAACTGCACATTGATGAGGAGCTTTGCAGACACTGCGGAAGGTGTGTGGGAAATGTCCATTCCATTTCCATCCCGGACGGTACCTACGGATTCAAGATCTATATCGGTGGACGCTGGGGAAAGAAAATTTCTCATGGAAAGGCCCTGAACCGGATCTTTACGTCAGAGGAAGAGGCACTGGATGTTATTGAGAAGGCAATCCTGCTTTTTAAGGACCAGGGATTAAAGGGAGAACGTTTTGCCGAGACTATAGAACGAATTGGATTCGAAAATGCAGAAAAACAATTATTGGAAAAAAATCTTCTGGAAAGAAAAATGGAAATTTTGTCCAAAATAGAGATATAAAAAACTTCCTATTATATAATCTGTCTGAAACTGAAAAAATGCGAGCAATAATATAAAAAATTTTTATCCCATTTATATAAATTTTTATTATATCACAATATTAACAAAAAACTAAGTGAAAATTCTATTTGAAATATGCAAAATAATGTGATAAAGTATTAACAATACATGAACGGAGGTAAAAAGAGTGGAAAACTACATGTATTTGGTGCCGGTGGCAGCAGTACTGGCACTTCTGTTCGCAGCATACCTTGCAGCGAAGGTCAGCAAGCAGGATGCAGGAACAGACAGAATGAAGGAGATCGCAGGTGCGATCGCAGAAGGTGCCCGCGCCTTCTTAACAGCAGAGTACAAGATCCTGGTTATTTTTGTAGCCGTACTTTTTGTACTGATCGGAATCGGAGTTGGAAGCTGGGTAACAGCAATCTGCTTCGTAGTAGGTGCTCTGTTTTCAACAATCGCAGGATACTGCGGTATGACCGTTGCAACAAAGGCTAATGTAAGAACAGCAAATGCAGCAAAAGAGGGAGGAATGAACAAGGCTCTTTCCATTGCATTCTCCGGCGGTGCTGTTATGGGTATGTGTGTTGCAGGTCTTGGTGCACTGGGTGTCAGCGTTGTGTATATCATCACAAAGAACGTTGACGTACTTCTGGATTCAGCCTTGGTGCTTCTTCCATCGCACTGTTTGCACGTGTTGGTGGTGGAATCTATACAAAGGCAGCTGACGTAGGAGCTGACCTTGTAGGTAAGGTTGAGGCAGGAATCCCGGAGGATGACCCTCGTAATCCGGCTGTTATCGCGGATAACGTAGGTGATAACGTAGGTGATGTTGCCGGTATGGGTGCAGACCTTTTTGAGTCCTATGTAGGATCTCTGGTATCTGCTTACACTTGGTGCGGTAGCCGGAGCAGTTTCCGGTGTTCTCTATCCGCTGGCTATTGCAGGCTGTGGACTGATCGCATCCATCATTGCAACATTCTTTGTAAAAGGTGATGATAATTCCAATCCGCAGAAAGCCCTCACAAGAGGAAGCTATGTATCTGCAGCACTTGTTATCATCGTGTCCCTGATCCTCAGCAAGACTCTCTTCGGAGACATGAAGGCAGCCATTGCTGTGATCGCAGGTCTTGTTGTCGGTGTCATCATCGGAAACATTACAGAGTATTACACATCTGCAGATTACAAACCGGTTCAGGGAATCGGCGAGCAGTCTGAGACAGGTGCAGCTACAACTATCATCAGTGGTATCGCAGTAGGTATGAAATCTACAGCATTCCCGATCCTGCTGATCTGTGTTGGTATTTTTGTAGCATACGGTGTGGATGGATTATACGGAATCGCTCTTGCAGCAGTTGGTATGCTTTCCACAACAGGAATCACAGTTGCCGTTGACGCGTATGGACCCATCGCTGACAATGCCGGTGGTATTGCAGAGATGTCAGGTCTGGATGAGTCAGTTCGTGAGATCACAGATAAGCTTGATTCTGTAGGTAACACAACAGCAGCTATGGGTAAAGGCTTCGCGATTGGTTCCGCAGCTCTTACAGCGCTTGCTCTGTTTGTATCTTATGCGAATGCAGTAAATCTGGATGCGATCAATATCCTTGCTCCTCGTGTTACGATCGGTATCTTTATCGGTGGTATGCTTACATTCCTCTTCTCGGCCTTCACAATGGAATCCGTTTCCAAGGCTGCTTACAAGATGATCGAGGAAGTAAGACGCCAGTTCCGTGAGAAACCGGGTATCATGAAGGGAACTGAGAAACCGGATTACAAATCATGCGTTGCGATCTCCACAACAGCAGCTCTTCACGAGATGATGCTTCCTGGAATCATGGCGGTCGTTGTTCCGGTTATCGTAGGTGTTGTTCTTGGCGTTGAGGCTCTTGGAGGACTTCTTTCCGGTGCTCTTGTAACAGGTGTACTGATGGCGATCTTCATGTCCAACGCAGGTGGTGCATGGGATAATGCAAAAAAAATACATCGAGACAGGTCATCATGGCGGAAAAGGCAGCGAGGCGCACAAAGCAGCCGTTGTCGGCGATACAGTCGGCGATCCGTTCAAAGATACATCAGGGCCTTCCATTAACATCCTGATCAAGCTTATGACTATTGTATCACTGGTATTTGCTCCTCTGTTCTTATCCATCGGAGGACTTCTGTAAATATCATTTCAGAAAAAAAGTAAACCCATATTATATAAAAAAAGCTCTTTGCAGAGAAATCTGCAGGGAGCTTTTTGTGCGACAGGCGGCGGAATTGTACGGATATGAGAGCGTGCTCTGGTTATGATTCAGTTCCTGGATTTTCTGTTCGTGCAGCCTGTTCGATCAGTGTCCGGTTTACATCATCCTCATAGGTCCGCATCTGCACCTGCATAGGTGTGGGATCATCGCTTAGCTTCAGATGCCCGAAATGATTAAAGAAGATCAGTACGCCGAGGCCGATCCCGATGGAGTAGGAAATCTCCAGGATGGTAAAGCCGGAGGAACTTTTTCCCGTAACAAGAGTGTAAAACTGGCTAAAAAGGCTGCCCATATCTACGTCATTATTAAAGGTCATAATGGAAAAAGCAGCGCCGAAAAAGGAACCAGGCATACAAAAAGGATTTTCACATACCGGAAAATTTTCCCTGTGGCAGAGCTGATGCGGTAGGTGATGATAAATCTGTTTCCCCGATGGGAGAAATATCAATGGAGGGTTCCAGCTTCTGGATCTTTTTCAGAAGATCCGAGACAGACATCACATAGCGTCCGGGCTTTTTCGCATCCAGAACGATCACAGGCATGACCCGCAGACGATTGAGGATTTTGGGGTCACTCATGGAAAGTGCAGCGATATCCTGAAGATATACATGTGGGTTGGTGACTTCAATGTTCTGATCCAGCTGCAGATAAAGAGTATCACTCATGAGAAAAAAACTCCTTTCCCGGAATATTATTTTTTCATTTTTGGACGGAAGAAGAGACTGGCCAGATAAGAGAAGATCAGGCGGAGGAAACTCCGGCAGCACAGGCAGTGAAGCCTCCTGTAAAAAGCCCAAGAATGCCGTCTTCTTCCAATGGCTTTTTC
>ENA-OQMZ01000596-OQMZ01000596.1-human-gut-metagenome-genome-assembly--contig:-NODE-596-length-15152-cov-4.384226_pt1 | contig 15152 bp, 21 predicted proteins | sample MGYA00242621_ERZ504862 | MGnify/ENA primary metagenome ERZ504862 (study PRJEB26092, sample SAMD00036393) | human gut metagenome | host: Homo sapiens | study: EMG produced TPA metagenomics assembly of... | reverse complement strand
AAGCGGTACAGCTCGTACAAGGGCGAGCTCACCAAGCGCCGAAGAACCTGGTGAACCGCGATTTCCACGCCGAGCGGCCGAACATGCTGTGGGTCACGGACCTCACGGAATTCTCGATCCCCGCGGGGAAGGCCTACCTGTCGCCCGTGATCGACTGCTACGACGGCATGCCGGTCGCCTGGACGATCGGCACGAGCCCGAACGCCGAGCTGGCCAACGGCATGCTCACCGACGCCTGCTCCACGCTCAAGGACGGAGAGAAGCCGATCATCCACAGTGACCGCGGCTGCCACTACCGGTGGCCGGAATGGATCCGCATCTGCATGGACAACAACCTGACGCGTTCGATGAGCGCGAAAGGCTGTTCTCCGGACAACGCGGCCGCGGAGGGGTTCTTCGGCCGTCTCAAGCAGGAGTTCTTCCACAAGCGCAGCTTCGCGGGCGTCTCGATGGACGGGTTCATCAACATGCTCAACGACTACATGGTCTGGTACCGGGACAGGCGGATCAAGACGGAGTTCGGCATGAGCATCATGGATCGTCGACGCGAGCTCGGTCTTGTGGCATGATTGGTGGTGATGGAATCAACGACGAGTCCAACAAAACGGCACCAGCCCCGTTTAGTCATGTATTTTTTTCGGGTTTAGGCAGTTGCATGCATTTTCCTTATTTTTCCGGTTGCGCGGAGGTGTTCCTGCCGAACATGAGGGCCTCACTGACGCGGCGGCTCTGGCCGGTGAACTCGAGGAGCCGCCCGTGGTGCACGATGCGGTCGATGATCGCTGCGGCGAGTTTGTCGTCCGCGAAGACCGTGCCCCATTTACTGAACTCGATGTTCGTGGTGAATATGATGCTCCGTCTTTCGTAGCTGCCCGCGATGATCTGGTAGAGCAGGCGCGCCCCGTCGATGTCGAAGGGTACGTAGCCGAACTCGTCCAGTATGATCAGGTCGGCACGGCCGATGTCCCGGAGCATCGTCTCGAGCGTGCCGTCGCGTTTGGCCTTGCCCAGCTGGAGGACGAGCTCGGCGGTCTGATGGAACCGCACGCCCAGCCCCATGTCGATCGCCTTCATGCCCAGCCCGATCGCGAGATGTGTCTTTCCGCGCCCGGTCTTGCCGTAGAACACCAGGTCCTGCGCGCGCGGGATGAAACCGAGCCCTAGGAGCTCATCGAGCATGTAGCCGTCGGGGAGCCTGACGTTCGTGAAGTCGTAGCCGTCGAGACCCTTGACGACGGGGAACCGGGCGCGGCGCAGGAGCCTGTCGTGCTTCGCGCGTTCCCTGTTCGCCAGTTCCGTGTCGAGCAGGCGGTGGACGGCGTCGACCTGGCGGGGCGTGGCCCAGCCGGCGAATTCGTCGATGCTCGCCTTGGAGATGAACAGCTTGCGGGCCTTCTCGTAGAGCCCTTCGTCCGTCTTCGTGTTCATCGCCCGCCTTCCTGCACGCCGACGTCCGCGGTGAACGCGATGTCGTATTCACTCAGATCCGGCCTGTCATCGTCGTATTCGATACCCGCCACGCCCTCGGCGAGCCTGGCCGCGAGCAGTGTGACACCGGCGCGGTCCGCCCCGCCGGTCGATTCGAGGATGGAAAGCATCGCCTCGACCGCGTTCGCCCACCCGGATTCCCTGTCAACGCGTTTGAGGGTCTGCAGCGCCTCGTTGCGTGTCTGTCTGTCCTGCCGATCCAGCCATTCCCGCAACGGGTCCGGCAACGCGTCACGTACCCGGCTGTTGGGCCAGGACGCGGGCTTGTTGCACAGCAGCGCCAACTGCATGGACGGGTCCTCGCTGTTCGTGCTGGCCTGGCCGTACGCCCGAGGATGGGTCGCCAGATGCTTGCCCGACGAGTCGAGGACCTCGACCTCGAGCGCGCGGAGGCCCACGATCACCCCTCTGCCCGCGTTCGCCCGGTCCGCGGAATAACGATGCCGTCCCTCGAGCGTGACCACGCCGTACCGGTCGGCCTTCATATGCCGCCACGTGACCACGTCGAAACGCTTCCCGGGCAACGGCAGCAGCGCCGCACGGTCCTCGGAGAACAGGCCACGTTCCTCCGTGTCCTTGCGGTAATGCGGTTTCGTGGCCAGCTCCAGGCACCGGTCCGGCAGCCCGGCGTTAAAGTTCTCCAGGCTCCATACGCTCGGCCGGGGCACGAACAGCTTGCGCCGCACCATGCCGACCTTGGACTCCACCGCGCCCTTCTCATGACCGGAATACGGGTTGCAGAACGAACAATCGAACCCGTAATGCGCCTGGAAGGCCTGGAACAGGTGCGTCAGGCGCGGCTCGCGCTCCCCGTACCCCTTATGGCCCACGCCGGCGGCGTTATCGAACACGATCCGCTCCGGCACACCGCCAGCCACTCGAACAGGTTGCGCAACGCCAGGCACGTGCACTCAGCGTTCTCGCCCGGCATCAACTGCACCAGACCGACGTTCGAATACGGGAAATCAAGCACGAAATGATGCATCCGCTGCACCACGCCGCGCAACAGCACGTCGACCTCGCCGAAATCGGCCTGCGCCTCGCCTGGATGCCATACCAGATCCATGAACGCCTCATCACGCTCCGCCGCGAACTCACGCCTGAGCCGCGCCACCGCCCGCGTCACCGTGGACAGGGAGACCTCCGCGCCATGCTCGTCCCTCAACCGCTCCCAGATCCTGGTCGCGGTATGCCGCTGCTTGCGCCAGTTCGCGCGATCCTCCGCGAGCCACTGCTCGATCACGGCAGATACGGTCGATCACCGACGCGCGCGGCTTTCTCACCGACGGCACGGCCGACAGATCCTCCTTCGCGAGGTACTTACGCACCGTCGGCTCGCTGACATGTGTTTTCCGCGCGATCGACGCGACGGATTCCCCGTTCCGCCGCAAACGACGGATAGACTGTACTTGGGGCATGCTGATCATAATCCTTTCCGGTCCTTTCTGGCGGAGATACAAGCACCATCCAGTTAAGACCATTCCGTGGTCGGCATGCTCTGCCTAAACCCGAAAAATCATCGTGACTAAACCCGCAACAACTAATTGAACACAAACAATGTTGGGGTTGCCGAGATTGAAGTAGGGTTTGTAGCCGTCGGTGGTAAGCGTGCCGGACCAGCCCGCAAGAAACTCCTGGGCAACGCCCTTCCTGCGGGTCTCGTGGTATTCGAATACATACACGGGCACGTCGCAGCGCGCCGAGCAGAACAGCCACATCCTCGATTTCTTCTTCGCCTCGCGGTTCGGCTCTTTCAGGACCTGAACCGTGGTCTCATCGGCATGAATCCTGACATGCGACAGCAGCTCGACCTTCATTCTCTCATGGACCTTCGCCAGCCAGCGCGCGTGCACGTTCATCATCCAGTTCGCCATGTCCTGGCGCGATATCGTCGCGCCGCACGCCTTGAGGTCTGCCTCTATGCGGTAGAGCGGCAGCGACATGACGTACTTGCCGTTGACGATCCAGGCAAGCAGCGACGGCGTCGCAAACGAGCCTGGTATCGGCGGCTCAGGCTGCGGTGCTCGCACGATGACGCCCTTGCGTTCCTATTGAGTTTCACTTGAGTTTCAGGGGCGTTTTTGGGGTGGTGGGACAAACTACTGGGACAGTTCACTCTCCGAAAAATCCTTTACTCTTCGTCCGCTGCGTGTCGCCATGTCCGTGGTGTACGCGCTTTTATTATAAAAAATGACTGAAACTGCAGGTCAAAAGGCATAAAGAGACCCCCTGAAAACGTTGTTTCCAGAGGGTCTCAATAGTTTTTACTCACCCAAAATCACAGGTGGCTTTACGCTTTTTCGTACGTGGCGGCACACTGCGACACTCTACGGACGGAATTTCGATTGCGCAAAATCCGCTCCAGTTTACTCCCACTCGCCAAAGTAAAACTGGTTCTAAACAATACTGTTTAGGGGATTTGACTCTTAGTTGCTCAATTTGATACCAATTATCCAACTTATACGGCGTTGTCGGACTCCTGTTATCAAAAGATTATCAAGCCCAATGTTATCAGCAGAAAAGCAATGGTTTGGATCATCTGTATTATACCACAAGCAGAGTGCTATTTCAATCAAATAAGGGACTGCTTCAACTGTAGAATCCGTTTTTCAATCTCTCGAATGATCTCGACAAAGACTTGATCTTCGCTTCCGGTCGGATCTTCTAATCCCCAGTTATCGTCAAATGCTCTACCAATGAAAGGACAGCCCACATTGCACCCCATGGAGATTGCAATATCAGGGGCAGGAATATCCGAGATCAGTTTGGAATACTGGGTTTTCTCCATGTCAATCCCGTACAGTTCTTTCATAATGCGGACAGCATCCTGATTGATTTGCGGTTTTGTTTCCGTTCCTGCGGAATAGCTTTCAAACACATCGGAAGCCAAGTGCTTTCCCAAGGCCTCGGCAATCTGACTGCGGCAGGAATTATGGACGCAGATAAATGCCACCTTTTTCTTACTCATATTTGAACCAGTCTTTCGTTTTATTTGCGTTTTTTTACAAGGAACAGCATCACGGAAACTTCTGTCAGCACACCCACAGTCGTTGCCAGTGCCGCAGGGGAAGTCGTTCCAAACAAGGCGATTGCAACAGCAACAGCCAGTTCAAAGAAGTTGGAAGCACAAATCATTCCGGCGGGAGCAGCAATCTTGTAGGGCAGCTTCAAAACCCGGCAAGCGATATACGCAATCGCAAAAATCAGGAAGGTCTGTAAAATCAGCGGTACCGCAATCAAAACAATGTGCAGAGGTTTTTCCAGAATGGTATTGCCTTGGAACGAGAAAATCATCACCAGCGTCAGCAATAAGCCAATGGTAGTTACACTGTCAAACATATGGATGAAAGTCTCCTCAAAGTACACTGCCCCTTCCGCTTGATGACAGCCGAACGGGTCAGCATACCGCCAGCCAGAGGAAACACCACAAACAGTACCACAGAGAGAATCAGGGTATCCCACGGAACGGGAACATTGGAACGCCCAGCAAAAAATGCCCGTTGAGTTCGATTTGAGTTTCACGGGCCCCGAAACGGCCCCGTTTCGCCCTCGGGGACAAAAACCGCGCGTCAACTCACTTGGGATAAATCCTTACTCCCATTCCCTCGAATACCTCCCGTGCCTTGTTGTCTTGAAACACGGGGAGTAAATGGCGAAATCGCAGGTGAAAGGGAGTAAAACGGCAAAGAAAAAGCCTCCGTTCCAACGAGGGAACGGAGGCTAGGAAATCGTTTTTACTCACTGCCGTCGCTGGCGGTTTTGCCATGACTCTCGTACGAAACGAAACTCAGCGGTACACCACGGCACTCAAAAGAGCAGGTCAAAGCCCTATCGGCTTACTCCCATTCGATGGTCGCCGGCGGCTTGGAGGTGCAATCGAGGACGACGCGGTTGATCTGGCGGCATTCGTTGGTGATGCGCGTGGAGATCGTGGCGAGCACATCGTAGGGGACACGGGACCAGTCGGCGGTCATGGCGTCTTCCGAGCTGACCGGGCGCAGGACGATCGGCGAGCCGTAGGTGCGCTCGTCGCCTTGGACGCCGACAGAGTGAACGTCAGCCAGAAGCACGACCGGCACTGCCAGATGTCGCGGTCGAGACCGGCCTTGGAGAGTTCCTCGCGGGCGATGGCGTCGGCCTCGCGCAGCAGGTCGAGGCGCTCCTTGGTGATCTCGCCGATGATGCGGATGCCCAGACCCGGGCCCGGGAAGGGCTGACGCCAGACGATTTCGTCGGGCAGACCGAGCTCGGTGCCGATGGCGCGCACCTCATCCTTGAACAGAGTGCGCAGCGGTTCGATGAGCTGGAACTTGATGTCCTTGGGCAGGCCGCCGACGTTGTGGTGGGACTTGATGTTGGCTGCACCGTCGCCGCCGCCGGATTCGACGACGTCGGGGTAGAGGGTACCCTGCACGAGGAACTTGACTTCCTTGCCGCGCGCGCCGGCCTCTTCAAGCACTTGGCGCTGGGCCTTCTCGAACGTGCGGATGAACTTCTCGCCGATGATCTTGCGCTTGCGCTCCGGCTCGGAGACGCCTGCGAGGGCGTCGAGGAAGTCGTCGGCGGCGTCGACGGTGATGAGGCGGATGCCGGTCGCGGCGACGAAGTCGTGCTTGACCTGCTCGACTTCGCCCTTGCGCAGCAGGCCGTGGTCCACGAACACGCAGGTGAGCTGGTCGCCGATGGCCTTGTGTACCAGAGCGGCGGCCACGGCGGAATCAACGCCGCCGGACAGGCCGCAGATCACCTCGGCGTCGCCGACCTGCTCGCGGATCTTCTTGACTTGATCCTCGATAATCGAGGAGGCATCCCAGTCGTTGGGCAGCGCGGCGCAACGGTGCAGGAAGTTTTCGATAAGCTTCTGGCCAAGCGGGGAGTGCTTGACTTCCGGGTGCCACTGCACACCATAGAGCTTGCGGGATTCGTCCGCCATGGCGGCCACGGGCGCGCCTTCGGTGTGGGCCAGCACTTCGAAGCCGGCCGGGGCCTGTTCGACCGCCACACCGTGGCTCATCCACGTGGTCTGCTCGGCGGGGGAGTCGGCGAGGATGCCGGCGGCGTCGTCGATGGTGGCTGAGGTCTTGCCGTATTCGCCGAGCGCGGCCTTATCCACCTTGCCGCCGAGCTCATAGGCCATGACCTGGAAGCCGTAGCAGATACCAAGCACCGGAACACCGGATTCGAATACCTTGGTGTCTATGGTCGCGCGCCGGGCTCGAACACGGAGCCGGGCCGCCAGACAGAATAATCGCCTTCGGATCCTTGGCCAGGATCTCGTCGACCGGCATGGAATGAGGGACCAGCTCGGAGTACACGCCTGCTTCGCGCACGCGGCGGGCGATGAGCTGGGCGTACTGGGCGCCGAAGTCGACGACAAGCACAGGACCGTTTGCCATTGATATTCCCCTAACGTTCATTGGAATTTTACGTGCTGAACACCCCTGATTATCACTGGTCAAGGCGACAAGGCCGACACGCAGAGACTATGTGCGCAAATCGAACAAACTACATGCCTGTAGACGGACAACACGCCGATTTCGAACATGGGAAATCGAACGTGCGCTGTCTAGCCAAATGCTGGATTTCCGCATGCTTCCGCCGTTTTGAAAAAGTATGTTGAAAAAACTAATGTTGACAAACGGTCAGTCGAACCGCACAAATACTGAAATATCCGCAACAATTTCGAACACACCCGCAAGAAATCGTTCAAAAGTCGCGTTGTCCTCGTACCATGACGATTGATTGGGAACGGAAAACTTGGCACCGCAAGGGTCAGGGACCGTGACCGAACAGAAATAATCAATCGCACGATCACGTGCAGGAGTACAGGAGTACACATGACGAGTCCTGTTATTGGCACCCCTTGGAAGAAGCTCAACGCTCCGGTTTCCGAGGAAGCCCTCGAAGGCGTTGACAAGTACTGGCGCGTTGCCAACTACCTTTCCATCGGCCAGATTTATCTGCGTTCCAACCCGCTGATGAAGGAGCCCTTCACCCGCGAAGATGTGAAGCACCGTCTGGTGGGCCACTGGGGCACTACCCCTGGCCTGAACTTCCTCATCGGCCACATCAACCGTTTCATTGCTGACCACGGCCAGAACACCGTGATCATCATGGGCCCGGGCCACGGTGGCCCGGCCGGTACCTCCCAGTCCTACCTGGACGGCACCTACACCGAGACCTTCCCGAAGATCACCAAGGACGAAGCTGGTCTGCAGAAGTTCTTCCGTCAGTTCTCTTACCCGGGCGGCATTCCGTCCCACTTCGCTCCGGAGACCCCGGGCTCCATCCACGAGGGTGGTGAGCTGGGTTACGCTCTGTCCCACGCTTACGGCGCCATCATGGACAACCCGAGCCTGTTTGTCCCGGCCATCGTCGGCGACGGCGAGGCTGAGACCGGCCCGCTGGCGTACCGGCTGGCAGTCCAACAAGCTCGTGAACCCGCGCACCGACGGTATCGTGCTGCCGATCCTGCACCTCAACGGCTACAAGATCGCCAACCCGACCATCCTGTCCCGCATCTCCGACGAAGAGCTCCACGAGTTCTTCCACGGCATGGGTTACGAGCCCTACGAGTTCGTCGCTGGCTTCGATGATGAGGACCACATGTCCATCCACCGTCGCTTCGCCGAGCTGTGGGAGACCATCTGGGACGAGATCTGCGACATCAAGGCCACCGCTCAGACCGACAACGTGCACCGTCCGTTCTACCCGATGCTGATCTTCCGCACCCCGAAGCTGGACCTGCCCGAAGTCATCGACGGCAAGAAGACCGAGCTCCTGGCGTTCCCACCAGGTGCCGCTGGCTTCCGCCCGCGACACCGAGGCCCACTTCGAGGTTCTCAAGAACTGGCTCGAGTCCTACAAGCCGGAAGAGCTGTTCGACGCCAACGGTGCTGTCAAGGACGACGTCCTTGCCTTCATGCCGAAGGGCGAGCTGCGTATCGGTGCCAACCCGAACGCCAACGGTGGTGTGATCCGCAACGACCTGAAGCTGCCGAACCTCGAGGACTACGAGGTCAAGGAAGTGGCTGAGTACGGCCACGGCTGGGGCCAGCTCGAGGCCACCCGTACCCTGGGTGCCTACACTCGCGACATCATCAAGAACAACCCGCGCGACTTCCGCATCTTCGGACCGGATGAGACCGCTTCCAACCGTCTGCAGGCTTCCTACGAAGTCACCAACAAGCAGTGGGATGCCGGCTACATCTCCGACGAGGTCGACGAGCACATGCACGTCTCCGGCCAGGTCGTTGAGCAGCTGTCCGAGCACCAGATGGAAGGCTTCCTCGAGGCCTACCTGCTGACCGGTCGTCACGGCATCTGGAGCTCCTACGAGTCCTTCGTCCACGTGATCGACTCCATGCTGAACCAGCACGCCAAGTGGCTTGAGGCTACCGTCCGCGAGATTCCGTGGCGCAAGCGATCGCTCCATGAACCTGCTGGTCTCCTCCCATGTTTGGCGTCAGGACCACAACGGCTTCTCCCACCAGGATCCGGGTGTCACCTCCGTCCTGCTGAACAAGTGCTTCCACAACGACCACGTCATCGGCATCTACTTCGCCACCGATGCGAACATGCTGCTGGCCATCGCCGAGAAGTGCTACAAGTCCACCAACAAGATCAACGCCATCATCGCTGGTAAGCAGCCTGCTGCCACCTGGCTGACCCTGGACGAGGCTCGTGCCGAGCTCGAGAAGGGTGCCGCCGCTTGGGATTGGGCTTCCACCGCCAAGAACAACGATGAGGCCGAGGTCGTGCTTGCCGCCGCCGGCGATGTCCCGACTCAGGAGATCATGGCTGCTTCCGACAAGCTGAAGGAACTGGGCGTCAAGTTCAAGGTTGTGAACGTTGCCGACCTGCTCTCCCTGCAGTCCGCCAAGGAGAACGACGAGGCTCTGACCGACGAGGAGTTCGCCGACATCTTCACCGCCGACAAGCCGGTGCTGTTCGCGTACCACTCCTACGCTCACGACGTGCGTGGCCTGATCTACGACCGTCCGAACCACGACAACTTCAACGTCCACGGCTACGAGGAGGAGGGCTCCACCACCACCCCGTACGACATGGTTCGTGTCAACCGCATCGACCGCTACGAGCTGACCGCTGAGGCTCTGCGCATGATCGACGCCGACAAGTACGCCGACAAGATCGACGAGCTCGAGAAGTTCCGTGATGAGGCCTTCCAGTTCGCCGTCGACAACGGCTACGACCACCCGGACTACACCGACTGGGTGTACTCCGGCGTGAACACCGACAAGAAGGGTGCCGTCACCGCTACCGCCGCTACCGCTGGCGACAACGAGTGATAACACCTCCACGGTGTTGTTAGTTCGCTAACACCAAAGGCTCGGGATTCGTCCCGAGCCCTTTGCTTATTCATAAGCCCTGTCACGGCGGGGCAGAACAAAGCGAACTGTTGTGATGTTTTAATCGCGTAGCACCCTGAAATGCAGCAGGGCATTGCGCACACCGTCGTGGTCCACATCGTCAGTGATGTAGTCGCGGCGCCTTGGGCTCGGCGGTCGCATTGCCCATCGCGACCCCGATGCCGGCGTAGGCGAGCATATCCGTGTCATTGCCGCCATCGCCGAAGGCCATGGTCTGCTCGCGCGTGATGCCGTAATGCGCCATGAACGCTGGATGCCGCGCGGCTTGCCGCCATCGGCCGGAATCAGATCCGTGAAATCCGGATGCCAACGCACCCCGCGCACATTGCTGCACAGTCCCACCAGTTCGGCCTCCAGCTCGGGCCCGACAAAGGGACTGATCTGGAAAGTCTCATGATCCAGCGCGCGGGTGCGCGGGTCCTCGAAATACCGGGTCGGTGCGGTTTTGCCCAGTTTGCTCCACGTGGCGCGAAGCAGATCATTGGACTGGTTGAAGTACACGTAATCCTTCTCGCCGAAATTGCACACCACATCGGGGTGACGGTCCAGCCAGTCGAGAATCACCTCAATATCAGCAGTATCCAAGGCCTGCGAGGCAAAGAAGCCGGTGTCATCAAAACAATACTGCCCATTGAACGCCACCACGCCATCGAACGTCACCGGCATGGTATCCAGCACCACGTGCATCTGTGAAGGCGCGCGGCCCGTGCAAATCAGCACCTTGACGCCTGCGGCCTGCAGCCGGTGAATCGCCTCGATTGTGGAATCCGGCACCGTATGGGTCGTGAAACTGGTGAGCGTGCCATGATATCGAAGAATACGGCTCGGATATCGGCATTGGCAGTATCGGTAGTCATAGCTTCCATTGTCAAAGCCCCTCTCGACGTGCTTTCCGGCGTGTTCGGCACGCCTATAGCGGGTTATCAAACGCACGAATCCCGGACATTGCATGCGCGCCATAAAAGACACCTATATGGCAATCGGCCATTTTCCGTCACTTTCGCGGTTCAAGCGCGTTATGGTGTTACCCGACATCAATTTTGGAGAGAGGAAATCCAATGACAGCAGCAACCCAGCCGGCAACCCCGGCCGCTCCTAACAATAACGAGCCGGTGCGTGTGAACCACACCGCCCGCAACGTCATCATCACCATCGTGGTCGTGGCGATTATCGCCGTGGCCGCGTTCTTCGGCTACCGCGCGTTTGCCGGTGCCAACGAGTCGTCCGCCAAGGGCAGCAAGGGCAACCCGGTCAAGATCGGCGTGGTCGGCGCTACCAACCCCGAATGGGTCAAGTTCAAGCAGGACGCCGAGAAGGCCGGCATCTACGTCGACATCGTCGACTTCCAGGACTACACCTCCGAAAACCCGGCCCTTGACTCCGGCGAGCTGGACCTCAACGAATTCCAGCACCTGCTCTACTTGGCCAACTACAACGTGAGCAACAAGAAGGACCTGCAGCCCATCGGCGGCACCGCCATCTACCCGCTCGGCGTGTACTCCACCAAGGTCAAGGACATCAAGGACCTGAAGCAGGGCGACACCGTCACCATTCCGAACGACGAAACCAACCAGGCCCGCGCTATCGGCGTGCTCAAGGCCGCCGGTCTCGTGACGCTCAAGGGCGACTGGACCGCCTTCTCCACCCCGGCCTACATCGACGAAGCCAAGAGCAAGGTCAAGGTCACCCCGCTCAAGGCCGAACAGGTGGCCACCACCCTGAAGGACCCGACCATCGCCGCTGGTGTGATCAACAACGACTACGTGGCCGATGCCGGTCTCGACCCGAAGGACGCCATCTACCAGGATGACGCCGAATCCGAAGAGGCTCGCCCCTACATCAACGTGTGGGTGGCCCGCAAGGCGGACGTGAACAACGAGACCTACAAGAAGCTCGTTTCCATCTACCAGCAGAAGGATGTGCTCGACGCCCTGCAGGAGAACTCCGGCGGTACCGCGGTGTTCGCCGACAAGTTCAGCGCCAGCGAGCTGCAAGGCTTCCTGTCCGACATTGAGAAGGATGCCAAGGCCCAGCAGTGAGCCGCGGCTGATACGAGCGCACGACTAGCCTGTCCATAGCCATTACCACCAAGCGGAGCGAGTACCCGAGCCAACAATCGGGATTCGCTCCGCTTCCGTGACCGGACACCAACAACCAGCATCAGGGAGCACTATGAGCGACCCCATCATCACCTTCGACCATGTCGTGAAGGAATTCAAAACACGCGGACGCGGCGCGAACATCGCACGAGCCGTGGATGACGTCAGCCTGACCATCGATCGCGGTGACATCTTCGGCATCATCGGCTATTCCGGTGCAGGCAAATCCACACTGGTCCGGCTTATCAACGCGCTCGAACGACCCACCTCCGGCACTGTGACCGTGCTTGGTACTGATATCACCTCTCTGAGTGAGACCAAGCTGCGGCCCATCCGCCAGAAAATCGGCATGATTTTCCAGCAGTTCAACCTGTTCTCCACCAAAACCGTGGCCCAGAACATCGCCTACCCACTGCAACTCGATCACTGGCGCAAGGACTATCAGGATCGTCGTGTCAACGAACTCCTTGAATTCGTGGGCCTCAGTGAGCACGCAAACAAATACCCTTCGCAGCTGTCCGGCGGCCAGAAGCAGCGCGTCGGCATCGCCCGCGCACTGGCCACTAATCCGGAGATTCTGCTCGCCGACGAAGCCACCAGCGCGCTCGACCCGGAAACCACCACCGAAGTGCTGGCCTTGCTCAAGCGTGTGAACGAGGAATTCGGCATCACCATTGTGCTTATCACCCATCAGATGAACGTGGTCCAGCAGATTGCCGGCCGCGTGGCCGTAATGAGCGCCGGACGCGTGGTCGAATCCGGCGACGTATACGATGTGTTCGCTGCACCCCAGCAGCCGGTGACCAAGCGATTCATTGCCACCGCATTGTCTGGCCTGCCCGAGGAAGACCGGTCGAGCGATTGCATCACGAATGGTCGGGCCGCATTGTCACCGTGCTTATCCGCCAAAAGGACGTTTCCGGCACCCAAGGCCATGAACTCAAGGCATCCGGACAGAATATCTCCGAACTCATCGCCAAATACGGCGTCGAATCCAGCCTGCTCTACGGCGCATCGACACGGTCAAGGGGACCGCCATCGGTGCCATCACCTACGAATTCAACGGGCCCGGCTGGCATGTGGACGAATTCCTGCGCGAGCTCGCCGCCAATAGCGACGTCATCGACTTCGGCACCGCCGCAAAGCCTGTGGCCTACGCCGACGCAGTCGCCGGACATGCCTCCTACGCCGAAGACCGCGCCCATGACCCACTGGCGGCCGATACTGCCACCGCGCCCGCCGCGTCCGCCGCCGCACATGAAGGAGCCAACGCATGATCATCCTCGCCAACCCGCGTAGCGACTGGAACGTGCTGCGTCCACTACTGTTCGAATCCATTGGCCAGACCCTGACCATGGTGCTCGTCACCTCGTCATCGGCGGATTCCTCGGCCTGATCCTCGGCGTGGTGCTCTATGGCACCCGCCCCGGCAACCTGTTCGAGAACGCGGTCGTCTACCGCATCCTTGACATCATCGTCAACATCGTGCGCCCGATTCCGTTCATCATCTTCCTGGCAGCCATGCAGCCGCTCACCATCGTCGTGGTCGGCACGTCCATCGGCACCGTGGCCGCCATCTTCCCGATGGTGGTGATGTGCACCTTCGCCACCTCGCGTCTGGTCGAACAGAATCTCGTGCCGGTCGACCCGGGAGTAATCGAGGCCGCGCGTTCGATGGGTGCCGGCAAGCTCACCATCATCCGCACCGTGCTCATCCCCGAAGCCCTGGCACCGCTGATCCTGGCCTACGCTTCCTGTTCATTGGCGTGCTCGACATGTCTGCCATGGCCGGCTACATCGGCGGTGGCGGTCTCGGTAACTTCGCCATCGCCTACGGCTACCAGAAGTTCGACCAGACCGTCACCTGGACGGCCGTGATCATCATGATCGTACTGGTCCAGGTGGTGCAGGGCATCGCCAACGCCATCGCCAAACGACTGCTCAAACGCCAGCAATAACAAGGCATACTGACCCCATAGATCGCGGCCCTCGCCAATATGGAGCGAGGGCCGCAATATATTCTTCGCGCTACTAGAATCGGGAACCATGAGTGAACATATCGACATCGACCACGAACTCATCACTATCCGCCACTACCTGCACGCCCATCCGGAGCGTAGTTTCCGTGAATTCGGCACCAGCATCTATCTGACCGACCAGCTCAAGGCGCACGGCATCGAGATCCTGCACAACCCGCTGGAGACTGGTGTTGTGGGCTCATTCAGGGCGAGGCCGGTCCCGGGCCGCGTATCGGGCTGCGCGCTGACATCGACGGCCTGCCCATCGTGGAAGACTCCGGACTGGAGTTCAGCTCCGTCAATGAAGGCGTGATGCACGGCTGCGGCCACGACCTGCACATGACCGGTCTGCTCGGTGCCGCCTTCTGGCTCGCCGAGCACCGTGACAAGTTCGCCGGCTCGATCAAGATTCTGTTCCAGCCGAGTGAGGAGACCGGCCAAGCGCTCGCGCCATGATCGACGCCGGACTCGTGGATGACGTCGAAGCCATTATCGGCACGCACAACAACCCCAACTATGCGCCCGGCCAGCTGGCCATCGGCGTTGAGCCGATGATGGCCGGCTGCGTGAAATTCCGCGTGACCCTCCACGCCCAAGGCACCCACGCCGGTTACCCGTACAAGGCACCGGGCCCATCGAAGCGCTCGCCAGTATTATTCTGAGCCTGCAGACCATCGTGAGCCGCAACGTCACGCCCTTCCACCCGCTGGTGCTGTCCGTTACCGAAGTGCACGGCGGCCATGTGTGGAACGTGGTGCCCGCCGAAGCCGGATTCCAAGGGACTGTGCGCTATTTCCACAAGTCGGATGGCAATCTGGTCGGCCGCCGATTCAAGGAAGTGGTGGAACACACCGCCGAGGCATACGGCATCAGCGCCGACGTGGTCTGGGATGACTTTCAAGACCCGCTGGTCTCCGATCCAGGTCTCGCCAAGGCCGTGGCGGCGGATGTCAACGACTACGCGCAGCTCGAACCGATACGTCAGTCGATGGCGGGGGAGGACTTCTGCGAATTCGCCAAGGTGACGTTGCCGGTGTTCGCGTTCGTCGGGTCAAACGGCCAGGAAGGTTGCGCCGACTGGCATAGCCCGCATTTCGTGGGTCTCGACGAATCCATTCCCACCTTCGTCAACTTCTACGTCAACACCGCTCTGCGCG
>ENA-OQMZ01000595-OQMZ01000595.1-human-gut-metagenome-genome-assembly--contig:-NODE-595-length-15156-cov-1.588662_pt1 | contig 15156 bp, 10 predicted proteins | sample MGYA00242621_ERZ504862 | MGnify/ENA primary metagenome ERZ504862 (study PRJEB26092, sample SAMD00036393) | human gut metagenome | host: Homo sapiens | study: EMG produced TPA metagenomics assembly of... | reverse complement strand
AGAAAGCCAGATGAGTTCTGATAAAGAAGTTGTTTATGTAAACAATTATTCGGCAGCAAAACGAGATGTCAATTTTAATGACAACTGGAAGTTCTATTTGGGAGATGGATCAGGTGCGGAAGAACCGGCATTTGATGATTCTAAATGGGAACATGTAAATCTGCCTCATGACTACAGTATTGAACAAGAGTATTCAACGAAGATGGAAGCAGAAAGCGGATATCTTCCGGGTGGAATTGGCTGGTACAGAAAGAGTTTCACGCTTGGAAAAACAGCGGAGAATAAACGTGTGCGAATTGATTTTGGTGGCGTATATATGGATGCTACAGTTTGGGTCAATGGAACACAGGTGGGAAGCCATCCGTATGGATATACTCCATTCTCATTTGATATCACTGATTTGGTGAAATTTGATGGTGAGAATGTAATTACGGTAAAGGTAAATCATCAGACACCATCCAGCCGTTGGTATTCAGGAAGTGGTATTTATAGAAGTGTAGATTTGAATATTGTAAATCCTGTACATGTTGACTTATATGGGACAAAGGTAGAAACTCCAAATTTGGAAACAGAAAAAGACGGAGCGGTGACTACTAATATTAAGACAACTGTAGCCAACGATTCAGACAGAGAACAGAATGTGACATTGACTCATACCATTTTCAAAAAGGTGGGGAGCCAAGCGCTAATATCGGAACTGTGACAACAGAAACAAAAGCGATTGCGGCAGGTGAAACCGCAGCGATTGATGCAACAGTAAATGCACAGAATCCAGAATTATGGAGTACTACAAATCCGGCGCTTTATACAGTGCGTACAGAAGTAAAGATTGGTGAAGAGGTTGTAGATACTTACGATACAGAATATGGATTCCGTTATTTTAAATTTGATGAAAATAGTGGATTTTCATTAAACGGAACAAATATGAAACTGAAAGGTGTGTGTATGCACCACGATCAGGGAGCGCTTGGAGCAGAGGCATGGAAACGTGCAATTGAGCGTCAGGTGGAAATCTTAAAGGAAATGGGATGTAACTCAATTCGTGTTACACATAACCCGGCAGCAGAAGAACTGATAAATATTTGTAATGAAAAAGGTATCCTTGTTGTAGAAGAGATGTTTGATGGCTGGCAAAATGCTAAGAATGGAAATAACAATGATTATGCCAGATTTTTCAATCAGACAATAGATGAAAGCAATCAGATTCTTGGAAAAGAAAATGGAATGACTTGGGCAAAATATGACTTAACAGCAACAGTAAAACGTGGTTGGAATGCTCCGTCAGTTATTATGTGGTCCCTCGGAAATGAAGTTCAGGAAGGTGCAACCGGTGTATTGACACAGGCGTATGCAAATGTTCAGGCGAATTTGATTGATTGGACAACTGCGTTGGATACCACAAGACCGGCAACACGTGGCGACAACGTGTTAAAAGGTAATAAGATTGGAATACCGAAAAACATGATGGATGCTATGACAACTGCAAATGGTACGGTTGGTTTGAATTATTGCTCTGGAAATGATTATGATACGCTTCATAATAGTAACCCAAATTGGAAGTTGTATGGTTCTGAAACTGCTTCAGCAGTCAATAGTCGAGGTGTATATGACAGAATAGATGGAAGTAAGACGGGTCAGAAGTTAACATCCTATGATAATTCAGCAGTTAACTGGGGGGCAGTTGCCAGCAGTGCCTGGTACGAGGTTATTAAGAGAGATTTTGTGGCAGGCGAATATGTATGGACCGGTTTTGATTATATTGGAGAGCCGACACCATGGAACGGAACTGGAAAAGGAGCACAAGGAACATGGCCGTCTCCAAAGAATTCATATTTTGGAATTATTGACACTGCAGGATTTCCAAAAGATAGTTACTACTTCTATCAGAGCCAGTGGAATGACGAAGTAAATACCCTTCATATTTTACCGGCATGGAATGAAGATGCAGTGAAGAAAGATAGCAGTGGAAAGGTTCCGGTTGTCGTTTATACAGATGCGAAAAAAGTAGAATTATTCTTTACAGATGCAAAAACGGGTGATAAGAAGAGCCTTGGGACAAAGGAATTTACACAGAAACAGTCAAATACACAAGGGTATACATATCAGTATTATGAAGGCACGGATAAGTCTGGTACAGAACATAAGAATTTATATCTGACATGGCAGGTTCCGTATAAAGCAGGTACAATTTCAGCAGTAGCTTACGGACAGGATGGACAGAAAATTTCAGAGGAAAAACTGAATGGTCGAACATCTGTAACAACCACCGGTGAGAAGAAGAATTTAAAAGCTACAGTTGACCGCGATACAATTGCAGCAGATGGAGCGGACTTAACTTATGTAACTGTAGATGTAACAGATAAAGATGGAAATATTATTCCGAATGCGGAAGATAAAGTAAGCTTTAAAGTAGAAGGCGAAGGTAAACTGGTGGGTATTGATAACGGAAGACAAGACGATCATACCTCCTATCAGGCAAATAGCAGAAATGCATTTGCAGGAAAAGTACTGGCAATTGTACAGTCTACAAAAAAAGCGGGAAGTTTCACAGTAACAGCCAGTGCAAAAGGTCTGGAAACTTCTTCAGTGACAGTAACAACGACTTCGGTAGAACAGGATACAACAGGAGAAAAGGCTATCAGTTATTACGAAATGTCTAAAAACTACTATGTAAAAACCGGTAATATGCCACAGCTTCCGAGTACTGTTAAAGCAGTGTATACAGATGGAAGTGAAAAAGAGATTCCTGTAACATGGGATGCAATTACAGAAGAACAGATTGCACAGAGTGGTACATTTTTCTGTAGCAGGTACAACAGAGGCAGGAGATACTCTTACAGTAATCTCAATATGATTGACCAGGTAGTTTTCCCTGCTGAACTATTCAACAACTGTTCCGCTTGGAACGAAACCGACACTTCCGGAATCTAGACCGGCGGTACTTCAAGATGGTGAAGTAATGAATGCGTCCTTCCCAGTTGCTTGGGAGAACCGAATGGAAGTTACGATGCAGAAGGAATTGTGACAGTGAAAGGAACAGCAGATGTTCTAGGACAGAATGTAGAGGTTACAGCGACCATTCGTGTAGAAAAACAGAAGATAGAGCTAGGCTCCAGTGTAAGTAGCGCAGCATACTTAAGTCAGGATGTACCGGAAGGACAACAGTCAGATACACTGGATGCAATTAAGGATGGAAAGAAAGAAATTGGAGACAACAACAGTGGAGGCGCAAATCCAACTTGTTGGTCAAACTGGGCAACTAGAAATACAGATCCAACTTCTGAAATCACATTCCGCTATGCTACTCAGCAGCGTGTAGGAAAAATTGTTGTATATTATTCCAAAGATAATGGTGCAATGACATTCCCTCGGGAAGGAAGAACAAAACTCTTTGTATCTGAAACAGGAGATGAAGGAAGTTGGAAAGAACTTCAGTGGAAGAAACAATTGCGGAAAATGAAAGTCCAGAACGTGTAAAAGCATATACATATACATTTGATCCAACTGTAGCAACTTTTGTAAAACTGCAAGTAACAAATACAACTCCTCAAGAGGCAGGAAAAACAGAAACATGTACTGGTATTACAGAAGTAGAGATTATTGAGTGGAATGGTTCATATACGACCAATTCTACTGCAAATCTTTCTAAATTAACGGTAAATGGTCTTGAGTTAAGTGAGGAAGAACTTGCTGCAGGAAGTTTTGATACAGAAGCTATTGTTATTGATACAATAGACTATGTGGCAGCTGATAATGCAGCGGTAACTTATGTACCGCCGTATGAAAATAAAGCGAAGCTAATCATTGAATCAGAAGATCATACAACCAGAAATGAATTTGTCATCAACTTAGACGGAAAAGGTGTTGGAAATACAGATCCAGTTTATGCAGGACGGGATTATGATACCCAAAAATGTCGGTGACAGCTGGAAGTGAACAGAGTGGACAAGGCAATGAAGGTCCGGCAAGATATGTTTTAGATGGCAATGAAGGTACTATCTGGCATACATCATGGAATCCGCAAGCGAGTCGTGATACATTTTGGATTAAATTTGAGTTAAATGAAATTACTAGCTAGATGCATTACGCTACAAAGGACGTGGTGGTGCTTCAAATGGACGTATCAGTAAGTATCGAGTAGAGGTAAGTAAGGACGATCAAAATTGGACAGAAGTTTCTGTTGGAAATTGGGATAATACAGATGACTGGTATATCGCAATGTTTAATTGAAACCGACAGAAGCAAAATATGATTCGACTTACCGGCGTTGAAACTTATGGTGAAGGATCACAGCAGAATAAATTTGCAAGTGCTGCAGAGATTCGCTTGCGTAAAGCAGATTCAAAGACAGACATTTCAGATGCAACTGTTTCTCTTACAAATGAGAAAAACTGGTTTCTGTTGTAGATAAAGATCATCCGGTAACATTGTCAAAAGAAGACATTGAAGTTACCTTGGGAGATAAGGTGCTCAGATATGGCATAGACTACAAACTTACTTATAATAATAATGAGGCACCAGGAACTGCAACTGCAATCGTAACAGGTATTGGACAGTATGGATATACAGGAAGTCAAGAGGTATCATTTACAATTGAGTTGAAAAAACCGGAAATGAATAATATTTCCATAAAGAGCTTCCCGACAAAAACAACATATAAAGAAGGAGAAACCTTAGATCCTACAGGTCTTGTACTTACTACATCATATGACAATGGTACAACGGCGGATGTTGTATATTCAGAAGAGACTGCAAAAGACTTTGCATTTAATCCAGATACAAAGACAGCGTTGTCTAAAGGAAATACAAAAGTAACAGTGACCTATGGTGGTTTTGAAACAGAGTTTGCAATCACAGTGACAGAAGCTAAGAAACCAGATCCAGAAAAGCCGGATCCAGAAAAGCCGGGTCCAGAAAAGCCGGATCCAGAAAAGCCGGATCCAGAAAAGCCGAATCCAGAAAAACCGAATCCAGAAAAACCGGATTCAGGAACCAGGGTTCAGGTAAACCGGACGGAAATGGTAGCTCCAAAGGAAATACAGGCAATACAAACAATTCAAATAATGCAGTACAAACAGGGGATACTGCATCAGTAGGAATTTGCGTAGTTGCATTAGCAGCAGCTGGTATAGTAGGAATAGTAGGAGCTATAATGATTGGAAAGAAAAGGAAAGATGTTAAATAATCAATTTGAAGAGTATTATGTGACAATCCTTTTAAGGAGGAAATTATGAAAAAATTACGAATTGATAGAAAGAACAAAAAAGGCTTTCAGAAATTCGCTGCAGGAGTCATGGCATTAGTAATGACTGTTTCCGGACTGACAATATCGCCAGTCCGGAGTGAAGCTGCGGCTGCAGAGTATGAAATTTATCCGAATCCACAGGTGGTTCAATATACGGAAGGTGACTATGTTATCAAAAACGAGGTCAATGTAGTATATGAATCAGGAATCGATCAGGCAACGAAAGATCGATTAGCAGAAGCACTTGCGTTGAAAGACGGGGTAACAGTGACCACATCCGAGTCAATTGAAGAGGGCAAGACGAATATTCTTGTTGGAATTGATGGTTCGGGAGAAGTTGCAGATACTTATGCAAATGAACATGTGAATATGCAGTCAGCGGATTTGTATGAAAAGCTGGACGCCTATGTATTGGATAGTAATAATGATGTGATTACTGTAGTAGGTGCAGACACAGATGCAAGTTATTATGGATTGACGACGTTGTATCATATTTTGAAGCAGATGGATAGTAATACCATCCGGAATTTTCACATTGAGGACTGGGCAGATGTTGCAAGTCGTGGATTTATTGAAGGGTATTATGGAAATCCATGGTCTACAGAAGATAGAATCAATCTTATGAAATGGGGCGGTTATTATAAACTGAATTCCTATTTCTATGCACCGAAAAATGATCCAAAGCATAATGCAAAATGGAGAGAATTATATACAGAAGAGGAACTGAATACATTAATCAGACCTTTGGCAGAAGCTGGGAATGCATCTAAATGCCGTTTTGTGTATGCACTTCATACGTTTATGTATAATCCGGTTAGATTTGACGGCAATTATCAAGCTGATTTAAAAGCAGTACAAGATAAACTTGCTCAGGTGATTGATGCCGGTGTCAGACAGGTTGCAATTCTGGCAGACGATGCGGGAAACGTAGGTGGAAATAATTATAATAAGTTTTTAACGGATATGACAGCGTGGCTGGCAGAAATGAAAAAAACATATCCGGATTTGAAACAGACGTTGCCGTTTTGTCCACAGGAATATATGTACAACGGACAGGCATATTACAAAAATTTCCCGGAAAATGTACAGGTTGTTATGACAGGCGGTAGAGTATGGGGCGAAGTAAACCAGAACTTTACCAATACATTTACGAATAATGCGGGACGCGGTCCTTATATGTGGATTAACTGGCCTTGTACAGATAATTCTAAAAGCCATCTGATCATGGGCGGATATACAACATTCCTACATCCAGGAGTTGATCCGGCAAAGATTCAAGGTATCGTACTTAATCCGATGCAGCAGTCAGAGCCAAGTAAAGTGGCAATTTTCGGAAATGCATGTTATTCATGGAATATTTGGGAAAATGCAGATATAGCAAACAAGGCATGGCAGGATTCTTTCAAATATGTAGACCACAATTCAGCAGCGAAAACGGAAGCCTCTACAGCGTTGTATGAATTGTCTAAACATATGATGAATCAGAACATGGATTCTCGAGTAACAGCATTGCAGGAATCCGTAGATTTAGCTCCGAAACTGACGGATTTCGTGATAAATTAAAGACAGGTACAGTTACTGTAGAAGAAGCGGATGCATTGATTGCGGAATTCCAGATTTTACAGAATGCAGCTGCTGTTTATAGAGAACAGGCTGTAGACATAAAGGTTAGAGATCAGATTGTATATTGGCTGGATTGCTGGGATGATACAACTGTTTCAGCAATTGGATATTTGAATGCTATTAAGGCAATTGTCAATGAGGATGCAGATACTGCACTTCGTTATAATGCAGAAGCAAAAGCTGCATTCGAGCAGTCAAAGACACATGAACTCTGGTACCTGGATCATTATGAAAAAGCAGAAGTCGGAGTACAGCATATTGTTCCGTTTATTAAAGCGATGGCAAAATATGTAACTGATTATATTGACACCGGAATCAATCCAAATACACAGAAAAGATATACAGGAACTGTTACATATGAGCAGATATCTATACAAAATAACGCATCGGAAGATAAATATTTTGATGGAGATAACAGCAGTGAAGTATGGCTGGCAAAAGGACCATACGAAAACCCCGGAAGAGATACAATTCCAGCAGGAGCAACATTGACAGTTACTTTCCCGGAGCCAAAAACAATTGGTTCTTCCGTTTGGTGCAGGGAGTTTCAGCAAAGAGTGATAAGTTCAGCAATGCAGATGTAGAGTATCAGATTGAGGGAACGAGTACATGGACAAAAGCGGGTACATTGTCGGATAAAGGTGATCAGACCATTTCATTCGGAAATGTTGCTAATGTAAAAGCGGTGCGTATTCATAATAATACAGTAACAGGAGGCTGGGTAAGAATTGGTGAAATAGAGATTCTTTCTCCGGCAAATGAAGATGCAAGTGGTGCGAGAGCAGGGCTTTATACGAACGTTGATACAAATATCACTGCAAGTCTGGAAGGAAGGCAGTGTTTCATTAAGTAACGGAACAGTTACATTGAACAAAGACGAAGTATATCGGAGTGAAACTTGGCGATATCAAAGCAATACAGAATATTACAATTCCGGCACTTTCGGAAAATGTAGTTCTGGAGACGTCTATGAATGAAATCACATGGAAGCCTTACGCAGCGGATGCAAAAAATGTAGATGCAGCGTATATACGCATTAAAAATAATGGCGAAGAAGCAAGCAGATTACTTTGAATGATTTTAAAGTGACTTATAAGTTTGTCGGAGCTAAAAAAGTAGATACAGACTTTGAAAAAGCACAGGATGCAAATGATATGCGTGTGGCAGGAACTGTTGGAAATGTATTTGATGGAAAATTAAGTACATTGGGTATGATCAATGGAAAACAGGAAGCTGGCAAACATATCACATTTGATCTGGGACAAGTTATTCACTTTAACTCTCTGCGTTACTATATTGTAGAAACACAGTTGAATTATTTGAGAAATGCAAAATTTGAAGTGTCAACAGATGGTGAAAACTGGACAGAGGTTATGACGGTTGGAAAACCAACTCAAAATGTGCATGATAATACAGTAGCGAAAGACATGCAAGGCATTACTCTGACCCATGATGATAAAAATCCGGGATATATGTATAAAGAAGCAACAGGTCTGGATGTAGATGGAAGATATATCCGCATCATGCCGAATGAAACATATAATCATAGATGGGTTGCAATTAATGAACTGCAGATCAATGGAGGAGAATATATTTCTCCTGAGCAGAGTAGACAGATTGTGTCAGAAGCAATTGAAGAAGTAGGAAAGCTTCCGTCTAATATGCGGGATGGAAGTTATGGTACAACTTATAAGTCTTCTAAAAAGAACAGTTCATTTACCTGGAGAGTGTTAGATCCAACATCAATCGCATCTGTTCGTCTGATACAGATCGGCGATATTTCTAAAGCAGATGTTACAGCAACTTATTTAGATAAAAGTAATGTTACAAAAGCTAGTGAAAAAGTAAACCTTGGAAAACTGAATCAAGTAATCAATGAGTTTGTTATTCCAGAAGGAAAAATGCTGGAACACTGACGGTTACTTGGAAAGATGTAATTCCGGAAATTGCTGAGATTGAAACTTCATCAGAACGTGGCGGAGAAGTAAACAAAGAAACATTAAAAGCAGAACTTGCAAAAGCAGAGGATGACACATGGACAGCTGATAGCAAAACAGCTTACACACAGGCAAAAGAAACTGCACAGGAAATCTATGATAATGAAAATGCAAGTCAGGCAATGGTGGATTCAGCGATTAAAGCATTAGAGTCAGCACGTACAAATGCAAAGACAAAAGCGAATGAAGAAACCGTCGCAAATATGAAAAAAATGTTGGCTGAAAAAATCAGTAATGAGGAAACAATTTATACAAAAGTTACTTATTCTGCATATGCAAATGTAATTGGCAAGTTGGAAAAGGCAATGAAAACTCCGGATAATTTGTCGCAGACAGATGCAGATGAGCTGATGAAAAATGTGACAGAAGCGCAGAATAATCTTGTCTATTCTACAAGAAACAGAGAACTTGCAGAGCTGGAAACGAAAAAATATGATTTGGTTGAAGCAGATCCGTATACAAAAGCTAGTTATCAGCGTTGACAGCGATTAAATCAGAAATTGATACGTTGGTGGCTACGGATAAAGAGGCAGAAATAGCCGGAACAGAACGTGTAAATCCAAAAGACTTTATTACTAAGAGAACTGCTTTCCAGAATAGCATGTTAAATCTAGTTGATATCAGTACTCTGAAGGCAGCGATTAAACAGTCAGAAAGCGTAGACGGTACTTTATATACGAACGAAAGTTATCAGTCTTATGTTGCAGCTGTAGAAGCAGGAAAACAACTTCTTGATGCAGGTACAAAAGAACAGGTTGCACAGGCGCTGAAACTAATCGAAGAAAAATATAATGGATTGACTACAAGTGATAAAGCAGCTTTGGAGCAGATGATTCAGGCAGCGAAGGCATTGAAGGCTGAATCTTATACAGAAGACTCTTATAAGGAATTGATGGATATTGTCGCAGAGGCAGAAAAGAGCGCTGATGATAAATATATTGATAAGATTCAAGAGGCAATGAAAAAACTGGTTAATGTAGAAGCATTAAAGGATAAGATTCAGGCGGCTGAAAAAGTGGATAAGGAGTTGTATACAGAAGACTCTTATCAGAGATTAGAAGATGCATTGAAAAAAGCGAAAAAACTTCTGAAGTCAGGTAGTGCAAAAGAAGTAAAAGCAGCAACAGAAGAATTAGAAAATGCACGTCGCGCATTGGTACAGAAAACTACAGTAGATGTAGGAGGAAATCAAAATAATGCAGGTCAAAATACAAATCAAAAAGGTCAGGCAGTGCAAACTGGTGATGAAGGAAATCTTCTTCCGATAGTTTGGTCATGGTAGCTTGCATAGCAATAATTACAGTAGTGATTATTCGCAGGAAAAGGAAATAGGGGGTAAGAAATAAAAGCTCACTGTTGGTATTTTTTGAACCAGCAGTGAGCTTTTGTAGAGAAATTTAAATGAATTTAACAGTGTAGTCATCTATACCTGAAAGGAAGTATTAATAATCCTGAAGCTATTTCCTTAATTTTTTCATGTGTATTTTCTCCTTTAAATTTACATTATATTTTGCATTATAGCCATGCAGTAACTAAAGAATGTACTGATTGTGGTAGATGATATAGAAAAATCCATAGAGTTTTATAGGGATTTATTTGGCTTGCAAGTGATTCTTCAGAATGAAGGAAATGTGATTTTATCGGAGGGCCTTGTGTTGCAGGATGCGGACGTATGGGGGAAGACTTTGGATGAGATCTCGATGCCATTCAATAATATGATGAGCAACATTGATGTGTATGTCACCGGAAGCAATTCTAAGTTTCTGTCCAGCGACATTGTGACCGAGTTCCGTGGCAGAGGTGATGAGATCAGAATCTATCCCCTCTCTTTTGCAGAGTTTTATTCTGTCTATGAAGGTGATTACGACGATGCCTGGGATGACTACATGATCTATGGAGGATTACCGCAGGTCGTAGGTTTACAGAGTGAACGACAGAAGGCAGATTACCTGAAAAACATTTTTGCAAATGTTTATCTGAAGGACTTAATTGAAAGAAACAAGATCCAAAATGTGGATGAAATTGGCATTCTGGTTGATATGCTTGCACCTGCAATTGGCGCACTGACCAACCCTTCAAAGATTGCTAATACCTTTGCCAGTGAGCGTCAGATGAGTTATACAAATAAAACGATTTCCAATCATATTGACTATTTGGCAGATGCGTTTTTGATTTCTAAAGCAAACCGATACGATATTAAGGGCAGAAAGTATATTGGTGCAAATCTGAAATATTACTTTACTGATCCAGGACTGAGAAATGCCCGTTTGAATTTCAGACAGCAGGAACCTACCAACATCATGGAGAACATTGTTTATAACGAGCTTCTGATTCGTGGCTACAATGTTGATGTGGGTGTTGTGCAAATCTTTGATAAAGATAAAGAGGGCAAGTGTGTCCGTATGCAGCTGGAAGTTGATTTTGTAGTTAACCAAGGAAATCAGAGATACTACATCCAGGTTGCTTATGACATGACTTCAGAAGAAAAGCAGACTCAGGAGTTCAATTCTCTGCGTAATATCCCGGACTCTTTCAAGAAGGTTGTCATTGTAAATGGCAGCAAAAGACCTTGGAGAAATGATGAGGATTTGTCATCATGGGAATGAAATATTTCCTTTTGAACGCGGATAGCTTAGAGTTTTGACATTGGATGGAACACATTGGTGACAGGCACCAATGGTAGGTAGCTATCATTAAGATAAGAATCATGATATACTAGAAGAGCTGGAAAATTATGAACTTCTTGATACAGTTCTCGTAATGCGTCTCTAGTCAAATACTACAGGCACGGCAAACAGACAGATTGGGGAATCTGCCTACTGAAAAATATCAAGACATGTATTTTTTATCGGTATTGGAATGTAGTTGCAGTCCTCGCTCTTAAGTAGCGGGGATTGCGCCTGTCGGGTCTTACAGCAATTAATTCCCTACCTATTAAAGCAATAACATCAATGGGCGGTGAGGCACAAGAGCGTCTCAGAAATTCCGTACATATAGCGATAGCTATGCTGAAATTTATCCGATAACTATACTTCCGATCCTTTTTTTCAACAACAATTGCGCCAGTAATCAGTTCACAAAAGTTATAAAGAATGAGTTTGGCATAGATCTCTTGGATTACTAAATCTTTTTTTCTACTATGGAAGAAAAGAAGTCCTGCGGCATACTTTATGTCACGAAAAGATGTTTCGATTCCCCAACGCATATTGTATAATTCCCGTAATTCCTCTGTGCTAAAATCTTCTTTTGGAAGATTGGTATATACGATTTCGGTGTTCCCATTTGAAAGGACAAAACTCACAATCCGAAAAGAGATGTAGTATAAACTTTTACTTTTGGGGTCGAGGTAATCAAAAGTTCTGTTTGCAATAGTTTTATACACTTCAGGCTCTGCTTTAACAGTCTTTGTGTTTTTTCTGGTAAGCCATCTTTCGAAAATGATATCATACTCAGGCGAATCTGGGAGTTTAATTGTAGCCAACATACTACGCGGGTTCGATTCTCTAGCACGAACTAGAAAATATGCATTGTTTTCAATGGCATGTGCAAACACATTAAATGATGCAAAACCCCTATCAGCAATAAATAAAGGTTTTCGCGTCGGATTAGTAGCCGTATAATGATCTATTATGTCACACATTGCTACATATTCATTGATATGATTCAATGGTTGGAGAATTACATCAGTATACAAATGTGATAATAAATTGTAAGCAGCATTCAGATGAATCATATTAAAGCCTTTATTGTATCGATCGGTAATCCGGTAGGTATCGGGGTCCTTAGGATTTCTCGGGATATAAATATCCGAGCCATCAACAGCAATTGGATCATAGCCTTTCAAAGTCTTATCGAGGGAAAATGCATTGGAAAATGAGTAAAAAAGAGAATCAAAGGCCTCTGAAGATATTTTTTTACGCTGTTGGTGCAAGAAGCGTTAAAATCGAAATACTTTAACCATTGTCGGCTCCGACATCCCTTGCACGGAAAGCTTCATTGAGAACTTCCTTAAAGAAAATCAGCGGCTCTCCGTCCCGGGAAGCCGCTTTTGTCATAAATCGTTAAAATGTGTAGCAATCGTTTTCTTATGTGTTGTACTGTTTCAGGAGTGCATCTAACAGGCGGTATGCTTCTTCACGCTAATATTTGGAATGCTTTGCATGAAGCTCGTCTAGGTTGATGTTTGCAAAGATTTATGAATCGTATTGCTTTTCACACAGGAATAAGTATAATATAAGTATAATACATGAAGAAAAGGATGTGGAGGAGTAAGGAGTATGGAGCGTTTTCGACAGCGATATGGGATTGCTCTGACGAAAAAGAAATTGCAGGAGATCATCCTGATGCTGATGGCCTGGGAAGCGGTGTTTGCCTTTTCTTATCTGGGATACATTGAGCTTCCGGCCATTTCCACCACCACGTTGCACATTCTTGTGATTGTGGCGGCTATGATGCTGGGGGCACAGGGGAGTGTGCCGGTGGTATGCGTTTTTGTGGTCACGTCCATGTGGATTGGCACCTACAGCCTGTCCCAGCTCGACCGGGTATTTTCTCCCTTTGCCAGCGGAATGCCCCTTGGATCCATAATGCTGGTATTTGCCCGCGTGCTGTTTGCGGCGGGAGCCGGTTGGCTCTTTGACCTTTATTTTCGGAAGCCTCGCAGGTATGTCTATCTGGGCATTGCGGGGATTGCGGCTGCCAGCACCCTTCTTCATGGGCTGTGCGTTTTTGCCGCGTTATATTGCAGTTTCCCTATGCTGCGGCAAATGATTTTAGAAAATCTGTTTTCCTATCCCATATTCCGGGACTGGCTGTCCTATGTCCTGGCGATCATCGCCTGCTGCGGCATCCATTGGGTTCTGACTCGGAAGTCGGTGAAAAACAGATTGTCGCAGCTATGCGACTGTCCTCCGGCAATGCAAGAGTCCGGAAACCGGAAGCAGCTGATCTATTCGGAAACCGTTGCGGTAGTGGTGGGCATTCTGTGCATCCTGTTTCTGCGAAAGGCCATCTTCAAGGAGCTGTACCTGCAAGGCATAGATGTCAGCGAAAACCTACACCAAAATATCACCGCCTTTTTGCTGCAAACGCTGGTGGCTCTGTTGGCGCTCTTTAGTGTTGTCAGCGTTCTGATCCAATGGATTTACGAGTATTATACGGCGCAGCGGATTCGGATGAACAAAAAGCTGATGGAGCAGCGTATGAAAAGCTCCGTAGATGTTCTGACCGGCGTATTCAGTCGGCTGGCGTATCATGAGTGTCTGGAGCAGTACGCGGATTCCGTTCCGACAGATCTGACCGTCTTTCTCATGGATATCAACGGCTTAAAGGGGGTCAACGATGCCCTGGGGCATGAGGCGGGGGACGAGCTGATATGCGGCGCTGCCCAATGTATCACCCAGGCGGTGGGGGATCGGGGGAAAATCTTCCGCATCGGTGGGGATGAGTTCGTGGTGCTGGGTCAAATGACCCAAACCCAGGCGCAGGAAATTCTGGCGGCGCTGCAACGGATTGCGGCGGCCTGGTCCGGGACGAATGTGGGGACGCTGAGTATTTCCTCCGGGTGCGCCTTTGCCGACGACCATCCGGATTTTTCCGTAGAGCAGCTTACCAAGCAGCAGATTTGTCCATGTATGCCCAGAAACAGGAATATTACCGGGCAAAGAAACTGTCCTCTGGCACACCCGTCTCTAGTGGGAACGGGGTGCGTCCATAAAAAGAAATATATACCTCTTCCTTTCCCTTTTCATTTTTTCCTTAGCCACCTATATATATTTCTCAGTACACCAGTTTCCAGCTCACCGCCTGCTGCCTTGCATCCACAAATCTCTTATAGATACCTTCCTGCTTCATTAGCTGCTCATGTGTTCCCTGCTGCACAATTTTTCCTTTGTCAACAACCACAATCTGATCTGCATGTCTGACTGTTTTTAATCTGTGGGCAATCATAATAATCGTTTTTTCCCTTGTAAGTGCATCTACTGCATCCATCAGCTCTTTTTCATTCTCCGGATCAACATTGGCCGTTGCCTCATCTAATATAACGATTGGCGCATCCTTCATGATCGCTCTGGCTATAGAAATACGCTGCTTCTCGCCACCGGAAAGTGTAGCTCCTCCCTCTCCAATCACTGTATCATATCCATCAGGAAGTTTGCTGATGAAATCATGACAGCATGCTTTCTTCGCCGCTTCCACACTTCCTCATGGCTTGCATCCTGACATCCGAATTTTATATTATTTTCAATGGTATCTGCAAACAAATACACAGACTGAAATACAAATGAAAAA
>ENA-OQMZ01000594-OQMZ01000594.1-human-gut-metagenome-genome-assembly--contig:-NODE-594-length-15157-cov-2.070725_pt1 | contig 15157 bp, 23 predicted proteins | sample MGYA00242621_ERZ504862 | MGnify/ENA primary metagenome ERZ504862 (study PRJEB26092, sample SAMD00036393) | human gut metagenome | host: Homo sapiens | study: EMG produced TPA metagenomics assembly of... | reverse complement strand
GAAAAACACCAGGCCAAGTACCAAGAAATCCACTAAAAAGAAAAAGACCTACAGGATTGTCCAAGGCGATACACTTTGCGGAATATCTCGTAAGAAATATAAAACTGAATCAAAGTGGAGAAATATCTAACAATGCCAATAAGAAGGTTTATTGAAGCGGCTGCTAAGAAACATGGCCGGCGCAATAGCGACAACGGACATTGGATATACCAGGAACAGTACTGACTTTACCATAAGGAGGCGAGAGTATTGATAAATCCGATGAAATATAAATACCTCGTGGCCATTATGACTGCAGATAAAAAGGCTTACGACATCACGCAATTTGTCGAAGATGTATCCTGGGAAGAGGGAGAGGACCAGCTTGCGGCTAGAATTAGTTTTACGGCCAAGAACGATAAAACTTCAAAGGGAAGAATTTCTTCTCTTGCCAAGCCTGGGTGTTATGCAGCACTTTTGTATTCCTATAATGGCGGCAAAAATGCCGAAGCAACCAGAGGAAAAATAGTTGAATGGAATCCTTCAGCGAGAACATCCGGAGAGAAGTTTAAGGTAAAGGCATACGATGTTCTATATGATCTGCAGGAATCACAAGATCATGTATATTTTTCAGCCGGCGTAAAGACAAAGTCAGCCATAGTCCAAGTGCTGAAACGCTGGGGCATAAAGGTCACATCTTACAGCGGACCAAATGTGAAGCATGGGAAACTGGCTTATAAGTCTGAAAAGCTTGGAACAGTGGTTGTGAAAATCCTCAAGGAAGCCAAAAAGAAAGGCGGCATTGAGGCATGTCTGCGGGCTGTGAAAATGAATGTGACCGTAGTTGGTTTTGGAACAAATAAAACAGTATATCATTTTGAAGAAACACAGCATCTTACAGAAGTAAACCATAAGATCAGCACTACCGGGATGGTTTACAAGGGTAAAAATCATCGGAAAAGCAAATGATGATGGATGCTCACCTGTTGAGGCTACAGTTGATGGAAAGACAAGCTACGGAATCCGCCAGAAGATTGTTTCCAGAGGAACCAATGACACATTAGATGAGGCAAAAAAAGAAGCGAGAGAGATTCTTGCAGATGATGGCAAACCAAAGGAAGAAATCACGATAAAACTTCCGGATATTCCTATCATCCGGAAGGGTGACAAGATTCATCTAAAAACAGCTTCAATAAGTGCTGGGTATTATATCGTAATATCCGCTACGCATGATGTAGATAAAATGCTTATGACACTGGGATTGAAAAAAGCACCGGCAGCAAAAAAGAGCAGTGGGAATAAAAAAACAAAAGCAAAATCATATGATGTTGGGGACATTGTTAATTTCCATGGCGGTAAGCATTATGTCAGCAGTTATCCAGATGCCAGAGGATACAGTGTAGGAGCCGGAAAAGCAAAAATCACGATCAAAGGTGGTTCCGGAAAAGCACACCCATGGCATCTGGTTACACAAAACTGGAATCAGACTCATGTCTGGGGCTGGGTTGACGATGGATCATTTGACTGACAGGAGGAACATTATGTCAAAAATGGAAAAAAATGGAATGGAAAAGCTTGCAAAGGTATTGGATTCGAGAATGGGAGAACACTCAGGAGGAGGATTTTCGTTCGACTTTGGAGTGATTAAGAAAGATTATTCCCTTGTTTCCAATACTTTTCCTTTGCCTATTCCTAAAAAGGATTATTCCGTCTGCAGACTTTTGGCCAATCTATCAACCAACGTATCTGGAGGAACGCACGGAGGGCATAACAGCGGAACGGGATCACATAGCCATAAGGTGGTTATGCCTAAGTTAAAACCGGGAGATCGTGTGCTTATCGTATGGGTTGAGGGAGAACCTGTAGTCGTAGATGTAGTAGTCAAGGCAAGTGATTATAGGAGGCAATATGGAAGAAGAATCAAAAAATTTACTGCCGACTGTGGATGTTCCAGATTTTGTGGATGAGGAGGAAGACGAAGAATATGACGTTGACTATAAACCATCGCCAATGTGGGATCTTGAAAAAGGAGATTTCGTTCGCACCGCCGCAAATAATGTGCCAATGAACGATGGATATGAAGCATATAAAATATGGTGTGTAAAAACGGTATCTACAGAAAGATATTCTTGCCTGGGATATTCGGATGATCATGGAACTGAAACGGAAGATATAACAAGAGAATCTGACCAAAGCACTGTAGAACTTTCTCTAGAAAGGACAATCCAGGAAGCTCTGATGGTCAATCCGCGAACATCATCGGTAGAAGAGTTTTCTTTTGAATGGGGTACTGGGAGGGTAAAAGTATCATTCATAGTTTATTCAGTTGATGGAGAACCTTTTACCGTTGATTCAATCATTGAAGTTTAGAGGAGGTGGTTAATATGGCTAGACCAGAGTTTGAAGTTCCGGAATTTGTGTCAGAAAGTGATTCTGACCAGATACAGGAGAGGATGATGGGGAACCTTCCGGCGGATATATCGGATATGGAAGGTGATTTCCCATATGATTTTACCATGCCTACGGCCATCGAAATATCTCAGCTTGTACAGTTCAATCTTGTTCGCTGCCTGATGGTTGCGTTTCCGGAATATTCTTGGGGCGATTGGATGGATCTGCATGGTGGAGAAGCAGGAGTGACAAGAAAAGAAGCTGTAGCAGCAACTGGAACAGTGTCTGTTACGGCGGCTTATGGCACAGTATTGGCTGCAGGCACAGTTTTTGCAGTTCCTGCAACAGATCAGATGGAAGCTGTTGAGTCCAGACTTTGCGAACTGTTACGTTCGCAGAGAATGAAACCATGGATCTTGCGGTTGAAGCGGTCATTCCTGGAGTATCTGGGAATGTTCCGGCAAATACGATTACAATTATGGCATCACCGATCAATGGCGTTACAGCGATTACCAACAGCGAGAAAACTTCGGGCGGTGCCGAAGAAGAAAACGATGAAGATTATTACGAAAGAATCCATGCTGAATTCCAAGATTCGCAGTTCTATGTCGCGAATGATGCTGACTATATTAAGTGGGCCAAAGAAGTTCCCGGGATTGGAGATTGTATTGTAGAACCAGCTGTTGAAGGACCTGGAACAGTGGGACTGATCTTAGTTGATAGCAACGGACAGCCCGCATCAAGTACATTGGTCACAGCAGTTTACAACCACATCGTTTCTCCGAACGACAGGAGCAAAAGACTGTTGCCTACTGGATCGTCTAAGCTGATTGTCAAGTCAGCTACAGTAAAAACTGTAGATTTTGCTGTACAGGACTTGTTCTGGATGGCGTTGGATTGGATGATGTATCTCGACATTCAAAACTGAAATGATGGCAGTCTATTCTGCGGCGAAAGAAACAAATATCCTTCGCTACAATTCAGCTCGAACAGTATTGTCAACCATAACCGGAGTAAGCGATTTCATAGATTTTACGATGGATGGAAAGAGAGAAAACATTCACCTTTCATCAAGCGAGTATGCAGATACCGGTAATGTGACATTTACATTAGAGGGGGCTGAGACATGAGTATAGATCTGGAAAGATTCCCATGGAGCGATTCGGCCAACAGAATGCTGACATATGTAACTAAAGGCTGGTATGATAAATCCTATGTCGGAAAATGGATATACGAAGTTATGGGCAGAGAGCTTGATCTGGCCACTGTGCATATTGAAGAACTTCCATACCAGATGTTTATCGATACAGCTACATGGGGCTTAAATATCATGAGATCAAGTATGGATTGCCCGTAAGAGAGGACCTGTCATATGAAGAAAGACGACGGTTGCTCCGTGAAAAGAAAAACACAAAAGCACCAATGACCCCATGGCGAATGGAACAGATTTTAAAAGGCGTGACGGATTATGATGTCCAGGTTCATGATTGTAATGAGCTGGATATTATTTTTCTCACCCTAACATATTCAGCGTTCAATTGGAAGGTGAAACAGAGGTAGAACTAGGAGAAGTTAAGAGTAAAGTCGATAAGCTGAAACAATCACACACAGTATATCTTCTTTCTGTTATCCTCATGCTTATTGAATGCACAGAGAGCTTTGAACAGAGAGTGACGTATCATTCAGATTTTTCATGGTGGAAGTATTCTCTTGATGGCTCCTTCGCTCTTGACGGCAGTATCAATCTGAATCATTGGTATCCGACAGAATTTCGCCCAGTCTATCCATTCGATGCAGTCTTAACTGAGAATTTTATAGCAGATCGAATTTTTCACCGGATTCCAGATGTATATCATGAAATATATTTAAGCCTTCCTTTTTCGTACGAAGTGATTTTGTATGGTGGGAAGGTTTTCTTGATGGAAACTTTTCACTGGACGGAACGAGAAAGCTCAATTCTTGGTATCCGATGGAAACTTTTATCGGGCATAGGCTGTTTATCGGCAATCAGGAGCTTTTGAAACGAAACAGTGTATTTCATTGCCTGATATGATTAATGCTGAGAAAGCTGATTTTAGAGGCACACAGAGGGTAATTATGGGCTGGCGTGATGGTAATAAGATTCTGGACGGCAACTGTTTGTTAGACGGGACTTTATTGCTTGATGCAGGAGAGCCGCCATATCTGCAGACAGTTCGGATTCGTGCGCCTGTTAAACACGAAGAAGAAGTAGAGGTCACAATGGTTATTCCTTCACGGGCCGCAAGACTGGATGGAACGTGCAGGCTAGATGGAAGCGTAAAACTAAATTCAGGAAGGGAGGTCCTTTAAATGGCAGGGACTACAGTTACAACACTGGCTAAGAAAAAAATGGTAAAAGCAAGAGCGGGGATTTCATCGCTCCCAAAGATTGTAGGCATGGCTTTTGGCGATGGAGGTGTAGATTCGGGCGGAACAGTAAAACCACACAGTGCCGATCAGAACACCTTACATCATGAATTGCTTCGCAAGAACGTTGATGGTTATGAGGTTCTTTCTGATACAAAAATCAGATATCGCTGCACACTGGCAGAAAATGAGCTGGCAAACACTTATATTTCTGAAGTTGGGTTATATGATGCAGATGGGGATATGGTGGCCATGAAAGCGTTTCTGAAGAAAGGAAAGGATGCAGACATGGAATGCGTGTTCGAGTGTGATGATACATTCTAACGTATTTCGATATTTTGTAACAAGTAATCGGATAATGATAGATAAATGTTATCATAAGGAGGTAGAAAATGTCGTATTTCGATATTTCTGGAGCTGTTTTCAACAATCAGCTCCGCGAATTAGAAACTTCTGATCCTGCTCATGCAGATGTGTTTAACGCTGTCTTTCGACAGTTGATAAATAATGACGTGGCACTTATGGAAGCCGCCAGTATGTTTGCGGGAGAAAAAAACAAACAGGCTGAATTCATTCTTAATCTCAAGAGAACTGGAAAAAAATATGGGGTCCATCATAGTGCATTTGATGTATCGCCATTGTCGGCGGGCACACGTACTCTCGATGCTGTAGGCATGGTGGCACAGCTTCTACGAACACAGTAAGAGGAAGAAATGATTTTGAAGGCGAATCTGTTTTTTATGGATTGGAAGTTAATGGTCATGTAGATGATGCCGGAGAATTCATTGTGGAATATATTAAGGGAATCGACAATGAGTTCTCCAGGACAGAAAGAGATACATGGATGTTGTATCTGACTCAGTGGATTAACATAACCATTGATGCAAATGGAGAAAGCTTGTTATCTCAGATGAACATCACGCAGGCTTCTTTCCGGAAGGAGCAGCAATCCGTACAGATCAGACTGTCAGACCGTTCGTTGCACAGGCTAAATATATGGCCGGAAATGGTTCTGATGGAAAGGCTGCATCTATTAGTGGAGTAAACGCTGCGCATTCTCAGTCTCACAATGGAATGATTACACGATTCAAAGCCAAAGGAACACAGTATTGTGGAACAACTGCACAGGATAAAAACCATATGGACAACCTGTTTGAGGTCGCTTTCGCAACACGGAATTCACAGTCAATCATGTCTGGTTGCACAGGATATTACAACAGGTTCTATGCGACTGTTGTTGAAAATAATGTGGAACGTATCATTATCAGCAAAAGTGATGCAAACTATTTGGTGGTCGGAAGCACGGTATCCATTGGAAATGCCACAGCTTTAAGTGGTAGCAATCCGACGGATGATAGAGCAAATGCAGGACTTCATGCAAAAGCAAATCGTGTCATCATTACAAAAATTGAAGATTATGACAGCAATAATTCTGCAGTTTATGTAGATAATGGAGGAACTAAATTTTCTACTGGTTCTACAATGGTAGGCGCTACAGAAGTAAAGACCACTATCGTTACAATGCCATGGCACACAGGTGCATGCGATAATGTCCTTGGTTCTTGCGGTTCTCCGAACAGTAATACATCTGGAAAAGACCCATACATTCTGTTCGGTGTAGAAATGTTCCTGGGATTTTACGAAGTTATCAGCAATGTAATTCTTAAGATATCTAATCATGTAATGACGGCTTGCATTTGTTATGACTGCACAAAGTTAGCAACAAGTGTGACCTCGGATTATGTTGAGTGTGGATATAGTATTGCAGATACACAGGAAAGTTGGAAATATATCAGTGAACTTGGATATGATCCGGAAAATCCTTCTGTAAGACATGGAACGAAAGTAGCAGCTTCCTCCAGCACAGGTATGCAGATGGACAGTATACAAATAAGCTTGATCAGACTTCTGACGGGTTAAGAGAGTGGCTTTCCGGCGGCTACCTGCTCAACTGGTCTGGCGCGGGCCGGTGGTGTGCGCACCTGATCCTCGGGCTCGGTGTCAGCTGGTGGAACTTTGCCGCGCGTCTTTCTGCTTCTGGACGCTGTGCGAAAGCAGCAGCGTAGGGGGTGAATTGCCGAATGGCAAGAGGGGAACTCCCCTTTTATTTCCCGGCGTAGCCGGGGCGTTTTAAAATCATACGGACTCACGCTACGTTTGGCAGTGGCTTTCCGGCGGCAACCTGAACAACGGGTCTAACGCGGGCCGGTGGTATGCGAACCTGAACAACGGGCTCGGTAACAGCTGGTGGAACTATGCCGCGCGAATTTCTGTGAGAATTTTGATGTGTAGCGTGTTTCGCTGTCCTTTGAGACAGCCCTAAAATGGCGGGGGCGGAATGCCCGAAATTCAAGCACCAGCATCGGCGGTCAGGAAACTGACTGCTGACCCTGTGGCGGAAGTGGACACAGGTGGGGGTTAGTAGTAAAACCGAAAGCTCTTGAACACAGAAAGAAAGAGGACTGGTAATGAAGACATATTGCCGAAGAATGGATATTTCTGGCGAAAATTTCATCAGGAAATACATAGCTGCATTTATATATGACAAGCTAGAAAATGGTAATATGCCGAGCATTTTTTGCTTACTATGGAAGCATAAGTAAAAATGAGGCTAGAAGGCGGTTGGAGAATTCACCGGAATTTGTAGCATCTGTGATCGATCAGATTGCGTATGAAATGTCGTGGCATTTGAAGACAGAACTGTAAGGGAACATATCTATATGGTAGTTCCGGAAGAGAAACTTGTGAAAAATGTTGATATAGTAGATGGAATGAGCGGAAAAATTAGAACGCTAGGACTTGAAAAGATGATCATGCAGCTATATGAGGTGTTGGCCAAGGAAGCGGCAGATGAGTTGTGGACGGCAAAAGTCGGACTTTTTCAAGTTGCATCAATACCTGGAAGAGGACAAGCTTACGGTAAAAAATACATCGAACGATGGATGTCGCGTGATCCGGAAGGAACTAAATATTGCGTTCAGTCAGACATTAAAAAATGCTATCCCTCTATGTCACATGATAAAATATTAGAATTTCTTCGAAGAGATTTAGGAAAGTCAGATATGTTGTTGTACTTGTTTGAGACTTTGATTGGATTGTATTCTGAAGCAAAGGTGCAGAACAAAGAGAAAGATTGCAAACATGGGATTTTTATAGGCTCTCCGGTGTCGAAAGATCTGTGCAATTATTATCTATCTTATTTGTACCATTATTGCACAAATGAACTTTATGAAATGAAGACCAGACGAGGGAAGACAACAAGAAAAAGATTGATTTATCATATCATGATTCAGATGGATGATATCATTCTTTTTGGCTCTAATAAGAAAGATCTTCATAAGGCAATGCTGCTTGTTATTGAATTCGTAAAATCTACACTCTGTCTAAAGATCAAAGATTCCTGGTCGTTATTTCGTACAGGTTATGTTGACAGAAACGGAAAACAAAAAGGAAGGGATTTAGACTATATGGGGCTTGTGTTCCATGGACAGAATTTAATCAAAAGATGTTATTCCGGAAAAACAGTGACAATACGGAATGTGTCAACAAGAATAAGAGCATCAATATTCCTAAAGGCTCGCAGGAAAATTCATAGATTTGCGAAAAAAATAAAGAACAAAAAGATTATAGGTAGTAAATTCGCCATGAGTACCATAGCATATAACGGTTGGTTTGTAACAACAGACTCCTTTCTTGTGAGGGTTGCAGAATGTTGGGATCAACTTATTTCGATGGCTAAAAATATAATCAGCGTTATGCGAAACAGAAAAGCTATGCTATGGAAAAATATTATAAGAAGTGGAGGAAATTGAATTATGCATAAAACGAATAGCCCGGAATCACAAGGAAACATTACATATGCTGTTCTTCCAGATGGTTCCGCTGATGTATGGATCGTAAGAACGAAGTCCAGCTTCCGGAAAAAGATGAAGGACCACAGGGTATGGAAGCTGATGAAATCTATTTTAAAGTATCTGCAGGTGTTGTTCCTAAGGAAGAGATAGTTGCAGATCTTGATTTTTGGTTCGATCAGTTGAAAGACAAAGAAGAAGGCTGCAATGCTGATTATCTTTCTATTGAAACATACCGAGCAGAAAAGAAAAAGGAGATTTCTCAGATCTGCCAGAGCACAGTTTTTTCAGGAACGGACATTGATATTTCGTCTGGAAAGGAACACTTTAGTCTTAAAGATGAAGATCAGCTAAATCTCTTTGGAAAACAGGCTCAGCTGACCGCTGGCATCAAAAAACTGGAATACCATGAAGACGGCAATCCGTGCCGGTATTATTCTGCTGAGGATATGCAGAAGATTATTAATGGTGCAATGGAATTCAAAAGCTATCACACAACCTATGCGAATTCACTGAACATGTGGATCAAAGGCTGCTCCAAAGCTTCGGAAATCGCCAAGATTGAATACGGAGCACCGATCCCGGAAGAATATCAGTCCGAAGTTTTAAAGGACTATCTGGCCGAAATGGCAGCCGACAAGGAGGTTAAATGAATACTCTGAAGACCATAGGCAGAAACGCTGTGCTTTTCGCTATAGGAGGTACGATTTACTACATGATCGAACTGATATGGCGAGGGTACAGTTCGCTGCCTATGGTACTGGTTGGAGGGCTTTGCTTCTTGTTTTGTGGTTCGATAAATGAATTTCTAGGATGGGATATGCTCATATGGAAACAGATGTTTATCTGTGCTGTCGGGATAACTGCAATTGAGTTCCTTTCCGGATACATTTTGAATATTGTATTTGGGGCTTGGGATATGGGATTGACAGCAATATGCCTTTTAATATAATTGGACAGATATGTCTTCCTTTTACTGTGGCATGGTATATCCTATCTCTATTAGCTATTGTATTGGATGATCATCTGAGGTATTGGATATTTGGTGAAGAAAAACCAAGATACAAGTGGAGGTAACGACGATGGATGAAAACCAGGTTTTAGAACTTGTGGAATTCTATGAAGATATGATTGAAAAGCAGGATGAAATCATAGTGAGGCAGAGCAGGTTCATCAAGAGCCTGGCAACCGAACTTTCTCATTTGCGAAATATGCTGAATGTAGAAGCGAGCGAAGATGAAGACTTGACGCAGGGATTATTGAAGAAGTAAAGGAAGAGTATGTAAGCATGAGGGAACCGTAGAGGTTCCCTTTTTTCATGGAGGTAAGGTATGGTGCATGCGAGAGATAGACCTTTTAGGCGCAACACATTGGCATCTATTAATGGCGAAAGGAGGTTCTTATGCGAAAACTGGTGGATTGGTTAATCGGAGGTAATCTGGATCGGCTCTTAAAAGCACTCGGAGGGGAAGAGTAATGCTCGAAACATTTTGTCTATCTGTGCTTGGCAGCGGAGGTGTTGCCGGCATTTTTTTGCTCTTGATTCGTCACTATATTGAGCGAAGGCTCATGGAAGTGGAGGCACGAGAGCAGGAACGCATTAAGTATAAAATTGAACAGAGAAAAGCGGATGAAGAAATTACACATGCTACGGGGCGCGTGCTCTTTTGGCTACATCATGCAATTGTAAAAGGAGAGCATAATGGCGAGCTCGAAGAAGCATTTGAAAATCTTCAGCGTGCAGAAGCACACAAAAAAGAAATGGACAGAGAAGTTCTGGCCAAATACAGCATTGATTAGGAGGAATTACTTATGGAATTACTTAACTTTTTAAAACAGATTCCGTTCCCGGTATTACTGGTTGCGGTGTTAATTTTGCTTGTAGTGACTTTGGTTATTGCGTTTCAGTATGCCAAGCATAAAGGATTGGAAGGTATCCGTGAACAGGTATACCAGCTGATCCTGAAAGCGGAACATATGTATAAAGAATCAGGAACGGGACAGCAGAAATTGAAATGGGTTGTTCAGCAGGCGAGAGGATTACTGCCAAAGTGGCTACAGGTTATTATGTCGGAAGATGCGCTGCTTAAGATAATTGATGTGTGGTTTTGCGGCGTGAAAGATCTTTTAGACGATGGAAAAATTAATGGTTCACAGAAGGAAGGGGCTTAAGCCTTTCCTTTTTTAGGGGGATATTATGAAACGAATATAATGGGAACTGCAGTTGCTACGGTCCAGCAGATGCAGTCATATATACAGAAAGTTAATCCGGCAGTACCTAAATCCGTAATCGATATGGTTGAATATTATATATCAGAAGGAAAAACGGAAGGAGTAAGGGGAGATATCGCCTTTGCGCAAAGTTGCCTCGAAACAGGTAATTTCACATTCAATGGTTCTGCCGTAACATTGGACCAGAACAATTTTGCCGGAATCGGCGTTACAAAAAATGGTATGAAAGGGAATTCGTTCTCTCATCCATGGATCGGCATCCGGGCACAGATCCAGCATCTTAAAGCATATGCATCTAACGAAAAACTGTACGGTGTATGCGTGGATTCTCGTTTCTGTTATGTGAAAAGAGGAATAGCCCCATATGTTGAATGGCTTGGGATACAGGAAAATCCACAGGGCGGAGGCTGGGCCGCAGGGAAGAATTATGGATCAAAGATATTGGAAATTCTGGCGAAGATAATTGCGATGCCAGAAGCGAATAAGGAGGATGTTACAATGAATCTTAACACAAGTTTAATCAGCAATAACAACAGCTATGCAAATCAGGTACCTAAATACATCGTTATCCATAATACAGATAACTTTGCCAAAGGAGCAAATGCAAAGGCACATGCAAAGGCCCAGCATGACGGAAATTTCTCCGGCTACTCTGCTCATGTATACGTTGATGATACCGAGGCTTATCAGGCAACTCCATTCGACAGAGGCGCTTGGCATGTCGGCGTTAACTACGGAGGTGGTCTTTTCGGAATTTGCAACAACCACAATTCCATTGGCATTGAGATGTGTGTGCAGGCAGGTATAATTACGAAAAAGCGTTCCAGAACACTGTTGAGATCTGCAAGATGCTGATGAAGAAGTTTGGAATTGACGCAAATCATGTGGTATCCCACTATGATGTGTGTGCGAAGAATTGCCCTTCTGCAATCCGGGCAAAAGGTGACTGGAACCGTTTCAAGCAGCTGATCGGTGCAAAGACGGCAGCTACAACTGTAGATAAATATTACAGAATCCGGAAAACCTGGGGCGACAGTAAGAGTCAGATCGGAGCGTACAAAAATCTTGAAAACGCAAAGAAAAACTGGAAAGAAGGTTACACAATCTTCGATTGGAACGGAAAAGCCGTATATCCAGAACAGAAAAAAGACACTTCATCAAGCGAAACAAAAGTTAGCCTGACCGAGAAATTAAATATTCAGCTTCCAGTGCTGCAGTCCGGAGCAGAAGGTTCGGCAGTACGTTGCTGCAGGCAATACTCGGAGTTGCCGTTGATGGAGATTTTGGAAAGAATACCAAGACGGCACTTAAAACATTCCAGAAGAATGTCGGCATCGATGATGATGGTTGCTGTGGCCAGAATACATGGAAGAAAATTGCTGACCACATGAATGCAAATACATTCAAATAATAACAAAACAGGTGCTTTTTAAAATATGTTTGCTTCAAAATTTGCCTTACAGGGTATAAAATATATCACGCAGTTATAACAGTATTTGATATAATCTAACAAAAGTCCTTCCGATATATCAAGAGGTGCTAAATTATAACGGAAGGAGCAATGGCATGATTAAAATTTTACTGTCAAAAAAGCTTGGGGAGATGAGACTTACTCAGGCAGATTTGGCGAGGGCAACCGGAATAAGACCCAACACCATCAACGAGTTGTACCACGAGCTTGCAGATAGGGTGAATCTGGAACACCTCGACTTGATTTGCGAAGCCCTGGATTGTGAGCTGGATGAATTGATTGTTAGGGTACCGAACAAGGAATCAGCCATAACCCACACTCGCCAGGGAACTCAAAAACCCGGCAGAAAGAGGTAACCGCTGCAACGGTTACCTCTTATTAAAGAGGGGATTTCCCCTCTTTATTTCACTTCTTTTAAATTATAATCCAATGAATCGTACAAATAATCTGTATCAAATCCCATATCTTTGTAACCTTGCAATACAGTTTTAACATAACGGCTAGATGGCTTCCCACAGTGCTGAGTCAGGCAGGAGGTATATCATAGCCTTTTTCCTAGTGCCGTTTTTTTAATTGTACAAATACATTTCTCTTTTTATAAAATCTCGGATATCCCTCGTACAGATCAAGAGCCTTCTCATTTTTGCTATCGATATTCCAAACAGCAACAGGAACCCTACTTCCTTTTTGCCTTTTGACGGTTGCATAAGATCCTGTGTGGCTTCCTCTGTAAAGCAATTTCCAATTTATCAGATATCCGGTAAATGCGACTGTCGCTCCAGGACAACGGTATGACATTTGCTGTACGTTAAGATTACTTCCGTATGCTACATATAAACTCATGGTATTTCCTTTCTCCCCGTAAAGCCGTTAGGTCAGCCGATTTGTGATTAAGCTACATGTTCTGCATTTGCATTCTCACGAAGCTGTTTCATCATGTGAAGTCTGCATGTTTTGAACTCATCACCATAAAGTCCAAGTCTGTTTGTGAGGATATTATACATTAAAGTGACTTTTTTCTTTGCTGTGTATCCGTTCATGGTTCTGAATACGACTTTATCATCAGATTCGATGGACCATGCAGAGAGTGCTAAACAAAACTGTACATATGCTTTGATCTTTCCTGCATGAAGAGCGCTGTTAAAAAGTCTGAATTCGACAGTTCCTTTCTGGAAGAAGCTATGAAGATTCAATGCGTGGTATCTTGTAGAGTTATAATGCTGATGATTGATTCCACCACAGTAGCCATCGTTTGCTGGGCTGTACCAAATTTTCTCAACGGAATCGGTTGTGATGTTTTTGTCTTTTTCATGGTATCAAGTAAATTCTTGCAAACTGGCTGACACCAACGATATTTTCTGTCACCTACTGCAAGCGCATCGTAAATGATTTCCTGTCTGCTATACATGAAATTTACCAGACGGCGAAGAGAAGTTGCGGTATGGTTCGCTCCGTCTACATGAATATGGATTCCGCATGAACTGTGAGGAACTCCACCGATTTCTCTGAATTTACGGATGATTGCCTGCAGTGTATCAAGATCTTCGTATTTAAGAACCGGTGTTACGAATTCAACTCTGTATTCGTCCATGTTCTCGGTTCAACTTTACGAATTGGATGAATTGAGCTGTCTCGCATTACCTTCCATTTTCTTCCCTGTGAATCCTGAATGGTTCTTGTCTGGTAGCAAGTGCGATCTGGTCTGGAAGCTGCAGTTCCGATAATTTCTGCAACTGCATCCGCAGCCATTTTTCTTGAAATACCTGTAAATTCAACCTCAACACCGTAGTTCTGTTTCTTTAAAAGTTCTGACATATCATTTCCTCCTATTATCTCTCAAACCTCGCACCGTCTATGCGAATGTTTGTTCTGTTGTTTATGCTTGTATATTACCATATGTACCGTACATGTCAATAGTTTATTGAAGAAAATCTCTAAAATAATGAAGAAAAATGTTGACAAAATGAAGATATAGTGATAAACTATAATTGTAGCAAGGAGATAGCAGGAAAGGAGTTAGAGAAATGGAAAAAGATATAATGACTACATTAGAATTTAAAACCGTTATGGAAATGGTCGTGTTGATCATTGAGAACAGTAAAAATAAAGAAGAGGCACTTGAAAAATCAAGAACCTCTCCATTTTAAAAGAAAATAATTAAGAACTAAGCGAATAGACACCGAGCGGACTCCGAAACTTCCTGCTTCCGCTCGGTACCTAAGAAAATAATAGCAGGAAGAAAAAAATAAGTCAACAGAAAGTTGGTGTATTATGATATCGTACAATCCGCTTTGGCACACGCTTCTTGATAGAGGTATGAATAAGGGAGATCTAAAAGACGCAACCGGATTAAGTTATGGGACTATGGCTTCCATGGGAAAGAATGAGGCAGTCAATCTGAAACAGATAGATAGAATATGCAAAGCTCTTAATTGCGGCATCAGTGATGTGATAGAGTATATACCTGATTAACATCACTGCAATAAATAATACGATTTATTCCCATGATGTTAGAGTGATGTTTGGAACTATTGCAAATAATAATACAACGTGGTATATTTAATAAAAGCCCGCCTCTTTTATTTTATTTAATACATGATAACACGAAAAAGCGGCCTAGTGTTATTGAGTTTGAATAGTTGGAGCAGAGCTTCAAAGCCTTTATTTTCAAGGGTTTTGAGGCTCTTTCCTTTTAGAATTGCATTTTGATTGCATTTTTTTATTCAACTGCTCTGTGATAGATTGCTGTATGCTGATTGCTGGTGTAATCGGCAACACTGGTTGTTGCCGGAGTATAAGTGAAGAACACCTAGTTAATTTTTTCGGCAACTTCCACGTTTGGGTG
>ENA-OQMZ01000593-OQMZ01000593.1-human-gut-metagenome-genome-assembly--contig:-NODE-593-length-15157-cov-2.204857_pt1 | contig 15157 bp, 23 predicted proteins | sample MGYA00242621_ERZ504862 | MGnify/ENA primary metagenome ERZ504862 (study PRJEB26092, sample SAMD00036393) | human gut metagenome | host: Homo sapiens | study: EMG produced TPA metagenomics assembly of... | reverse complement strand
GGTGCCGCAGAGGGTGCGGATGGACTTGACCATCTCAGGGGTCAGCTCCATCTCCTCGTAGATTTCCTGCTCGCGCACCGTGGGGTTCAACTCGTCCATAAAAGTGTCCTCCTATGTATCAAAAGTGAATATTCGGGTAAAGAATAAATTGGGATACGTAAAAACGGGAACTGCCAGATGCACAAAAACGTACCCGGCAGTTCCCGGATCAATATGATTAAAGGTCTCGCATATTCGCCCTCGGCCCCCTGCGAGTGGGGCATAAACATCTGGCAGCGGACTTTTACCGCTTCATTGGCATTTCAGCCACCCCGTCTTCTTTGTGACCGGGCCGCGAATTACGGAAGTACCATTATCGGAGTACCAGACGATGGAACTCTTCAGTTTTCAAGGACCGCGAGGTCGGACACTTTGCCCTGCGGCAGGTGCCGCTTGGGAAATTGTCCCTTCACTTACGAGCCATCGAGAAGGGTCAAATTATAACCAAAAATCAAGACTTCTTCAAAAATATAGTGATTTTCTCGATTCTCTTATGAATTGCAGGCTGCGAAATGCTAAAAACTTTAGAAATATCGCTCTCTGTGTAACCCTCATAAACATAGAGCGTCAAAAGTTTGAGATCATCTTCCGATAAATTTTCGAGACCAGCCAGCAGCCGCTTATTCTCGATTTCACCGATCCATCCAAAGCGGCTCTTGTTTCGTGGTAGGTATCCGTTACTGTGATTGCAGCTTCATATTGCTTAAGATCCGCTGCTTTCCTTGCGTCAACGTCATCTTCGCCATCACAGACTGCCACCGTGTTGGCATCATAGGCGCGTTCACTGTTCAGGACGCCTAAATCAAACTCATACATCGCCTGAATTGCATCTTCGCTCATTCCAGCTTCGCGGTACTGCACACGGAGTTGCTCCCACTTTGCGTTCAGCTTGCGACGTTCATTACCATTATTGAAACTCATGTGTAACCTCCAAATTTTCGATAAGTCGTAAAAAGTCGAAAATTTGGAAGGCTAGCGATAAACATCGCAGGGGTTCACAGCCATGCGCTGCTTGTAGCCGGAGATCTTCTCCAGCAGCTTGTCCACGCAGTTCTTCAGCTCACGCAGGGAGAGGTGTGCGTTTGACAGCCACATCCTTGACCGCCTGCACCACTCTCTCCACCGTCCGCGGCAACGGCTGGCAAAACTTCATCGCACCATAGCAGCCGCGGGTCGCCGCTACTCCGTTCATCATGTTAGTCATTATTTTCTAGTCCTTTCCGCTCGTACGGATCAGGCAAAGGCCACTCTGACAGGGAAGACCACATGTGAAGTAGTCATTTCTGGTCTCATGAGAACCCGGAGATTGGCTGCAAAAAGAAAAGCGCAACAAGTCAGAGGGCACTCGTTACAGTCATGATGAATTCACCGGCCATTCGAGCCGTAAAAATCATCGACTGTATGAGAATCCTTTGCCTATTGCGCACTGGGCTTTGTATTCTATTTTTGTTCTATGTTAGTATCCATTTTTGTACATATAAGGACGCTAACATTTCTGATTCAGTATAAGAGTATCATTTCATCCATCTCACCTCTTCCAATTGGCATCGCTTTACTCATTGGTTGAATTTATATCATTTTTCAACATTTTCTCTTGAAATTTTGAAGCAACTATTCAAAAAGACAGTTGCTTATGGTATAACTTTAATGTGGAGAAGTGTTTGATTGTCATAAAATCCAATGGTAATGTTTCAACCTTATGATTCTGGTTTTTAAACGACATTCTTTCGTCTACTTTCCCCGCTCATATCATATCTCAGCATCAACCTGTTGTCGTTGACCTTTCGGTGAATAGAGTTGACTGTATCTTAAAATCTGTTGACTTCCGTATTCATCCCTTAAATGGAGGAATTTTTATGCCGTGCTTTGATTTTGGTTTGTTTTACCGCATCGCTATAAAAGGCAACACCACTAGGAATCAAACAAGTATTTACAGCATCCTTACCACTGGGCAAACCAACTCCGATAAAGTTCCCGACAAAGCCATCGTCAGCAAAATTTTCAGCGGAAAGTGCGGTCTCCCTGCTGCGACTGTAAAAGCTCTTCAGTCTGTGGAATCCAGCGAAGCAAAGCGTCGCATCGAACTATTGAAGCTTTCCGACTCTGTCACAGCCGTTAATAAACTCTGGAATATTCTTGTTCATGAGGTTAGAATTTCAGAGGAAATCTTGAAAGACCTTGTTGACGCAGTGTCCTTCTCCGCCTCTCCCTCCCATCTTTCTTACCAAGGCTTTTATGCTCTCCTTAGATGGGCCCGAATTGGTTGAGTCTCCCCATTCGTATCCAGTGATGGACATCTGGGGAGCAATCACCTCGCCTGGCGATCTTATGGCAATGGAACAGATGACTAAACCTCAAAGGGATGCTCTTATCAGTTTTGTTAAAGCGTATCTAGAAATCGAAGATTTCAGTAATGCTACCACCTCCCATCTTGACGAGGCTTTTGATTCCTATGTTGAGAAAAATCTCCCCGACGTTGCACAGCGTGTCAACTACATAGTTCAGTTTAGGAACATGAAAGTTCGTTACAAAAAATCGCTTCATATCATTGCCAAAGCTCTCTCATACGTTAGAGAGGATGTACGCCCTGAAGATTTATCGACCGAGTGGATTATAGACTTCTTAGATTACTCTAGAAAGGTCTTCTCTGATTTCAAATCAGATCTCTGGTCTGAAATCTGTGCATACGAGCTTAACAATCCCGGTTCCATTTCTCGAAAGCTCCTTATGACGATTTACCTTATGTCGGATAAAGAGCTACAGGCATTCGATAATTTGAGGCGAGTGTGCTTCACTGACCTCAACATACAGGTTCTACTCTTCCCTTAGTGTTCATCAGAGATTATCCAAATGCATACAGTTCATGCGAGGGTTCGGCAGCTCTGCATATCACAACGGGTGACCTTGCGCTCTTGCAAGCTGATGCTCTAATCGAGTGCAACTACGAAACCGGCTTCGCTATCGTGGGGGATGCTGCCTTAAGCTATCGCAATTACAAAGTCTATATCGAGGGCGATGACAATTCTCCTGACAAGGTCAACCGAGTCGGTATCGGAAATGTACGTTTCACACGGTACGGACAAGAACTTTTCGATCTTTTGCAAAGTTCGCGAATCATTCCACTCCCACGTTATGGCGAAGATATTTTCGGATTCACTATTCAGCACTGGAACTCCAAGAAATTAAGAATGCGCGTTCTTCACTATGATCCAAACTCCCAAATGATCGTTGAAACAAAATAATAATTACTAAGTATCAAAAAAAAGCCGAGGCAGACTCCAGACATCCCTAATTAGGTATCTGAATGTCTACCTCGGCTTGCTATGTTTATTCGAGCAGCACCTATAAGTAGCAGTGATGTGGTTTTTCTGGCTCACATGGTCTCCCGATGACTCAAATGTTTAAGCGGTTACTTCCCACTGTAGGCGCATTCACTGATGTGATTTAAGTAATGCGGTTTCTTTAGATTATGATATTCGCCAGCCATATTTTACACTCCATCTTTTGAGATTTCTTAGCCTTCTCAGATTGACTCGTTTATTCTTCTTAGATTTATGAGATTTCTTAGCATCTATTATCTCACGAAATGGGGGGCATCTTACGGCCGGGGTGGCTTATTGACCGCCTATCTATCTTATCCTTAGTCTTGTCCGGCACGTCGATCAGACCAAAGCGGTAGAACAGCCCATAGATGTATGACACACCCCGGATATCTCCCAGAGCCTTGGGTCTGTCCACTACCTCTCCGATTTTACCGATATTGTGATACGCCAGCATCACAGAACTCCAAGCAAGGCTCTTGCTGTCCTCTCTGCGGTCGATCCACAGCTCCTTGGTGAATTCATCTCCCCTGCCTTTTTCAGCGTATATGTAAAGGGCAAGCCGGACATCGTCTTGAACTTGTATCCCCGAAAAGCCACCACACACTTCCAGAGATTTACTTCGCAGGGATCCTTCCTCAGCGCAACCACAGCTCGGTAGTGTCGCTGCCGCTCTGCCCCGGCACTGATATTCGCTGCTTCAGCTTCCTCCGGGAAGTACACGCCTTTCTCATACGGCAGATAAGAGGTCACCGAGGGACGGGATAACTGCAAGGCCGCCATGGTGGAGGTGACAGCAGCAGAATAACTCTGCGTGCTTCTAAAAGAACCGAACGTCTGCTGGACGAGCTTTGCCGTGTCCGACTCGTAGACCCCGGCTGTGATGAGCAGCTTCCGAACCTTGATGGGGTTGAGGGACAATGCGTCTGCGATAGCTTGCAGGCTCATTTTGTCCGTATAAAGGTCAGCAGCTGCTTTCATCTGCTGTGCCAGGTTCTTGGCTGCACTGTACTCTGGCTTTGATGGCTTCCGCCCACCGCCGGGCTTGCGTGTATGCTTGAATGAAATACTCATTGCAGTCCATTGAACCTCATCTCTTCGTATTTGCCCTTCTCCATGCTTTTGTGTAACATCATTTCTGCCCAAATCAACAATTTCTTCCAAAATTTACGTCATTTTTTGTTTCTTTGCTAATACAAAAGGGTATAGCAAAGCTAAGGCTGCCAATATAATTTGCAAAAGTAATTGCAGCCTCTATGTTAAAAGAAAAAGGACAAAAGTCCATATAAGATCAATCTTCCAGTAAATCTGGCGTCAGCAACACATTGTCTGGCTCAATTTCTTTCATATTAAGGAGGTTCATCAGGACACACATATCTTCATCCTCAGATGCCACCTGCCACGGAGAACGTCCTCCCAAACTTTCTCTTCTGATACTGTTAATATGATTCATCAATAGAACCACCTTTTCCTCTGTGAGAAATGCCATACTCTTTCCTTTGGGAATAATATATCGAATAAACTCATGGTTCTTTTCAACTTTCGCTTCTGCCAAGAAGCCATTGGGTCACAGTAGAAAATTTTCGTCCTATCTTCGAGTTCCTTTGTCGTTTCTAAACGGTCAGCATGCTTAAACTCGCTACCATTGTCGGTCAATACAACAGGAAACAGTCTCATAAAACGCTCTAATCCAAGCCCCTTCTCAAGGAAATCAAGCACCCCTGTAACTGATTCTGCCTTGCAATCTGAGAGAAGAAAAATCAGCATTACACTATTCTTCCGAAAAATCATTGTAAGGAGACATTGCGATTTCTCACGTTTTCCTTTAACTGTATCCATCTCAACGACTTGATTTTCATCCGTATTCTCTATATAACTCTTAAACGCCTCATATGTGCGCCCCTGCCGACATATTTGCCTGTCTAACCTGTCGTTGTTGTGTTTCTTTTTACGCTTTCTATAAATCACTTCCTTCGAAGATCAATATTTTTTATGGTCAATTCGCCGGCATCAATATAATTATATATTGTCCTCAACCTACCGGTAACTCATTTTGATGTTCAGAAACAATATGGCTTAAAGGCTGGCCTTTCTTCACTAGTCCCGAAACCAAGTTATCTACCTGTTCCAGCTCAGTTTCATTTAATCTAATTCCTTTTCTGGTATCGCTCCGCCTTTTCGCCGCTTTCTCATCGGCCGACTTAGCCGTATAAACGTACATTTCCGAATTGCAAAACGGTCGACTCTTACAATTATTACACACATACGGTGATGAATTAATCATTAAACAGTATGTCTTACTGTACGTCTTACAGTATTCATGACAATTCTTTATTTTACATGCTACACATTTGCGTTTGCATTCTGGCTTATCGCAAAGATTCCTTTTTTCACAAATATTAGCTCTTCTACAATCATTTCCAAAATAAGTACGATGCGAAACCAAGGTCCTGTTACTTTTAATTTCTCGAGCTATGGTTGTTGGGTGGCGATCCAGTTTTAATCCAATTTCTTCGAGCGTCATCCCTTGATATAAACTGATTTCAATGACAGAACGCTCTTGTAATGTAAGCTTACTCTTTCTTTTCAACTGTCTTACCCCCTTTTGCCATTTGAGGCTCTGCCCTCAACTCCCGCGGTTTTACGCATTCATTTTCCAGGAGGACATTTTCTGTTTATATGCAAAAAAGGACGGCTTTCAAAAAAAGTCGTCCTCCTGCAAAAGCCAGCAGGCCGCTCAAGTTGCACCGCTGCATTGCTCTACCCTGCCTACTGGTAAAAGCACTTTCAGTATATCTAAAAGTGTATTTCTTGTCAATTGTCCATATCTTGTGCAAATTTAATCGCTTTTCTAGGGGGGTAGGATTTCCTCTGTCTTTGGTTGCAATTACTTTTTCATTTTAGGGGCTTGCGTGTATTACCCACAGATTTCACCTCGCTTTTATTTCCGTCACAACCTATATGGTGCACTCTAAAATACACCGTGCGGACTTCTGGCGTTCAGTTCACACGGCATATTACTTTATTTCAGCTTTTCGAGAATCTCATCCGCCGTCATACCGGATGCCAGCAGCTTTTTCAGCACAGCCTCAGCCTCGACCTTCTTAGCAGCTTCGGCGGCCTTCTCCTCAGCGGCAGCCTTCTTAGCCTCCAGCTTTGCGATTTCTTTTTCGGTCTGCTTGATCTCCGCCTTCTGTGGCTTTAGACTTTCACGCAGAGACTTGATGTCGGCCTTTAGCTCTTCGATCTGGGCAACAGTCTTGGAAAGACCTTCTTCGAGCATCGCCTTGTCTTTCCGCAACTTTGCGATCTGAGCATCAAGTCGGTAGATGCGGTAACACGGTTCTTGCTGCCTTTGGTTCTGGGCATAGATGATACCTCCAATACAAATATCTGTAATCTGAAGTTGAATCATGGAACTCTGCAAAGACTAGCATCATCTGCTGACGGAATTACCAAAACATCGTCAACTGTATCCGTCAATTCTTGTGCACTGCTCTTTGATGTTTCCAGCAAAACAAGTTCAACATTTTTACCAAGATTCTTTATTATCTTCACTACACCAGCAAAATCCGCATCGCGCGATACTAGAATAGCTAAGTCATACACATTGTTATAAGCGTGTTTTAGCATTTCAACCGCAATATTAACATCTGTTCCCTTATCCGTTTGAACACTAATGCTTCCGGTAACTACGCCACCGCAACTACTGCATCTAAGGTTATGGCCCGATTCGATTTTGACTGTTTTCTCTTGTAACCTGCCAGTTATAACTTGGCAGAACGGAATCTTATTAATTTGCTTCAAAAAGGCTCCGTTACTTGTTGTTTCAGATACAAAATAGTACGTTCTAACAAAATCGACACCCGGATGTTTCGATTTTATGTAATTAATATATTTCTCAATGTCAAGCTGAGATGCTGAATTTGTCTTTTTCCAGTCATAAAACAAATTACTACCGTCAATAAACAGCATAGCCTTTTTCGTAATTGGTCACTCCTCAGAAAGTAATTAACCCACCGCCTTGAGAGCGATGGGTGGTTTAATTGCACGGATTTCCGTGGATTTCATTAAAACAATTATACCATCAAAGTTTCTCAAATTCAAGAGGTATTTTTCTTTTCCACATTGTCTTTCTCTGCATCTTAGCCACATTCTAATGTGTTGCCTGCCGCCCACCGCGTAGAGGTGTGCAAAGTTTCGAGCGACAAAGCTGTGAGCATCCGCTGAGGATGACTCTCACAGCTCAAATATATACTACATAGAATCTGTTTTCAAGGATGACTGGAAAAATCAGACATGTATACTTCCTTATGTTCTATTTTTTTAGCTCATTTTTCTGTTCAGCCACATCCAAGCCACTAGCACACCGATCCAACCGCCCATCATATTACCGAACACATCATCGAACTCTGCGATGCCAAGTCCCGTAATATACTGGGTCGTTTCAATCGTCACAGACATCACAAATGGTATCAGCAGCACCCATTTCTTCTTGAACCATCTATACGTCCCTGTTCCCAATGGTACGAAGAGCCAGATATTGTTGATAACTCCAACTCTCACAGCTTGCTCAGTCAGAAAACGATCTGCATAGGAGAACAAAACAAAGTTTGTCCTTGCATCCCCGGCCTCACGGAACATCAGGGTTTCATATAGAATGAACGCAATATACGCTGCCGTCAAGAGAACACTCATTTTTTCGGCAACACCAGTATCAGCAAGCAGATAACGCATCCGAAAATGACAACCATAAATGGGAGTCCATTCAGAACATTGTCTACGCACAGCATAACACGACCGTTTTTGTCAAGCAGAAGATTCACCTTTCCGCTGCGCTTAATGCCATACTGCCCTTTGGATAAGGCCATCGGGTTACTATCAGCATCAAAATACATATCGATGTCCGCTGTACCATCCGGTGGTAAGTACGCTTCAGAACCGTATAGCCAGCAGTCGTTGGTGCCGGATTGCCATCTGCACCGAGATAAGTTATCTGGCTGATACGACCTTGTTCGTCTCGCTGATATAGCTCGCCATACTGGCCAAGAGAAGATTTCACAGGGTTTTCTCCTGTGTCAAAGTATCGTTCGCCAATAACGGTTTCTTCTGAATCACGCAGATACGTCTTGACGGCATAACCAGATGTGCAGATAACAGGCTGTCCATTTTCACCGTGATAAGTGATGCCGCAATTTTTTCCTTGCTCATCATACTCTCGGTACAAACCGTAATAGCCGCCTGTGCATCGGACTGGCTGCATATTTAGGTCGTAGTAGAAATCGTCCGTTGCTTTTCCATCCACCAGTGTTCTCACAATGGCGGAATAACCTGCACCTAGCATCATTGGTTGCTTATCTGCGCCAAGATACCTGATTACAACATTTTCACTGTTATATTCATATGAGATGCCATAGTAATCGCCATACCGTTCCACTGGGTTTCCAGCAGCATCGAGGTAAAACTCTTCTGTAACCTGCCCATTTGCATTCCGCGTTCTCTGTACTGTCGCATAACCCATGTCAATGGCATCTGTGATAACCCCGTCAGAGTTCACATAACTCGCGTTCGTTACGTTTTCCTCCACGGTCTCCTTCACTTCAAGATCCGAAGACGTGAAGCCGGAATCTTGATCAACCGAGGCATATGGCAATAAAAACAAGATTGAAGCCACGACAAAAGCAAGTAACAGCGCATGAACACTTTTCTGTTTCAGCTTTGCGTTCAAACTCCATAACCCCGGCTCTTGATGGTCTCCACAACCTGCGACACATACTTCTGGCAGGTGTCGTGGTCAGGTGCTTCCACCATGACACGGACGACCGGCTCAGTGCCAGACTCGCGAACGAGGATGCGACCGGTGTCACCCAGTGCCTCGGCCACAGCCTTGACGGCGGCCTGCACGGCTGCATCGTCCTGGGCGGCCTTCTTGTCGGTGACACGGACATTTTCCAGCACCTGGGGGTAGATCTTCAGCGGCTCGGCCAGCTTGCTCATAGGCTGCTTCTTGGCCAGCATGACTTCCATCATCTTCAGACTGGTCAGGATGCCGTCGCCGGTACTGGCGTACTTGCTGAAGATGATGTGACCGCTCTGCTCACCGCCGATGCGGCAGCCGTTCTTGGCCATATACTCATAGACGTACTTGTCGCCCACAGCCGTCTTGGCGTAGCCAATGCCTTTTTCGTCAAAGGCCTTGTACAGGCCAAAGTTGGACATGACCGTGGTGACACGGTGTTGGTCAGCAGCTTGCCGCGCTCTTTCATGTAGCAGCCGTAGATGTACAGGATGTGATCGCCGGTGACCACATTGCCCTTTTCATCCACGCACAGGCAGCGGTCAGCATCGCCATCGTAGGCAAAACCCACATCGAGATGATTCTCGACCACGAACTTCTGCAGGCCCTCAATGTGGGTAGAACCGGCGTTCAGGTTGATATTCAGGCCGTTGGGCTGTGCGTTGATGACGTAGGTGTCAGCCCCCAGGGCATCGAACACACTCTTGGCAATGTTCCAGGAGCTGCCGTTGGCACAGTCTAGCCCCACCTTGACTCCCTTGAAAGAGTAGATGCCCAGACTGATGAGATAGCCATGTAGCGGTTGCGGCCTGCCACATAGTCCACGGTGCAGCCGATGTGCTCGCGGTGGGCAAAGGGGATCTCCGGCCAGTCCTTGTCAAAAACGTGGAGCTTGCCGTCGATGTAGTCCTCTACCAGCAACAGGATTTCCTCGGGCATTTTCTCGCCATAGCAGTCGATCAGCTTGATGCCGTTATCGTAGTAGGGATTATGGCTGGCAGAAATCATGATGCCGCAGTCGAAGTCGTCCACGCGGGCAATGTAGGCCACACTGGGCGTAGTAGTGACGTGCAGCAGATAGGCGTCTGCGCCGGAAGCAGTCAGACCAGCAACCAAGCTATACTCGAACATATAGGAGCTGCGGCGAGTGTCCTTGCCAATGACGATGCGGGCAGGGTTATTATCACCGTTGCGCTCACGCAAAGCGTTATAATACCAGCCCAGAAAACGACCAACCTTGTAGGCGTGGTCAGCGGTCAGAGTAATTCCAGCTTCCCCACGGAAGCCATCGGTTCCAAAATATTTTCCCATTATAGTTTTTTCCTCATTCAAAGGGTGAATAAACGAATAGACATATGCTTTAGCCGAGATATTTCCTCGTTGCCTGCCATCCGCCACGTAGAGGCAGCATATCTGGATGGCGTAGCCATGCTTTGAGCATGGCTGCATTGTCTTATCTTATCAATTTATTCGTTTTGATACGTTTCCAGCTCTGCTTGATATTTTTTAGCATCCTTCAAAAAGCTCGCCGCAATCATCACGATGACTGCGCCAATCGGGAATGCCGCCACGATGCTGACCGACTGCAGGTTGTTCATAGAGCTTTCCGCAAACAGCAATGCAATGGGCAACAGAATCAGCAGGATGCACCACATCAACTGGATGCCCTTATTGGGCTGTTCATCATCCTTGAGGGTGTGGTAGCTGTAGCAGGATGCCGTCAGTGCGATAGAATCAAAGGATGTTGCGTAGAAGGCGATCATCGTAATCAGAACAGCCACCATAACGACCGGCGCACCCGGCATAGTTTTGATCATATCCACGATCATGCCGTACATATCGCCGTTTTCCAGATACTTGGCGATAAATCCGCCTTGTCAGTCATTTGCAGTCCCATGGAGTAGTTACCCAGCACAATGAAGCTGGTCAGTGTAGAGCCACGCCAAACACATAGCCGCCCAAAATTGTCTGGCGTACCGTTCTGCCACGGGAGATACTACCAATAAAGAATGGCGCAGCCACGCACCAAACCATCCAGTAGGCCCAATAATAAATCGTCCAGTTCTGGGGGAAGTTGGAGGTACGCAGCGGATCGGTAAAGGTGGAAAGGTCGATGAAATTCTGCATCATCCGTCCCAGCGAGGAGAAACCAGTTTCGATAATATACCGGGTCTCGCCGCCAAACAGCAGCACATAGGCAAGCAACCCAAAGAAAAGATAGATGCAGACATTGGCCAATTTGCTGATACCCTTGAAGCCATGCAGCAAAGAGTAAGTATACACGGCGCAAGTGATCAACAGGATGATAATATTGATGACCGTGCGACTGACAGCAACATGGAATATCTCTCCGATGATGGTTGCCATCAGCGGTGTTGCTACGCTGAAAGTAGTGGCTGTACCCGCCAGCAAAGCGAACACCGCCAGCAGGTCAATGATGCGACCTGCCCAGCCATCGGTGTGCTTGCCCAGAATCGGGCGGCAGGCTTCCGAGTATTTCTGGCGGGTTCTTTTTCTTACGTGCAGCATAAAGCCGAATGCTACCGCCAGCACCAGATAGAAGCCCCACGGGATAAAGCTCCAATGGAACAAGGATATACCCCTGCCCAGTCCTGAATGCTGCCCATCTCTACCAGATGGGGGTCGGTTGCATACAGCACCCATTCCGAAAAAGAGTAAAACAGGATATCCGCAGCAAGACCGCAAGTAAACATCATGGAGCCCCATGCAAAGAAGGAATACTGAGGCTTTTCGTTGGGTTCACCCAAAACAATGTCCCCGTACTTCGAACACGCAATGTACAGTGACAGGATAAAAATACCCAGTCCGATCACCAGATAATAGGTACCAAAGGTATCTCCGAAGAAGAAACGAATCTGGCTCAGCACGGCATTGGATTGTTCCGGTGCAAAGAAGAACAGAATGCACAAGGCAATGATAATGGTCAGTGGGAGCAGCGTTATCATCCAATCAATTTTCCCACGCTCTCTATTTTTGTTCATTTATGCTTCCCCTCATATTTTTTGTAGCTGGAATCCAGAGCAACCAGTTCACTGAAGTTGTCCACCTCGATGATATCATCCCGATTCATGGGGCGAATTCCCAATCGATATTCTTCCGGATAGCAGAACAGTGCCACATCATCCCAGTAAATCTGACGATTCTGCTTCTGTTCAAACTCGATTTCCAGATGGTGCTTCAGTCTTTTTCCGTCCTCTGCTGTCCAGCGAGAAATGCTATATAACTGCCATCCACCTTGCCGCCTGTGCGGCTGCAGGAGATCACGATGCCATCTTTTACCGTTTGCAGCCACTCATCCGTTTCCTCGTCCGTCCATACGCTGTTGTAGCCGGAACGCTCAAACTCCGGAGCCAGAATATCTGGGTTATAGATAATTTGATCGCCATCCAAAATAATCGCATTTTCGATGTAATCTCTTGCCACATACAGGGATGCGATGTTGTTGCAGGTATCAAAGTAGGGGTTTTCAATCAGTCGAACACCGGGATATTCTGTCGCCAGTGGAACGAACTGCTCTTTCAGGTAGCCCACTACGATGTATATCTCTGAAATGCCATTTTTGTGCAGTCCCTCAATTACCGTATCGATCATCCGCACGCCATTTACTTTGACCAGCGGCTTCGGCGTTGTCAGCGTGACCGGGTGCATCCGGTTTCCCAGACCGGCCGCCATAATAATGGCTCTCTCCACTTTAGACATTTTTCCCGCACTCCACCTTCCTCTAATTTCTTCAGCTCATCCTGAACGATTCTGTAGTAGTCTTTTGCGTAGCGATACTGCCGCAGAGAATACTCGCCAAATTCCACACCCAGATTCCGCTTATACTCACACCAGTTGCTCCACAGCAGACCACAGGCAGCGATGTAGCAGTAAATCTTAATCCGTGTCGCATCATCGCAACCGTCTGTAAAATACGCTGCAATCAAGCGATCCACCTGCCGCTTATTGTAAAGCGAATAAATGCAGAACATTGCGATATCCACATGGGGATCCTGCATACCCGCATACTCCCAGTCGATTAGCCGAATTTCCTCTTTTCCATCCTTCTGGACAAACAGGAAATTGTCCGGAACTGCGTCAATATGCGTCAAAATCTTCTCACCAGTGTGAGCATCAATATAAGGCTTCAAAGACCAGACATTCGCCTTAGTTTTCTCATAGTCCTTGTAAACAGAAGGAGTGCCATCCCACAGCGTTTCGTAGAACTCCATCTGCCCGAAAATATCAAATTCATGCGCCACCTTCAGCTTCAACGCATGGAAGTCACGCAAACGGTTCATGCACTTCTTGACATCCTCATAGTCGGTAGGGTCGCATACCCGGGCGTCCTCCAGAAATTCTGTGATCTTATAGCCGTTCTCCGGGTTAATATAGGCGATATCGTCACAGATGTTTTTATCAGCGATGGCATGATACACTGCCGCTTCCTGACGGCGATTGATAAGCTGGTCTGTACCCTCTCCCGGAATGCGCATAATGTACTTTTTACCCTTACAGGCAAACAGGAAGGAACGGTTGGTCATGCCCTTTTTCAGAACAGTAATATCCGTAACTTCCTCCGGGGTTGCGCACAACGCCTTGCAGATCAAACGAATCGCATCCGTTTTCAGTTGGTTGGAGTCGCTGTCGATCTCACGAAGCTGTTCGTAGGTATTGATTTCCACAACATCTGCCGAATGCACCACCCGAGCTGCAACGATCATCCGATCCTTATGATAAAGTGCTTCTTCCCAGAAGGAGCCATCATACCGCGGATTTTCGCAAAGCTCCTCGATGCGTGTAGAAACCGTATCAGCGTCCTCTTTTATAAGGTAGCTGATACCGACCATCGCATTGCCACCAGCGTTTTCCGGCACAGTTACCAGCTCCATCTTGCGGTTTACACGGACATTGCTTTCATTTTCCACAAGATCACTAACCATATACCATGAGTACAGCTCGTGACGGTGAAATGGATTGCGGTCACACCAGATATCGCAGGGGACGATATACGCATTCTCCAGATGCTCTTTTGCCAATCTGAGGGAGTGCAAATTATTCTTGGTTGCATAGTCCGGATTGACCACCAGCTCCACGCCATACTCATCCATCAGGTATTCATATTTTTCCTTCATAAAACCCACAACAACATAGATTTCCTGAATTCCCACTTCATGAAGCTGCCTGATGATTCGTTCAATCAAAGGTCCCCATTAACTTCCAAAAGTCCCTTGGGCATCTCGGTATTGATGGGGACCATCCGCATCCCAAAGCCGGCTGCCAGAATAATGGCTCGTTTGGGAGTTTTATTCTTGTACTCCGACACAGCCTTTGCCGTAGGACAAATTGCTTCATTCAGATACCCTGCCTTAATGAGTTCCTTGAGGGAACGGTTTACTACTCCCAAGGAATGACCCGAAACCTCCGCTAAAACACGCTGATTGATAAACGGCTCAAGTAGCAGAGCGTTCAGAATATCGCTTTCTTGTTTATTCATGTACACTCCTCTATCGTTTTTTGTGAACACACTAGTATGCGGAGAACCTATGCAAAGATCCCCCACCAATCATTACGATTTATGATAATCTCTAACTCCAGAAAACGAACACTTGACAGCCTTAGCAAACCCCACCTCGTTCGTCTCATTTTTGTTCTTTATTAGCAATAATAACAGCAATGGTCTTGCCCACTTTCCAAAACAGGCACTTAAAAGTACACCCTTATCATAAAATATTTCTCGTTGCACCCCTTAAACCACGTTGACTCTTGTTGCTCTACAACGCCAAGTACCTCCTGAACCGAAACAGCCTTCAATCCCTTCTAAACTTGTTGAATAACAATGGATAAACAGGATCATTTAAATCTTACGGGAAGCTTGTAACGGCATGACCCGAGGTAAGAGCCGGGTGTTGTGCGGAGTAAGGAGAGTTCGTTCGTTTCAATGAGCGAACGCATATCCATCATATGTCCGTTTAAAAAATCCTTCAATTCCATTAATCAT
>ENA-OQMZ01000592-OQMZ01000592.1-human-gut-metagenome-genome-assembly--contig:-NODE-592-length-15164-cov-1.438319_pt1 | contig 15164 bp, 17 predicted proteins | sample MGYA00242621_ERZ504862 | MGnify/ENA primary metagenome ERZ504862 (study PRJEB26092, sample SAMD00036393) | human gut metagenome | host: Homo sapiens | study: EMG produced TPA metagenomics assembly of... | reverse complement strand
ACAGTATACAGGATGAATAGTCCAGAAAGGAGAATTCTTAATGGTGATACCTTCTACTAAAATGCGAGAACATCCCATGAATTGTATGCAAGAGGGACGTAGTATAGTACCTTTCCCCAAAGATCCTTTCTGGTGACAGGGATTAGTTTTTCTCCCATTTTACGCAGACGATTTCTGTCTGATACCTCTATCTGAGACCATGAAGCAAATTCCCGTCCTCCTTGGGCGTCTATGGTACCTTGTCCTGTAATGGCTATATTAGTGGCATGTTTGGCATAAATCATGGGAGAATGTCCATATAGTTCCGTACCTTCAACGTGTCCATACTTCAGGAAGAAAGTCATCAGCCTTACCGCTGAAAAGTAGATAGGCGTCTTTCTCTAAATGTAAATTGACATCACTTTTCAGTACTAGATTTCCCTTTAAATAATAGATTCCTTTCGAAATTATAACGTGTCCTCCGCCTGCCAAAGAACAAGAGTCTATTGCTCGCTGTATTAACTGGCGTGAATGACCTTTTTGGTTGGAAGCGGAATCAGGGCAGATCACTTTTATTTTCTTATGCGGAAATGAAGTACGCGCTATATTGGAAATAATCTGTTCGGCTGCATTGTCTATTTTATTTTGAGGTCCGTCATGTTTGTATTTGAACCATTGGAATGAAGCTGTTCCTGCTTCCTGTTCTTTGTTGTAACAATATAGTGCAATGCGGGCGCCTTTCCAAAAACCGAATGGAATAAAAAAGGAAGTTCCATAAGGAATAAAACGTATATTATCTGTACTGTAGAAGTATTGGAACTTCTGATTGGTCATGTCGATAGATACACGTAGATAAATTTGGTTTCCGTTTGGGAAAGTTGTACTTATTTCTGTTGTATCATTGGATGTGTACAGATACTTTTGTCCTTTCTCCATCTTGATACCTAGAACATTATTTATTTTTCCCATGCAAGCTAATCCGCATCGTTGCCCATCAGCTATTTCTGTAAAATCCATAGCTATTGTAGCTTCACTTATATTCCCCATAATCTTTTGTGTCAGGGTGTTGCGTGCCAATCTGAAGGTTGAAGATTTCAATGCTTTCAGAGTGTAGTGAACCTGGATGTGCCGATAAGACCATGCGTGTCTGTCGGATTATGATTAAACTGCCATTGCAGTTGATAGGTTGGGGTAGAGAAATCATCATCTGTTTGCGGAGTCAATATGGTTTTGCTTTCAATGGGTTTCTGGCATACATATACAGGTTCTCCTATTCCATTTCTATCAAAGTCTACTCCGATAACGGGCCAATCGTTTTCCCAAATGCATGGGCTGAAGATGAACTACACGCCTAAGGCAATGATGATGTTGGAAATGAAAAAAAGCCCATTGATCATCCGGAGTATCGACAATGGCTCCTTGATGAGGGCCGTTTATCGTAGTACTTCCTTGTTCCAATACTACTTTCTTTTCATTAAGGACCATATATATTTTTTGAGCGGAGGATAGTCTGCCATCCCGTACCTACTCCTCCTTCCGGAATAGAGAGATAATAGTAACCATCTTTTTTGAAAATTTTTGTTCCTTCGGCTACAGGTCCAGTGTATACGGTCATTCCTTCATCAAGTAGACGTGTACCGTCTGCACTCATTTTATGAATAATGATAGGCCCGGCTCCATGACGGCTCCGGCTAGGTATGCTTGACCATCTTCATCCCAAAAGGGGCAAGGGTCTTCCCATTTTTCTACTTTCTTAACTAAATGTAAAGGGCTCCAAGGACCTGAAGGATTGACAGCATTTGACATGAATAATCCTTCTTTGGGAGTACAGAAAAAGACCCAGAATTTGTTATCATGGTAACGAATTGAGGGTGCCCATGAACCTCCTGCATATTGTTGGTTGTTATCCCAGCCGGGAAAATCAAATGGTGATAGATTTGGGAAATCAGTTTCCAATTGATCATATCTGAAGATTCCAATACTTGCATTCCTAGAAAATGAAAGTCGGAAGCTATCATGTAATATTTATCTCTGACCCGGATAACGTCCGGGTCAGAGTAGTCAGCATTTAAAATCGGATTTATGTATGTTCCATTGCCCTGATCTCCCCATTTACCGGGAGTACCTTGAGCTGACAAGACTAATACATTATTTATAAAGTATAGAAGAATAAGTAAAAAATTTTTCATCAGCATGTTTTTTAACTTAATAACCAGGGTTTTGTGTCACTTTAGCTTGATTCAAATCAATGGCAGCTTGTGGAATAGGACGAAGAATCTTGTATTTACCATCAGGGCCTATCATAGCAGATTCTTTTATGCCGTCTTCATTATATTTTGTGGCATATTCCACTAAAGTGTGAGTACGCTTCAAATCTGTCCAACGGACATATTCTCCAGCTAATTCACGAGCACGTTCATCAAGAATAAAATCAATATTAATATCGTTGCTGGTGACAGTCATTTCTGTTGTGTATCCTTTACGAATAGTTCCTGGACGTTGACGAAGTTTATTGATCATTTGTGCAGCCTCTTCTGTTTTACCCATTTTTAAATAGGCTTCGGCGGCAATCAGATAGGTTTCTCCTAAGCGCGCTACTACCACATCATGCATGCTGCAAGTAGAATTACGGTTAGCAATAGAAGTTTCTGAATAATCATCAAATTTCTTGATACAAGCATTGCCGTAGTCTTGTGAACGACGGTCTTTGTATGTGGCTGGGGCACCGTTGGATGGAGCAATACCACCGTCTGCTATTGTTTTGCTTACCAGTGTATTCTTTTTAATTCCATAAGGATCGTCTGCTTTCCAGGCAGCGATATCTTCATCTGTAGCCCATGCTGGAGCATAATAATAAATGATAGAAGAACTAGTCGGTGCTGAGTAATAGTCGAAATAACTGGTATGGAATTCTAACATAAAAGTTTGTTCCAACCGTGCATCACCCCGACTATACATTTGCTGTAGACGTAGTGAAGGAGCAAAGCAACCGTCAATTGCCTTATTTCTTGGTTTTTCGGAACCACCTAAATAGCTCCGAATTGGGCTTGTTGGTAGGAACCGTCTTTTACGGGATCTTCTACAGCAGCCGAATTAAACTGTATGCTCCAGAATATTTCATTGTTTTCTTCATTTTCTACGTCAAAAGCTTCTTCTATGGAGAGGAAAGGAATTTCGCCATTAATTGCTTCCAAGGCATACTTAGCTGCATTTGCGAAGTCTGAATTTTGAGCTATATTTTCTTCTTGGGCTTCGTAATCAGTGCCATCTAGCCATCCACGAGTCAGATAGGTTTTGGCTAAGTAAAAGGTTGCTGCGCGTTTATTGGCACGTCCTACACCGGAGTTGGCACGTTCCATTAAATGGGATTCGGAAGAGGCTAGATACTCAAACTCTTCAATGATGAACTTATAAACATCTGCAAGACTGGCACGTTCATGACTCATTTCGGCATGGTCAAACATTTGTTTGTTCAAAGCTACAGGCCCGAACTGTTGCACTAGTTGGAAATAATACCATGCACGGATAAAACGTGCTTCGTCCACATATTGCAGTCGTACACTGGAATCTTCCGTTATGTCTCCATAAGATATAACGCTATTGGCTAGCTGAATACCTTTAAAACAACTTACATAGAAATTTTTTATAATGCCTTCATCTGCAGTGAAGGTATATTGCTCATGACTACTCCCTGTGACTTTCCGTCTGCATACAGGTCTGTTCCCGCTACGAATAATTGCGGTTGGGCATTATAAAGCTCTCGCAGTGTGGAGTAAGCGCTGTTAGTTAAACTGGCGAATCCTGCCGAAGTCTGATAAAATTCAGCTGATGGAACATTAGATTTGTTGTTTTGGTCAAGAAAATCCGAACATCCTGAGAGAGTTGCCAATCCTAATGCCATAATGAAATATATTTTTTTCATAATCATTTAATTTTAGAATTTTAAATTTATACCAACTTGATAAGTTCTTGAACTGACACCACCGGTACCGTCACCTACTTGTGCATCAGCCCATTCGGGATCGAATCCTTCATAACTTGTGAAAGTGAAGGGGTTTAATACATTGGCGTAGATTCTTAAGTTGGAAATATGAAGTTTTGAAATCCATTTCTGTGGAAAAGTATAGCCAAGAGTAATGTTTTTGACTCGGACATATGAGTTATCAACGAAATTTTGTGCCCGGTCCTCATTGGCACCACTTTGCCAGTATGCACCGCCTCCTTTACCGTTTCCACCATTGGTTGGGAAGGGATAACTACCGTAATGAGTGGCTTCCTGATAGGCTATAGAGCCATCAGCACCTAGTATCGGAGCACCTTGCGGTATATAATAATCCATGTTCAGACGATTCATGCCACGCTGTCCATAGTCTACGAATTCGGCCATGAAGGGAGAGTATACCATTCCTCCCTGACTAGTGTAAATACTGAAAGAGAAATCAATATTCTTGTATGACAGGTTAGAAGTGAAACTGCCGGTCCAGGTCGGAGCACAATGTCCGAGGATCATTTTGTCATTGGCATCAATAGTACCATTGCCATCCTTATCATAGATTTTCATCTCGCCTTCATAGAATTTGGTTTTCATTTTCGGGTCTTGGGCATAAGCTTGCGCTTCTTCTCGAGTACAGATTCCGGTGTATTTATAGCCGTAGACTACGTCTATAGGGTGATTGATAAACCATTTGTTACCCACTAAGTCTTCTTTGGTACCATTCAATTCTTTGATAGAGTTAATGTTACGCGCAAAAGAGAAGGTTGTCTCCCAGTTCCAATCTTTATTCTTTACGTTGATGGTATTCAGTTGGATTTCCATACCCTTATTGTTCACCTTACCCACATTACTTACAATAGAGCCGGTATAGGAACCTAGTTCAAATGGAGTTTCCATCTCCATCAAGAGATCTTTGGAATCTTTGTTGTAGATATCGATAGATCCATTGATACGATTATTCAAGAAACCGAAGTCAAGACCGAGGTTGATTTCGGTTGTCTTCTCCCAAGTCAGGTCGGCGTTCGTCATGGTATAACCATAACCGTTGGCAACAGACGATCCGTAATTATAGTAATATTTAATATTTGCCAAAGCTTGTGTGTCATAAGGCCCTACACCGGCATTATTACCGGTAACGCCAAAACTGGCACGGAGTTTTAAATTGCTTAACCATTTGCTGGCAAATCCCATAAAATCTTCATCGGAAATGCGCCATGCCAAGGCAGCTGAGGGGAACATCCCCCAACGATTGTCTTTTTGGAATTTGGAACTGCCGTCCCAACGTGAAGATACAGTCAGCATGTATTTGCCTTTGTAGGCATAGTTGATACGGGCTACATAAGATAACATGGAGATTTTTTTATAATAGCTAGACTGACTTTGTACAGTGCCTGAACCAAGATTATGCCAGTCTACATCAAATGGCATATCCACTACATTGATATAGTCGCCTTGTAATTTTTGTTCATAGACACTGAATAAGCCAAGGCATTCAGACTATGATCTCCAAAATTCTTGATGTAATTGGCTTGCGTATCCCAAGTATACGAGAATATTTCATCATTATAGTTTTCGGCCATGTTTGTTTTTCCAGAACGAAGTTGGGTTTCTCCGTTATAGAATGTACCACGATGGGTTTTGGTATACATGGGGGAGAAGTAGTTTTAAGAATTATTTCTTTAACGGGGCTGTATTGCAAATAAATGTTTGCCATCACATCATAAGAACGTGTATCGTCTTTTGAGTTCAAACGGTCCACCACTGGATTGATGGAGGAAGTCGGACCACCACCATTGGGATAGATGGCGGCATCTTTACCTGGTTGTGAAATTAATTGTCCTGCCTTTTCCCCTTCCCAATAATAGCATGGCATATTAGGGGTCATACGGAACCCTTCCAAAATAGAGTAGTTGCTACCACTCTCTTTGGATGCTGTTGCCATATTTGTGGAGAATCCGGCTGAGATTTTATCTGAAATCTTATGATCTACTGCTCCTTTTATATTCCAGCGTTCATAACCGTCATACATGATTCCTTCCTCATTTTGATACCCTAGTCCTACGCGGTAGGTTATATTTTTTGCATTTCCCGAGATATTGATGAAATGATTCTGTTGTGAGCCGTTACGGGTTACGATATCTACCCAATCGGTATAATTATTATTGAGATACATATCTTTCACTATTTGACTGCCATTTCCCCAGAAGTTCAGGAAATTGGCATCAGTCATTTCCCAGTTAGTCATTCCCGAAGAGGCATCCATAGATGAAACCAGATAACGGGAGAAACGGAATTTCATGAAATCATCTCCTTCCATAAAGTCCGGCATATTGGCTTTGGTTTTTACACCATAATATCCATCATAGCTGATTGTAGTCTTGGCTACATCTTTGTCTCCCTTTTGGTGGTAATCATCACTACACCATTTGTGGCCCGTGAACCATAGATGGCGGTAGATGAAGCATCTTTCAAAATGTCCACTTTTTCAATATCCATCGGATTTAGAAAATCCATATTTTCACAAACTACTCCATCGATTACATATAATGGATTGCCGCCATTTAATGAACTTTTACCTCGAATCTGAATATTGAATCCGTCACCGGCACGGCTAGAAGACTGTGAGATATTCACTCCAGCAACTTGCCCTTGCAGACTTTCGACAACTGATGTTGCACCTTTAGCAGAAATCGTCTCTGATTTTACACTACCTACAGAACCGGTAGTCTGATTTCTTTACTACACCATAGCCCACTACTACCACTTCGTCCAGTAGTTTATTATCTGCTTCGACCGTGATAGACAGTTTTTGTTGGTTCCCTACTTTAATTTCCTGTGTTTTATAACCCACGTATGAAATAACTAAGGTAGCACCTGCTGAAATCTCCAGTGTGAAGTTACCGTCCAAGTCAGTTACTGTTCCCTGAGTAGTTCCTTTTATCAATACGGAAACGCCGATCAATGCTTCTCCACTTTCGTCTATGATGTTACCGTAATGATTCGTTTTGCTGAACCGATTTTAGAATTGCTGAACTTTGTTGGCCTGACCAGTTGGTTTGCAAAGGTGGATAATGGTAAGGAAACTAAGTCCTAAGGAAATTCCGCAAGCAAACCAAAATCTTTTTGGAGAATACCCTGTACTATAACAGAACGGGATTTTAAATACTCTTTTTTTTCTCATGTCTTTCATTATTAATTTAGTATTAGAGTTGTTTTTGTTTTGATGTCAAATATAGACGGATGTTATCTTTTTATAAGTGGAAAAACTGATAATTTAGTTGGAATATCTATCAAAGGTAGCTAAACAACATATATTGCGATGGATTAAATGTAGAAAGTACTTTGATGAATACCCATTTTCTGCTAATTTCGCAAAGGAAACACATTACTTTGATATGAAAACATACTGGGTTGATATTCTTACCTTTTTCTGTGTAGTAATACTATGCCTTTTTGCAGCCGATGTGCCGGTAAAAGGAGCTATATCTCAAAAATATTCAGTTACGTACTTTTCCAGTCAGAATGGAGTGGAGGATGGGCTGGTCAACGATATTATCCAAGATCATAAAGGTCTGTTATGGTTTGCTACTTGGAATGGGCTTTATCGGTTTGATGGTTATAATTTTAAGAATTATAAATCGAATATGGAAGATTTGGGAGGACTGACCAATGATCGTTTATTAGATATAGTCGAGGATAAATTCGGATGTATATGGGTATTGTGTTATGATTCCACTTGTTATCGTTTTAATCCTGACAAGGAAGTCTTTGAACCTGTCATTCAAAAAACAGCCAATAGCTTTCGGTCAATATCTGTCCTTCCGAATGGAATAGTATGGTTATTACGTGAAGATGGGAGTGCAGTACGGGTCGTTACGGCTCCCGAAGATTTATCTATGACATTTCAATTCTATTCATCAAGAGAAAATACGTTGTCTACTGGTAAAATCCGGTCTGTATTTATGGATTCGAAATTACGGGAATGGCTTCTTACGGATGAGGGGGTATATCGACTATATGATTCAGAACTTTCTATTATTTCTTTGTCTGATTGTCGAAAAAGTGAGAAAATACCTTTTTATTTTGCAACAGAGTTGGAAGAATATATATATTTAGGTGCACATCAAGGTAAAGTTTATAAATACTTGTTGACTGGAGAACTTTCTATTCATACTCAATTGCCAACATCGGCTTCTGTGATTTCTATTTTGCCTTCTGTGGCTGGACTGATATATGTTACTGATTCAGACGGCTTTTTTATTCATGACTCTCTCGGTGAGATAAGACATGTGATGCTTGACTCTCTTTCTCTGTTGAAAGACAAAACCATAGAGTCTGCTAAAATTACTTGTGGAGATTTATTGTGGCTTGTACATCCTGTTCCGGGAGTCACTTTGTTTGATCTGAAAACACAGCGTTTAAGCTTTATTGAAGGAAAGGACGAACTGGGAAGACCGCTAAATACTGAAAGTGATTTTTTTGCTTTTGAGGATCGGAACGATATTTTATGGGTACACCCTAAGGGAGGAGGATTTTCTTATTTTGATTCTCAAAATAGGCGGTTAATACCTTTTAATACTACGGAGCAGCCTGTCAAGTGGAAATCAAATGACCGCTGTTTTGCTGCTTTTGTTGATAAACAAGGAAATTTATGGATGAGTACCCAGCTCAACCGACTTAAGCGTATCACTTTTATCCTTGATAAATTTCATATCTATACGCCTACTCCTCAGGATGTAGAGTTACCTGATAATGAGATCAGGGCACTGTATATAGACAAAAAACAACGTATTTGGACGGGAAGCAGAGATATGAATGTTTCTATATATGATGCCCGGCTTCGATTATTGAAAAGGATGAAATGGGGCAAAGTATATGCATCATGCAAGATTCGGCTGGTGTTTATTGGATTTCTACTAAAGGCCAGGGATTGATAAAAGCAACAGAAACTTCAAAAAGGCAATTTTGAAATTACAGCATTTTAAAATAATAAAGCTGATGACCCCTATTCATTGAGTAATGATAATATTTACTTTACTTTTCAGGATAGTAAGCAGAGACTTTGGGTAGCTACTTACGGAGGTGGATTGAATTTGATTGAAACTATGCCTGATGGTACTTTAAGATTTATCAATCATCGCAATTTGTTAAAGAGATATCCGATAAGTCATTTTTATAAAGTCAGACATATTACTGAAGATAATCAAGGGCGTATCTGGGTGTCTACAACAGCAGGGATTTTACAATTTAAGGTTTCTTTTCATTGTCCTGAAGAAATAGATTTTCATTCTATATGCCGTGAGCAGGGGAATGTGAATAGCCTTAGTAATAATGACGTACAAATGATTCAATGTATGGATAATGGGAAAATTTTTGCCATTACTTATGGCGGAGGGTTAAATGAGCTTTCTCCCATGGGGCTCCATTCTTATCAATGTAAATCCTTCACACAGAAAAATGGACTTATTTCAGATATTATTTATTCTATGCACGAGGATAAACAAGGGAATTTATGGTTGGTGACGGGTGGTGGATTAGTGAAATTTGTAGCTTCGGCCGAACAGATTCAGTATCCTAGTGAGCATATCGCATTTAATATGCATTTCAGTGAAGGTGTGGGGGCAACAGATGGCAGGCAGATTTTTTTTGGTACTAACCGAGGTTTGTTCTATTTTACCCCTGAGAATATCCATAAAACAGATTTTATACCACAAATATTTTTCTCTTCTATTTGGGTAAACAATCAGGAACTGACTCCCAGAAAAACTCCTTCTATTTTGTCTGTTAATCCTGATGATAGCAGGGATATGCAGTTACCTCCTAATAATCATACCCTCAGACTGGTATTTTCTGCTCTAGACATGACCAATACGGAGTATATTCAATATGCTTACAAGTTAGACGGTTTTGATAAAACTTTCGTTTGACGGATAACGGGCATGAGGCCAACTATACTAATCTTCCTCCGGGAAAATATGTATTTCGTGTAAAGTCTACCAATAATGAAGGTGTATGGGTTGAAAATGGAAACGAACACTTTCTTTTGAAGTGCTTCCTACTTTCTCTGAGACACCTTATGCTACTATGCTCTATATCTTCTTGATTGTATTATTTATTGCAGTTGCCATTTATATATATACCGTTTTTTATCGGATAAAAAATAAGGCTAAAAATGAAGAATTGATTACTCAATTAAAACTTAGCTTCTTTACTGACGTGTCTCACGAATTAAGAACTCCATTAACATTGATTACCGGACCTTTGGAATATATACTCAGAGACGAGAGCCTTTCTGGGAAGGTGAGAGATACTTTGAAGATTATTAAAAAGAATAGTGACCGTATGCAGAGGTTGGTAGGGCAGATTTTGGATTTTAATAAAATCCAGAATAGCAAGATGAAACTGAGAGTTCAGTATGTGGATATTATCAGTTTCACGAAAGAGATAATCAACTATTTTACAGCTTTATCTCAAGAGCGGCATATTAGTCTGAATTTTAACACTCAATTGTCTAAAGTAAATCTTTGGGTGGACAAGGATAAATTAGAGAAAATTATTTTTAATTTGCTGTCTAATGCCTTCAAATACACTCCTGATGGCAAGAACATTTGGGTTAGTATGAAAGATGATGGGAATGCAGTCCTTCTTCAAGTTCAAGATGAAGGAGTAGGGATAAAGAGAGAAAAGCAGAAAGTGATTTTCAATCGTTACGAGAATGTGGTTCCGGATAGCATTTACGCTCCTTTAAGTTCTGGTATCGGACTTTCAGTAGCTAAAGAACTTGTGGAAATGCATTATGGTAGTATAAATGTGGAAAGTGAGTTCGGAAAAGGGAGCCTATTTACTGTAAGGCTAATTAAAAGGTAAAAAACATTATCCGTCTGACACGGAATATATATTATCAGATTGGAACGAAGATACAAATTTAGATTTCAATTCTCAAAACGAACTACAAGAATTGAATGAAGCGGAGAAGCCGCTCATGCTTATTGTTGAAGACAATTATGAATTAAGAGTATTTATCAAACAAATATTTCAGGAAGCATATCGGTCTGTTGAGGCTGATAATGGAGAGGTTGGATTAAAAAAGGCTTTCTCTGATCTACCTGATATAATAATTACTGATATCATGATGCCTGTAAAAAGTGGTCTACAGATGTTGCAGGAACTAAGGAACGATGAACGAACTTCGCATATTCCTGCCATAGTATTGACTGCTAAGACGGATATGGATAGCATTCTGACCGGTATCCATACAGGAGCTGATGATTACATTACGAAGCCATTTAGTATTAATTATTTGCAAGCTAAAGTAGAGAATATTCTAACTCGGCGTAAAATGTTACAAGCATATTATTGTAAGGTAGGGTATGAAGAGGGGAGTGAAAATAAAGAAAAAGATAAATCGGTTCAATTGTCGGCTAAAGATGCCGCTTTTCTTAATAAGTTAGCTGGAATTATGGAAGAGCAACTTAGTAATCCGGAATTGAATGTAGATCAATTGGTCAGTTATTTCAGTCTGAGTCGGACCAATTTCTTTCATAAGCTGAAGTCTTTAACTGGTATGGCTCCTATAATGTATATAAAAGAAATGCGTATGAGGAAAGCTGCTGAACTGATTAAGGAAAACCAATATACAATGTCGGAAATAGCTTATATGGTAGGTTTTAGTGATCCTCATTATTTTAGTAAAAGTTTTAAATCTTATTGGGGAATGACTTCTACAGAATATGCAAAAAATCAGGTTGGACAATGAAGATAAATGATGGTAAAGTTATATTTTATCATTATATCGGGTGAGCCCATTGTTCACCCGATATAATAGGGGGCATCTTATTTTTTCACCTTATTTCCATTGATATACACTTCATTTAACACTACATCTTTGGCTCCGGTAATTAAATTCCCCTTTTTCTCTACATTATTGAAACGGCTGTTTGTTACATGGATGTCTTCAATATTAACACGGTCATCATATCCGGTAATCAAGACTCCGTACTTACTTTTTTCACTGGTAACATTATCCAGATATACATGGCGTACTACAGGTGGGAAACTTCTGTCACATTTTTCACGGTTTTCATATTGCAGGTTGATTTTCAAAACGGCTTCGCGACATTCACCTACTTCTACATTACGCACATAAATATTTTCAATGACACCACCACGGCAGTTGTTGGTTTTGATGCGGATGACACGTTCTAGGTTCGGGCTGTCCATTTTGCAGTTTTCAACAAACAGGTTCTTATATCCTCCCGAAATCTCACTGCCTACAACTACACCACCGTGTCCGTCTTTCATTTCGCAATTGCGTACAATGATATTTTCACTTGGTACATTCCATTTCCGTCCGTCGGCATTCCGTCCGCTTTTAATGGCAATGCAGTCGTCTCCAGTATCGAATATACAGTTTTCAATTAATACGTTCTTACTTGATTCCGGATCGCAGCCATCGCTATTGGGACCGTGACTGGAAACTTTAACCCCACGCACTGTCAGACTTTCACAAAATAAAGGATGGATAACCCAAAACGGAGAATTTTTCAATGTTACATTTTCTATTAAAATAGTGTTGCAACGATATAGATTGATAAGTTGGGGACGTAAACCGTCTTCAAAAGTCATTTGGCGCTTATCTATCGGGGCAAATGTTTCGGCGTACATCAGTAATTTGTCTCTGCCTGCCATTTTTTTGAGCTGTCATACCTTCCTTCCAGCCATAGTGTGGAGCACCACACATACTCCACCAGTTATCATTACTGGCCTGTCCGTCTATAATACCTTTACCGGTAATGCCTATGTTGCTTTCACCATAAGCATAAATTAATGGATGCAAATTGTAACAGTCTACTCCTTCCCAGCGAGTGAGTACGGTTGGAGTATATAGATATTTCTCTGAAGAAAATTTTAGATAGGCACCTTCTTCCAAATGCAGATTTACATTACTTTTCAGTGTGATAGGACCTGTTAGAAATTCTCCGGGTGGAACTAATACAGTTCCTCCACCTGTCTGGCTGCATGTGAGGATAGCTAGATTGATTGCTTCATGGCAGAGTATTTCACCATTATTTCCTTCTTTGGCACCGAAATCTTTAATGTTGTACACACGATCGGGAAAAGAAGTCTTTTTTGATTTGTTTTTCTATTTGCTCACTTTCTTTCCAAATCTCTTGTGGTATTTGTGCATGAGCAAGTCCAAAATATGCACATATACAAAGTACACTAACTAACTTTTTTACCATATCTTTGATGTTTAATAATTAATAATTTCATAGTTACCAAAAATATCTACGATGCAATATTAAAGCATATAATTAGAAAATAAGTGGATTAATTGCCCATTATTGTGTAAATTCTAATAATAGAGGAATAACTGCTGCTACATTTTTATATTATTTGTATATTCGTACCTTAATAATCTGATATTATGAAATACATCACTTGTATATATTGATATCTGTTGGGGAATTCTTGTCGTGATAGGAGGTAGTATTTCTACTACCAAAGATAGTCTTCTGAATATTATAAGATATACAAGCGCAGGATTCCATTAATTCTTCTAGTCTGAAAAAATAATTTAGTGAACTACCTGTAAAGTATGGAGTAGATCAATTGAACTATGAAAATTACCGTTTGGAAACTAAGAACAGGAGTTTTTTAGTAATTAGACTTTTTATGGTACTTGTATTGGTGAAATTACCAAAAGGGGAAATGTTTATCTCCACCAATGAATTGCATTTGTCGCTAGTGATAGAGAGCCTGTTTGATAATACTAATAAATTTACAGATTCTGGATCTGTAACTCTTAAGATAAAGTTGGATAAGGCACAAAGTAAGTTACGAATTGAAGTAACCGATACCGGCTGTGGCATTCCTCCGAAGAACGGGAGGAAATATTTCTGTGTTTGTCTGTATAACTTAGTGTGTGCCTTCTTCAATGTCACGCTTTGTTTCAATCTTCCAGGAATAATAGTCTGCATAATTTAAAGGTACATCTATTTCTGTGCCATGAGGAATACTGCCCACTGAATGCATTAATAAAAAGTTACCATTTTTCCAAGAGATGCCAGATAGTTTGGTGAGGCGTAGAGAGGCCATAATACTGTCTGCATAGTTCTTATAACTGTTTGCATCAGGCACATCCATTGTACTAATTTCATAAAGTGCAGAAGCTATACAAGAAGCACTTGAAGCGTCTCGTGGTTCATTGGGAATATTGGGAGCATCCATATCCCAATAAGGAATCAAAGTCTTTGGGAAGCCGGGGATGTGTTTTCATAAATTGGAAAGTCTTCAATGCCTGATTCAGATACTTTTTATCATGAGTTTCCCGGTAACACACAGTGTAACCATAAATCGCCCATGCTTGTCCACGACTCCAAGTCGATTCGTCTGCATATCCTTGGGCTGTTTGTCTATGCCGTACCATGCCGTCTGCCAAACTATAATCTATTACATGATAACAACTTCCGTTTGTACGGAAATGCTCTTTCAAAGTGCGGTCTGCATGGTTCACTGCTATATGATAAAAGGTGGAATCACCAGATAATTTAGTTGCTTCAAATAGTAACTCTAAATTCATCATATTATCTATTATGACCGGACATTCCCAACCGCGTTCCGATTGCCAGCCGCGGGTCACATCCCATGATTGGATAATTCCCGGCTTTTCACGGAAACGAGTAGCTAATGAACGTGCAGCTTCTATCATGACTTCTTTGTATTTGGGTACTTTAGTTGTTCGCCATCCATTGCCGAAACTACAATTTATCATGAAACCTACATCATGGTGCCAAGTCAGTTTTTTGGCTTCTTCTATGGCCGAAGTGTATTTATCAGCTAATGATAAGAGAGTAGTGTCGCCACTTAACTCATATAGATACCACACTGACCCAGGGAAAAACCACTTCGCCAGTCGGCGTAGTCACAATAATAAATGGTACTGTCAGTTTTCAATGTAACGGGGTTTATAAATTTCTCTGATTTTTCTATAATTTGTATTTCATTCCCGATTTGTGCACGTGCAAATGCTACATTTTTTTCTATAAAGGAATCTGTTCTGGCGGATTGTTTATTTTTCTCTGTGCAAGATCCCCATAAAGTAGAGCAAGCGAGTATTGTAATATAGAGGACTTTCTTCATAGTACTTATTTTTTTTATAATTGCTACGTAAGATAATGATAAATTTGTT
>ENA-OQMZ01000591-OQMZ01000591.1-human-gut-metagenome-genome-assembly--contig:-NODE-591-length-15182-cov-1.410428_pt1 | contig 15182 bp, 19 predicted proteins | sample MGYA00242621_ERZ504862 | MGnify/ENA primary metagenome ERZ504862 (study PRJEB26092, sample SAMD00036393) | human gut metagenome | host: Homo sapiens | study: EMG produced TPA metagenomics assembly of... | reverse complement strand
ACAGACCAGATGGAAACAGATGTTGTGATTCAGGACAGCACAAGCCAGCAGAAACTTTGTGCAAATGTAGCTGCCCAGATCGTTGCATTTGCATGTGGTAAATCCGATGAGAACCGTAATAAGAATTTCGAAGGCGGACGTCCATCAAGCATCATTATCGGAGAGCAGGTAAATCCGGGATCTCTCGGTGCACTTCTTGCACACTTTGAGAATAAAGTTATGTTCCAGGGATTTGTATGGAATGTGAACAGCTTTGACCAGGAAGGTGTACAGCTTGGTAAAGTACTTGCAAAACGTGTACTTGCACACGAGACAGATGGTGCACTGAAGGTGTTCAGTGATCTGCTGAATATCTAATAAATTAAAGAAGCAATCACTTGTTAGTGTGATTGAATAGTGGTATGATAGTGCTGTTAGGCAGAAATGTCTGTTTGACAGCACTATTTTTTTGATGAAAGGAAAATAAAGACGTGACCTATAAAGAAGCGAGGGTATATTTGGACGAGATGTCGAAATACGGAAGTGTACTTGGCTTAGATACGATTCGAGGTCTGTTGCGTGAACTTGGGAACCCCCAGGATGATCTGAAGTTCATACATATTGCAGGAACGAATGGAAAAGGATCTGTGCTTGCATACACTTCAATGATATTAAGTAAGGCAGGATACAAAACCGGGCGATATGTTTCACCGACAGTCATTTCTTATCTGGAGAAGATACAGATAGATGGGAAATGGATCTCTGAATCAGAATTTGCAGAGATCATGGAAGAGATAAAAGAAGCAATTGACCGGCTTGTATGTAAAGGAGAACCTGTTCCGACAGTGTTTGAAGTAGAGACGGCGATGGCTTTTTTGTATTTTAAGAAACAAAAATGTGATCTGGTTGTATTGGAAACCGGTCTCGGCGGAGAGACAGATGCGACGAATGTAATTAAGAATACAGTTTGCGCAGTATTTGCAACGATCAGTGTTGATCATCTGGGGGTGATCGGAGATACCCTGGAAGAGATCGCACAGACGAAATCCGGGATCATCAAACCGGGATGTACGGTAGTGTCAGCAAGACAGCAGGGAGAATGTCAGACTGATCCTGCGAAAGAAAGCAGAGAGTCTGAACTGTATATACACAGAAGCAGAGCCGGAACAGATGAGTATCGAAAAAGAAGATTATAAAGGACTTACATTTTCATATAAAAAATATGCGCATATGCAGAACCACATTGCAGGAGAGTGCCAGAGAGAAAATCTTTCTGTGGCACTGGAAGTAATTGAAAGCCTCAGGAAGCTGGGATATCAGATTGAGGAAGGAGCAGTGAGGGACGGTCTTGATGCAACGAGATGGGCGGGACGTTTTACTTGTTTGTCTGAAGATCCGGTTGTGATCGTAGATGGTGCGCATAATGAAGATGCTGCGAAGAAGCTTAAGACATCCATTGAACGGTATTTTACGGGAGAGGAACTTATCCTGATCATGGGTGTATTTAAAGATAAAGAATATGAGAAGATTGTACAGATTCTGTGTCCGTCAGCAAAGCGGGTGTATACGGTAGATCTGCCGAATAAGGAACGTACACTGCCGGCAGAGAAGCTTGCAGAATGTGTAAGAGACTGTATGACAGAACAGTTGAGCGTGTACGCAGAAAAGAGTATTGGAGATGCTGTTGCAAAAGCGTACACTTATGCAACAGAAGACAGTGGGAAACGTGCGGTGATCGCATGTGGTTCATTGTCATATCTAAATGAAGTAATCCGGTGTATGGAGGATGCGTACAGAATCCGCAGAGAAAGGAAAGAATATGATAGATCATGAGAAGATAGAACAGGCAGTGCGGCTGCTCCTGGAAGGAATGGGAGAAGATGTGAACCGGGAAGGACTGATTGATACACCGGACCGGATCGCAAGAATGTATGAAGAGATATATGGAGGTATGGATGAGGATGCCGGAAAACATCTTTCTAAGACATTTACCGTTGACAGTCATGAGATGGTAATAGAGAAAGATATTACATTCTATTCGACATGTGAGCATCACCTCCTGCCATTTTATGGGAAAGCACATATTGCTTATATTCCGGATGGGAAAGTTGTAGGATTAAGCAAACTTGCCCGTACCGTGGAGGTATTCGCAAGAAGACTGCAGCTTCAGGAACAGCTTACCGGACAGATTGCTGATGCTTTGATGGAGTATATGCAGCCGAAAGGGGCTATCGTTATGATCGAAGCAGAGCATATGTGTATGACAATGCGTGGGATCAAGAAGCCGGGAAGCCAGACTGTGACAATTGCAAGACGCGGTGTATTTGAGACAGATCCGGTACTGGAAGAGAGATTTTTCCGGATGCTTGGACGATAAAAAGAAAGAGATACAGATGTAGATGAAAAGAGTAACAGAAAGACAAAAAGGGATGCCCCGTCTGAATGCGGTGGTGAATCATGAAGTGTATCAGACATACTATAAGCGTATCTGTGAATGTGAGACGGATAGGGTATTCTGTTGTCATCAGATGAACCATCTTCTGGATGTGGCAAGAATTGCTTACATTATGAATCTGGAAGAAGGACTTGGATTCGATAAGGAACTGATCTACGTAGCGGCGGTGCTGCATGATATTGGCAAATCTTTTCAGTACAGACAGCAGATTCCGCATGAGATCGCAGGAGAGAGAATAGCAAGGCGGATATTGGATTCTCTTCCGACTGGTTTTACATTTACGGATGAAGAAAAAGCACTGATCTGTCTGGCAGTCAGGGGACACCGCAGACGGCATGAGCATATGAAGCCGATAGAGGAACTGTTCTATGAAAGTGATAAACGTTCCAGAATGTGTCTTTCCTGCATGGCAGAGAAGAAGTGTAACTGGAATGAAGAAGAGAAAAATATGGAGATAATAATATGATCATAGGTGGAAAGAATTTTGATACAGCAAATCATACATATATTATGGGAATCCTGAATGTGACGCCGGATTCCTTTTCCGATGGAGGAAAGTTTAACGGAATGGATGCGGCAATTGCACATGCACACCAGATGGTTGAAGAAGGTGTAGATATCATTGACGTAGGCGGGGAATCTACGCGTCCGGGACATATCCAGATCACGGATGAAGAAGAGATTGCAAGAGTGACGCCAATTATTGAAGTGCTTAAGAAAGAATTTGATGTACCGGTGTCAATCGATACCTACAAAAGCCATGTCGCAGAGGCTGCACTTCAAGCAGGTGCAGATCTTGTCAATGACATCTGGGGATTAAAATATGACAAGAAGATGGCAAGTGTGATCGCAAAGTATCAGGCTGCATGCTGTCTGATGCATAATCGGGAAAAGGCGGAATATCAGGACTTTCTGAAAGATTTCATGGATGATATGAAAGAATGTGTAAGACTTGCAAAAGCAGCAGGCATTGAGGATGACAAGATCATCCTTGACCCGGGTGTCGGATTTGGAAAGACTTATGAGATGAACCTGGAGATTATCGACAAGATGGAGATCTTAAATGAACTTGGATATCCGGTATTGCTCGGAACATCACGAAAATCCGTAATCGGACTGACGCTGGATCTTCCGGTGACGCAGCGGAAGAAGGTACGATGGTTACGACCGTATATGGGGTACAGAAGGGATGTGCATTCGTACGCGTCCATGATGTAGAGAAAAATAAGAGAGCCATTCAGATGACGAAAGCAATCATGCGGGGACACGAAGTATAGAAAGAGTGAGGAATGAGATGAAACCGGACAAGATAAAGATAGAAGATCTGGAAGTATTTGCCAATCATGGTGTGTTTCCGGAGGAAATGTACTGGGGCAGAAATTTGTGGTGTCTGCGGTTATGTATACAGATACCAGACGGGCAGGACTGACAGATGAGCTGACGGCATCTATCCATTATGGAGAAGCAAGTGCATTTATCACAGAGTATTTGAAAAGTCATACGTTTAAGCTTCTGGAGAAGGTTGCGGAAGGACTGGCAGAGGAGATGCTGGTGCGTATAGCAGGTCTGCAGAAGGTGCAGATTGAGATCAAGAAACCGTGGGCACCGGTCGGACTGCCGCTTAAGACGGTCAGTGTAGAGATTGAGCGTGAATGGCATACGGCATATATTGCGCTCGGATCGAATATGGGGGATAGCAGAAGCATTTTGGAAGCCGCGGTACAGGCGCTGGATGAGATAAAGAATACAAAGGTGGAGAAGGTATCGACATTTATCACGACACCTCCGTACGGAGTGACGGATCAGCCGGATTTCTTAAACGGTTGTCTGAAGCTTTCGACATTATTATATCCGGAAGAGTTATTAAAAGAGCTGAACCGAATTGAAAAAGAGGCAGGAAGAGAACGAATCATACATTGGGGACCGAGAACGCTGGATCTGGATATTATATTTTATGATGATCTGGTTGCAGAGACGGATACTTTATGTATTCCACATGTGGAGATGCATAAGAGAGCGTTTGTACTGGAGCCTTTGCATGAGATTGCACCTTATAAACGTCATCCGGTGTATGGGAAGACGGTCAGAGAGATGCTGGAAGACCTTCGGAAATAGAATGACAGAGCATGAACAGGACAGTAAATTTACAAAAAATAAAAGACAAGATGGGGAAAACAAGATGGATATTCAGGAGTGGATTATATTTGCAATCGAACTGATCGGAACAGTAGCGTTCTCGGCATCGGGGGCAATGGTTGGAATTGAGTGCAGCATGGATATATTCGGAGTGATCGTGCTTGGTGTGTCAACGGCAGTTGGCGGAGGTATGGTTCGTGATGTTATACTTGGGAAGGTGCCATCGGCACTTCTGCATCCGGTATATGTGATCTATGCCGTACTTGCTGCGGTGCTTGTGTTTTGTATTATATATTTCCGCAGGAAATATCTGCAGGATGGTTTTGGTGAGGTCTATGATAAACTTATGTTGGCAATGGATTCTGTAGGACTTGGAATCTTTTCGGCGATGGGGGTGACAAAAGGTATCAGCTGCGGCTATATCGATAATACATTTCTGCTGGTCTTCCTTGGTACAATGACGGGAGTCGGAGGAGGACTCTTGCGTGATACGATGGCAGGAGTTGCGCCGTATATATTTGTGAAACATATTTATGCATGCGCATCCATTGCGGGGGCGTGGATATGTGTGATCATATACAGAAGTTACGGAGAACTTCCGGCGATGGTGGTGTCATCACTGATCGTTATGCTGATACGTTTTCTTGCGGCTCATTACAGATGGAATCTTCCAAGGATCGGAGAGTAGCATTTTGCAGAATGTGATGAAAAAATATGCAAAAGCATGAAAATTTATGCTTGACATTTGAAATGACAGGTTTATAATAAGGACTTGTAAAACATATATAGTTCACCGAAATTCGTTGATGAGAACAATGCCGTATCTATCGTTATTTCACAGAGAGCCTGCGGTTGGTGGAAGCAGGTAATAAGCAGATAAGGATATCCTCTCTAAGAAGCGGGTTGAAAGCAATATCAAAGTAAACCTCGCCGGTATCCCCCGTTACAGGAGCATGTATGATGGTACGTGAATGAGAGCTGTAGAAAGATTCTACAGAATTAGGGTGGTAACGCGGATAGATTTCGTCCCTTTTCAGAGTATATTCTGGAAAGGGATTTTTTTTTGGTGGACAGGGATTGCTTAAAGGAGGAGAAGAGTAATGAAAGCATTACAAAAAACAAGCAAATTTTTATCAGACTACACGTCAATTGTTGTAATCGCAATCGCAGTGGTTTACATTTTTCCTTCCGTCTATGATGGGCTGGGTAAATCTGGCACTGTTCACAGACATGGTATCGAACAAGTTCACATGTCAGTCTATTATCATTGGTATTATCATGTTCAGTATGGGACTGACACTTACAACGGAAGACTTTAAGATTCTTGCACAGCGTCCGTTTGACATTTGTGTTGGTGCGGTTGCGCAGTATCTGATCATGCCATTCCTTGCATTTGCGCTTTCAAAGGTATTGAACCTGCCGGATGGAATCGCACTTGGGCTGATTCTTGTAGGCTGCTGTCCGGGAGGTGTATCTTCCAACATCATGTCTTATCTGTGCGGCGGGGATGTAGCCTTTTCTGTAGGAATGACAACAGTATCCACACTGGTCTCACCGGTTATGACACCACTTATGGTATCTTTACTGGCAAGCGGTACACAGATTACGATCAAGGGACTTCCGATGTTCGTATCAATCATTGAGACTGTTATCCTTCCGGTTGGTGTTGGATTCTTGTTAAATTATCTGTTGGGAAAGAATAAAACATTCCGGGAACTTCAGAAGTTATGCCGGGAGTTGCTGTTCTCGGACTTGCATGTGTTGTCGGTGGTGTGGTATCTTCACAGGGAGCCAAGTTCTTCCAGTCAGGTGTTGTGATCTTCGTAGCAGTATTACTGCACAACGGGCTTGGATATCTGCTTGGATATGGAGCAGGAAAACTGGTTGGTATGAATACATCAAAGAAGAGAACCATTTCTATCGAAGTAGGTATGCAGAATGCCGGACTTGCAACGAATCTTGCAACTACAACTGCCCAGTTTGCATCTACACCGGAATCTGCAATTATCTGTGCGGTATCCTGTACATGGCATTCCATCTCAGGAACTCTGTTAGCCGGATTATTTGCAATGCATGACAAACGAAAAGAAAAAGTTGCCGGAAATGCAGAGGCAGCAGCACATTAAACTGCTCTTGAAATGCATGAAATAACAAATTTATAGAATAGAAACAAAAAAGAAACAAACACGGGATGTGCTGTTTCTTTTTTGTGTGCGCCAATATGGATAAAGATTATCAACGAAATAAAAAAATAATTTAAATAAAATATTGACTACTAGTCATTTTTGATTATAATAATAAATGCATGAAGAAAATAAGAGGAGATGGAAAGAATGGTCAAAGTTGGCAAATGGATTGCCCGACACAGAATACTGGTGCTGCTTATAGGAGTCTTATTAATTGTTCCGTCAATAATCGGCATCGCAAAACAAAAGTAAATTATGACTTGCTGAGTTACCTGCCGGATCACCTGGAGACGGTAAAAGGACAGGATATCCTGGTAGATGAATTTGGAATGGGTGCATTCTCCATGGTCGCAGTCGAGAATATGGATATGAAGGATGTACAGAAGCTGGAAAAGGAATTTGAAAAAGTGCCGCACGTCCAGGATGTACTCTGGTATGACGATGTGGCAGATATCAGTCTTCCGACAGAGATGATTCCAAAAGATATAAGAAAAGCATTTATCAATGGAGATGCAACGATGATGCTGGTATTATTTGATGATACGACATCATCTGATAATTCCATGGAGGCACTGACACAGCTTCGTAAGATCGCAAATAAGCAGTGCTTTATCAGTGGTATGACGGGTATCGTTACAGATATTAAGAATATCGCAATGAAAGAACTTCCGATCTATGTAGTGATCGCGGCACTGTTAAGCCTGGTCGTACTGGAGATTACATCGGGATCATTTGTAGTTCCGTTTTTATTCCTGCTAAGTATAGGGCTTGCGATTTTATACAACCTGGGAAGTAATATTATATTCGGTGAAACGTCTTATATTACGCAGGCACTGACAGCAGTATTACAGCTTGGCGTAACGATGGATTATTCCATCTTCCTTCTGAATAGTTATGAAGAGAATAAGAAGAGATTCCCGGGTGAGAAAGACAGAGCTATGGGGCATGCGATCGCCAATACATTTAAGTCGGTTGTCGGAAGTTCCGTAACTACTGTGGCTGGATTCATCGCACTTTGTGTTATGACATTCGCACTCGGACGTGACCTTGGTATCGTAATGGCAAAAGGAGTTGTGATCGGCGTTATCTGTTGTGTAACGATCCTGCCGGCACTGATCCTTGTATTTGATAAACCAATCGAGAAGACAAGACATAAATTGCTGTTAAGTAATATGGATCGTCCATCAGCCTTTATCACAAAGCACTATAAAGTATGGATCGCGGCATTCCTTATACTTTTACTTCCGGCAATTTATGGAAATAACCATACAAAGATTTACTACAATATTGCAGATTCACTTCCGGCAACATTGAACAGTAATGTATCAATTGCAAAAGTAAAGGATGACTTTGGGGCAAGCAACATGCATATTATCATGATGGATAAGAACATGGATGCAAAGGAAAAACAGCAGATGCTGAATAAGGTCGATAAAGTAAAAGGCGTGAAATGGACCATCAGTATGAGTTCACTTATCGGGCCTAGTGTACCGGATTCCATAATTCCAAAGGATGTCCGGAAGATGCTGCAGAGTAAAGATTATGAACTGGCATTTGTAAGTACAGAAGTAACGAATCCAGCAACAGATCAGGTCAATACACAGATTAAAAAGATCGATAAGATTGTAAAATCATATGATAAGACGGGAATGGTCATCGGAGAAGCGCCTCTGATGAAAGATCTGCAGGATGTCACGGATGTCGATCTTGTTAATGTTAATATTATCTCTATCGCAGCGATATTTGTGATCATCCTGATTATTTTCAAATCGATTTCACTGCCGGTTATCCTGGTGGCAGTTATCGAATTTGCAATTATGATCAACATGGCAATTCCGTATTATCAGGGAATCAGCCTTCCGTTTGTGGCAAGTATCGTGATCGGTGCCATTCAGTTAGGTGCAACTGTTGACTATGCGATCCTGATGACAACGAGATATCAAAAAGAACGAAGCCTTGGAAAAGATAAGAATGGAAGCAATCAGCAATTGCACATAAAACGAGTATGCCGTCCATCATCAGCAGTGGACTTAGCTTCTTTGCTGCAACATTCGGAGTTGCCTGCTATTCTCAGGTTGAAATGATCGGTTCGATCTGTACATTGCTTGCAAGAGGAGCCATTATCAGTATGGTAGTCGTGCTTCTGGTATTGCCGGCAATGTTCATGATATTTGACAAATTAATCTGCAAGACATCCATCGGATTTCTTGGGAAAAAGGAAAAAGCACAGACAAGTGAAGCAAAGTAACCTGTTATTAACAATCCATGATAACTAAGAAAGGAAGCAGGAATTATGAATAAGAACAGAAAAATGAAACGAAAAATTGCAGCATCTGTAGCAGTCGGAATGTCAGTGATGATGGGTGTGACACCAGCTTTCGCGGCAAGTGGAACTTCAGACAGTGATGTATATAAAGAAGAAACAGTATACGTGAATGCCAAGGCAAGCGGTAAGACGGATAAGGTAACCGTATCTAACTGGCTTAAGAATTCCGGAAGCGTATCCGGAAATCTGGAAGATGAAAGCACACTGAGCGATATCAAGAATGTAAAAGGTGATGAAAAATATACGTCAGATGGAGATAAACTGACCTGGGCTACAGACGGTGAGGACATCTATTATCAGGGAACGACAGATAAGAAACTTCCGGTATCAGTAAAACTGAACTATTATCTGGACGGAAAACAGATGAAAGCCGTCTGAGTTAAAGGGTAAGAGCGGACATTTGAAAATTACCGTTGATTATAAGAATAATGAAAAGCAGAATGTATCGTTGGATGGAAAATATACAGAAGTATATACACCGTTCGTGATGATGACGGGAATGATACTTCCGAATGAGACATTCAGTAATGTAACAATTGATAACGGCAAGATCATTTCTGATGGTAATAAGAATATCGTAGTCGGATTCGGAATGCCGGGATTAAAAGACAGCCTGAACTTAAGCAGTGAAGAAAGTGACAAAGTTACGATTCCGGAAAGCTTAAGTATTGAAGCAGATGTAACAGATTTTACAATGTCTTCTACTTATACTGTTGCATTATCTGATCTGTTAGATGATGTGGATATGGACAGTATCGTAAATGTAGATGATCTTCAGAACGCTCTGGATGATCTGGAGGATGCGGCACTTCAGTTAGTAAGTGGTTCCGATACACTTGCAGATGGAGCAGGAACACTTGCAGATGGTGTGAACAGCTATACAGAAGGCGTTGATACATTGAACGCCGGCATCCAGAAATACCTTGGTTCTAACGGAGAGCTGAATGGCAGCGTCACAGAGTATGTGAATGGTGTAAACAAAGTTGTCAAAGGTGTACAGGATTATACAAGTGGTGTGAATACACTTGCAGACGGTGTGAGCAGTTATGTAGACGGCGAGAAGCAGCTGGCAGCCGGAGCTTCACAGCTGACACAGTTAAGTACAGGACTGAAGCAGGTACAAAGCGCTATCTCACAGCTTGAAGCTGCAACAGATGGTAAGGGTGCAACGACAGAAGACCTTCAGGCAGCATCCCAGGCTCTGGCAGCAGGAACAGCACAGATGAAAGCAGCACTCGGAACGAAAGAAGTAGAGGGTCTGATGTCTCAGGTAAATGCTATGGTAACAACCGGCAATACATTGATGGCAGAGACTAAGACATTAAGCGGAACACTGGCAAATGGCATCGAGGCACCGCTTACAACAATTGCCCAGACATTAAATGGTATGCAGGAAGCTCTGGCAAATATTAATGCAGCGCAGACAGCATTAGAGAATGCATGTAAGAATATCAATGATGTAGTTGCATCTGACAATCAGACAATTGCAACAGCTAAGACAACAGCAAAGAACAGTTCTGATGCGATCGCTGCATCTATAAGTGCACTGGAAGCGAAGTATGCAGGAATCTCAGATAAGAATTCCGAGGAAGCAAAGCAATTACAGAGTTCTATAAGTGCACTGAAGAACGCAAAAGCTTCCACAGATTCCGTACAGAATCTCAAGGAGTTATCAGGCATTGATACGTCAAAGATGCCGACAATAGATGTAGATTCCTTAAAAGCAGGTGCAGCAACGATCATGACGAATGCAGATACTTTGAAGAAGTCTTCGGGAGAGCTGGCAGCAGCACTTCCGGAATTACAGAAGCAGTTGAAGAGTATCGAAGATGCGGAAGGTGTTCTTGCACAGGCAGGGCAGTTAAGTACATTAACAGGAAGTGTAGACCAGTTAAATGCAGGTATGCAGGGACTGAACAGTGCAATCGGAACACTGCACAGCAATCTGGCTGCATTGAATCATGCGACATCCGCTCAATTCCCGACAGCAATTCAGGAATCACGGCACTGAACAAAGGATTCGCTCAGTTAAGCGGATACAATGATTCCCTGGTAAGTGGTGCAAATAAACTGAAATCCAACAGTCCGACATTAGTAGCCGGTGTCAATACACTTCAGAGTGGAACCAATCAGCTGGCAAGCGGACTGAACACACTGGGAAGCCAGATGTCTTCCGGATCTGCAACACTTGCAGCCAACAGCGGTGCACTTAGAAGCGGAGCTTCCGAACTTCAGTCAGGTGCAAAAGAGCTTGCAGAAGGCATGGCGAAATTTGACAAAGAAGGAACAAGTAAGTTGAAGAGCACCGTGGAAGATGAACTTGGTGATGTACTTGACAGAATCGATGTACTGACATCAGAAAATTGCAAATATAGTACATTCAGCGGTAAGGATAAAGCAATGGATGGTAATGTAAAATTTGTGATTGAGACGGATGCGATCGAGTAAATAATATGAATATGAAATAAAAAGAATCACAGGTGGAAGAGGATGAAGGAATAGGTTCCCTGTCAATTAGACGAGGGGCATATTCCTTCATCCTCTTCCGTTTGTGATTCTTTTTTTTATTTTTTCAACATTCTCCAGAGAGTGCTTCTGCTTATGCCGTGTGTCCAGCGAAGCTGGACCATACTTGCCGGTGTAAGTCTGGTCACGGTAATCGCCAGTGAGCCGTGTAGCTAAACTTGGTGCGCTGTAGTAATACAGGGTGCTAAGCGAGTGGATAAAGTAACCTTGATAAAAGGTGCAAGCAATCATACAGACCGTAACATTAAGTGAATTCTGCCGTATCGTTAAAAAGGTCTCTGAAAAGAGAACGAAGGGGAGTTGAGCCTTGGGCATATGGGCGAAAACCATGGAATGTGCGAAGAAACTGGAAAGCAGCACAGAAGAACCCCTCGGTATATAGGAAGCGGTATATATGAAAAGTGTGGTTCGGAACTGGAGAGACCCTACCCATCACCGAAAGGTAAAAAGAAAGCGTATAAGCTTGGCGAAATCGTATTTCTGATGGGAGGGAGTCGGAGAGGAACATAGTACCGATAATGACTGTGCAAGAAAACGCAGTCTATGGGAAGGTTCCTTGCTTCATTCATGTTTGTAGAGAGGGTAAGAGTGAGAGAATGTCATGCAGACTAATAACTCCAAAGAAAAAGTTCGACAACTTCAAAACAAACTATATCTGACAGCCAAGAAGTGTGACAGCCGAAGATTTCATGCACTTTACGATAAGGTATATCGAGATGATGTACTCTTTGAGGCATGGAAACGGGTAAAAGCTAACAAAGGTTCCAGTGGTGTGGATGGTGTCAAAATCGAGGATGTTGAAGCGATGGGAATTGAAAAATACCTGTCAGAAATCAAATTGGAACTGATGGATGGAAAGATATAAACCATCTCCGGTAAAGCGAGTTATGATACCAAAACCAGACGGAAGTGAAAGACCTCTTGGAATACCAACGGTCAAGGACAGAATTGTGCAAATGGCTACAAAGATAGCAATAGAGCCAGTATTCGAAGCTGACTTTAGAGAATGTTCCTATGGATTCCGACCGAAAAGAAGTGCGAAACAAGCACTGGAAGTAGTAAGGAAAGCGTGTAACAACAAGGGCTATTATGTAGTAGACGCAGATATTGAAAAGTTCTTTGACAATGTAAACCAAGGAAAGTTGATGAAACTGGTAGAGCAGAGAATATCAGACCGTAGGATATTGAAGCTGATAAGACAATGGTTAGTATCAGGAGTATTATACGGAAATGTACTGACAATTTCCGAACTGGGAACAAGCCAAGGTTCAGTTATATCTCCGTTATTGGCAAACATCTACTTAAATACACTGGACAGACTGTGGGAAAAGCATGGACTTACTCACGGAATTCTTGTAAGGTACGCAGATGATACGGTAATCATTTGCAAGAATAAGAAAAGCGCAAATCACGCACTGAACTTATTGCAGTACATCATGGCAAAACTGGATTTAAAGCTACATCCAGTGAAAACAAAGATAGTCAGCATGTGGGACGGAAAAGAGGGATTTGACTTTCTTGGAATGCACCACAGAAGAATGACAACGGAAACAAGCAAAGGACAATTGTATAAAGAAACTTATCAGTACCCGAGCAGGAAAGCCATGAAGAAGATGAAAGCAGAAATCAAAAAAATTCTTGAGGCACTTCCGAGAATTCTTCCGAATATGGATAAGGAGATTTCTCAGAATCTGAAATTGATTTTGAAAAAACGCTGGCATTGATATTCACACAGCTGCTGCTGTACAGGGTGTAGAGGCTGAAGGTGACCAGTATGTCTGCAAATATATTGAGAAAGAAAAAGAACAGAGTGCAACTTCTCAGTATGTACTTTGTGCAGTTGGAAGATGTCCGAATACAGATGGTCTTTTCTCAGAAGATGCTACACCAGAGATGAACCGTGGACGTGTCGTTGTCAATGAGAAATTTGAGACAAGCATTCCGGGTGTCTATGCAATCGGAGATCTGATCTTTGGAGCACAGCTTGCGCATACAGCAAGTGCACAGGGAATCCAGGTTGCAGAGCAGCTTGCCGGAAAAGAAGTGTCTGTCGATGTAAATGTAGTTCCAGGCTGTGTATACACAGATCCTGAAATTGCATCTGTCGGTATCACGGAAGATGAGGCAAAAGAAAAAGGTATTGCCGTTAAAGTTGGTAAGTTCATTATGAGTGCAAATGGAAATCTCCCATAACAAAAGAGGAGCGAGGATTTATTAAAGTCGTTGCAGAAGAAGAGAGCGGCGTGATTGTCGGAGCACAGATGATGTGTGCAAGAGCGACAGATATGATTGGTGAATTCGTAACAGCAGTTGCCAATAATATGACAGTATCACAGCTTCTGAAAGGTATGCGGGCACATCCGACTTACAATGAAGGAATCGGAGAAGAGCTTGAAGAGCTGGAAGGCGGAGCAATTCATGTAATGCCGAAGAAAAAAAATAATTTTCTATAACTTTGAAGAAGAGGAACATATATGGGAAGTATTTTTGATATTTTAGGACCGGTCATGGTCGGTCCATCCAGTTCCCATATAGCGGGAGCTGCCAGGGTCGGTTATACGGCCCGGCAGCTTTTTGGCGAATCTGTGAAAAAAGCAGAAGTATATCTTCACGGGTCATTTGCCGCTACGGGGAAAGGGCATGGTACAGACCATGCGATTATTGCAGGGCTTCTTGGAATGAAACCAGATGATCTGAGAATTCCAGTGGCATTTGAGGAAGCCAAAAAAGCTGGAATGGAATTTACCATTGCAAATAAGGAATTAAAAAATGCACATCCCGAATACAGCCAGAGTGATTATGGAAAATGCTGATGGAAGAAGGCGGTCTCATGGATGAGTATCGTCAGAATGAAAAGCCACTTTGTGGTGATTTTGTGTCAAAGGTGATTGCAAATGCGTTAAAAATGGGATGCAATAATGCCTGCATGAAACGTATCGTTGCAGCACCAACGGCAGGTGCATGCGGTGTTATGCCTGCAGTTCTTGTCCCTTATTTCAGGAGTATGGCGTAGAGGAAGACCGTATGATCGAAGCTATGTATGTGGCAGCAGGAATCGGACAAGTCATTGCAAACTGAGCATCTCTGGCTGGGGCATCGGGTGGATGTCAGGCAGAGATCGGATCTGCATCGGGAATGGCTGCAGCGGCAATATGTTCGGTGCGCGGTGGCAGCGAAGCTCAGATGGGATATGCCTGTGCCATGGCACTGAAAAACCTTAGGGGTCTTGTGTGTGATCCGGTAGCCGGACTTGTCGAAGTTCCATGCGTAAAGAGAAATGTAGGCGGTGCAGTGAACGCATTGGCTGCAGCAGACATGGCACTGGCAGGAATCATCAGTCAGATTCCGGTAGATCAGGTGATTGACGCTATGGGAGAAGTCGGAATCAAGATGGATGTAAGCCTTCGCGAGACAAGCCTTGGAGGAGTGGCAGTAAGCCCAAGAGGAATTGAGATTGCGGAGAAGCTTGGAATGTAAGCAGAAATTTCTTGATACGAATAATAATATAGATAACTGTTTCACAGATGTGATAGATTTCACGGATTTTGTTGCGCTATCTATTAAAATCTGTGCG
>ENA-OQMZ01000590-OQMZ01000590.1-human-gut-metagenome-genome-assembly--contig:-NODE-590-length-15200-cov-1.648909_pt1 | contig 15200 bp, 18 predicted proteins | sample MGYA00242621_ERZ504862 | MGnify/ENA primary metagenome ERZ504862 (study PRJEB26092, sample SAMD00036393) | human gut metagenome | host: Homo sapiens | study: EMG produced TPA metagenomics assembly of... | reverse complement strand
TTTATAAATGATGGTCTTATTATAACCGATTTGTTTTATTTTAACAATCGCTTTTCTAAAAAAGTTGCGATTTACGCAACTTTTTTCATCAACTAAATTATAATAATGTCATATGGCTGTTTTTTATAAACTGACTATTCTTCAAAGATATCTTTATATCTCTTCTCTGCATATTTCGTCACATCTTTTTCCAGCAGTTCATATTTTCTGAGTATATCTTTCCCTGCTTCGCTTACACTGCTACACCGCCATGTTTTCCACCCGGACTACGCTCTACAACAGTATATCCGAGTTCTTTCTCTGCACTTCTGATCAGACTCCATCCTTACTGTAAGACATTCCTGTCTTTGCACAGGCGTCTCTTACCGAACCAAGTGTATCGATCTGACGCAGAAGGAATACAATTCCCGGACCGAAGAAGTTCTCATTCTTCTCCAACTGAAGCTTCACTCTCGGACGGATTCTTCTCTCCTTTTCCTTCTCTTTGAAAATCTCACGGAAAGGTTCTCCCTGTCCAGAGTAAATCGCTACACCATTGTCTTCCACCGGAACGAAAATGCGTTCTACATTCAGCACATCCATGGCGCCTTTAAGTCCACCTTCACCTTCATAAGAAGCAAACTGATCGATCATACTGCGATCCATCAGGATCGGATGTCCTTTTCGTTCTTCCCAAACAGGTACATAGACTTTCTCATGATCGTTTTCATTTTCTTTCGCTTTTTGCATCAACACACGTACGGTATTCTTCTGTGAAAAGAGAAACTCCTGCCGGACAGAAAAAGAATTTCTCACAGCGCGGTTTCAGGTAGTTCATTCCTCGAACTGCTGACGTAATCATCTCTTCCTTCTCATAATCTTCACTGCGAAGGAATACCGCACCAAGCTTCGCCAGTTTCTTCTCCACCTGCTCCGCCTGGTATCCTGTGATCAGCACGATCTCATCCACGCCTGCTCTCTTGAAATTTAAAATCATCTGACGCAGAACCTGGATTCCATCCACCGACTTCATCTTATCATAACTCTTATATCCACCAGATTTTCCTGCTGCCGCAATCACTGCTCCTACCCGCATTCTCATTCTCCTTTCAGCTCACCGCTGCTATTTTATTACTGTTCTCACTATATGCAACCAGCAACTCTATCATTATGCCGTTCCGAGATCTTCTTTGCGATCGATATCCTGAAGTTCTCCCGCCTGTACCGGCACAATTTTCAGCGAATCTAAGTTTTCTTTCAATATCTTCTTTCCACCGATATCTCCATCTAACTCCAAAAGTTTATCAAAGAATCTCTTATCCCACAAGACCGGATTGCCATTTCTTGTTCCTTCACCTGCACAGACGATCTTTCCCGGATTATGAAATGCTGTATTTATGATTCTCTGAATTGTGGATTTTTTTAATCTTGGCTGATCGCAGACACTGAACAGAACTCCTCGAAGCTGTGTTCCTTCTTCTTTCGCATCCTCGATTCCTTTGTAAGACCGAGCTTTACAGATAGAGAGATTCCCCTCTCCGGTTCTTTATTGCATACGACTGTGCATCCGGCCTTCTCGGTCAACCTGTGTGATCTCTTCTTTTCCGGTCACCACATAAGACTTAAATCCCTGAAATGCTTCAAATCGGCTGATTGCACTTTCATACATTGCTTCGCCTTCTACAACAGCTTTCAGTTTATCTGAACCGAATCGTACACTCTGACCTGCTGCCAATAAAATCAATGCATACTTTCCTCTGCTCTTTTCATAACTGCAGACTGCATCGAGTACACCGCCACCGATTGCTCTTGCCTTGTCTGAAATCGTCCGACAGTGCTCCAGCTTAGCACGTGCATCAATATCTCCGATCTTCAGCCCCTTTGTCACCTGAACTCCCGGCTGAAGCATTCCGCGAACGATGCCGTCCATCAATGCATAGATCGGTTCTCCTCCTGTAATTGCAACAATCTGTCCTTTGCGTACCAGATCGCCGATCACTGCCTTCGGTTCAATCACTCCGTCTGCTGATGCTTTGATTAGACGCTCAATAGAATATCCTCCAACATTTCCCGGAACTCCGGTATTCGGGATCGCACTTCCGTCCCCAGATCACATTGCCCAGTGTATGCCCTCTCTTTGTCTCAACCACACAATTACAATCTTCTCCTGCAGTAAATCCAGGTCCGACTCCGATCACAAACGGTGCATCTGTGATCTTCGTTCCGAGATTTCTCTTTGCAAGGATGGCATCTACGATCACATCCGGCTGAAACCACTCTACACATTCTGCCTTCGGATCAACGAGCACAGGAATATCTCCCTGCTCCATGATTTTCTCTGCTTCTTGCTGATTCTTTGCCAGGCGTGCTGTCATATCTTCTACAACTGCCTCACCTTCATAAACTGCTCTGGAAAATGGCAAACCAGTCTGCGGACCGGTCAATGGCACAGCAATATCTGTCATCATGATCTGGTGTCCTGCGCTATACAATCTGGATGCGATTCCTGTTGCCAGATCTCCCGCACCTTTAATTAATATCTTCATCCCAATACTTCCCATCTATTTTCCTGAGAATCTTCTATAATTCTCCGTTATTTTCTAATTTATTTACAATCAAGAATGATCTCTGCACTCTTTCTGCGATATTTATTGCAGCATATAAGAGGTCACAAATACATTCTTAATTCCATTCTCATACAAGCACTTTGCAATCTTACATGCTCTGTCTCGCCGTTCCTTTGTGTCTGCCTTGTTCAGTACAACCATATACTCTGCCTGCTTCGGACAGCCTTTTCGCCCGCCCTGTTCATGACATGCAAGCTTTATCAGGTCCTCTTCTGTCACCCGATCTTCCTGCTGTTTTCCAAGAAGCTCTGCTGCCTTTTCGCTTCGAAAACAAATCTCTTCGAGCTTTTGATCCAAAGCGTCCATTCCATAAACGGAAAATACATGTGTTGTCTGTGGCAGGAGCACAGGTTCTTGTTCTCCCGGTACTTTTAACGGTAGCATTCGCGCACCGTCCGCTTCAACAAGTAATGGCACATTCCAGCTTTCTATCTCTGCCAGAATCAACTCCGGAACGCAGCTCATTTTCCCTTTTTTCGCTCTTGTCCCAATCCAGGCCTGTCCATATTGTTCAAGGCATTCCTTCACTCGTTCAAGCAGTGCTTTCCCTTTACAGATCCACTCTTCCTCTTCAGCCACACAGCTCCATGGAGTCATCTCTTCTTTCATATGAGTTGTTGTAAGAACAATTGCTTTTTTCCCCAACAGCGCATACTCTTCTGCAAGCCTTCTCAATGTAGAGGTCTTTCCTCCTGCACCGACAGCAGCTATCATCGGACATTCTATATAGTCAGGCTTTACTACCGATAAGAAAGATTCTGCTTCATAAAGTCTGCCATCTCTGAAATAACTTATCACTTCTACAGACCTTTCTTTCTATATTCTGCATCTTTTGAAAAGAAGATAGCCCACAGGCAGATGCCTGTGAGCTATCTTTCTCACGTATGATCACTCTGTCTCACTCTATTTCCACCGGAGCAATCTCACATAAACCTTCTGCTATTATCTTAACAGATATGTGTAGTCCTTGCAAACAGTCTCCATTACTTTCTGAAGTGCTTCCGGAATCTTTGTCTCTTCTCCAAGTGTCCAATCGAGGATTTCTCCACAAAAACGAACCTTGCAGTGTACTGCATCTTTATCCAGTACCGTGAATCCCTGATTCTTGCTGTCTGCCATATCGTTCTCGTCCATGAATAATGTGAATTTATCCAGGTACGGAGCACTGTCGTACGGACAGAAGCTCTTACAGTTACCACATTCATTACACATGTAATCCACATGGATGATCTGATGTTTTTCCAGTCCCGGAACCTTGATTGCTACATTTGCTTCTGTTCGGGCAAACTTCCTTACAGTTTTCACAGATTCCTGCACAGTTAAGACATCTCTTAGCCTCTGTGCTGTCTTCGCGTACGTCTTCGAGGTTACCCTTTCTCTCGTATACAACAGCTTCATCTGTCTCTGCATCGAAATCTCTTACAAGAGTCTCTCCGATCACTGCCTGAGCAGCTTTGAGACCATCACGGATACCTTCTACTACTGTAGCCGGTCCGCCAAGTCCGTCACCAACAACGTAAACGTTCTCTACGTTTGTCTCTAATGTCTCTTCATTTACAAGAGCACGTCCTCTGTCATTTACGTTGATTCCATTTGCCTCGTATAGAGCAGTCGGAACTTTTTCACCAACAGCTGCGATCACTGTATCAGCCGGGATCTCTTTGAGTTCTCCTGTCTTAACAACGCCTCTTCTTCCGGAAGCATCCATATCGCCAAGAACCATAACTTCGCAGATCAGTTTTCCATTCTCAAGTTTTAACAGGAGAAAGGAGTTCCATGAATTCTACGCCGTCCTCTACTGCCATTACCAGCTCTTCTTCGTCTGCCGGCATATAGCGTTTTGTTCTTCTGTATACAAGATATACATGTTCAACGCCTGTTGTACGTTTTGCTGCTCTTGCTGTATCCATTGCTGTGTTACCACCACCGATAACTACAACGTTCTTACCGATATCAAGTTTTCCGTCATTTGCCTTGAAGTCAGCCAGGAACTCGAGTGCATTCTTAGCTTCGCCCTGCTCAAGTCTTAATACTCCAGGCTCAGAAGCTCCTACTGCAAGGATCACTGTTGTAAATCCTTCTGCTTTCAGTGCTGCTGTATCTTTTACTTCTGTGTTCAGACGAACTTCAACGCCCATCTTCTCAAGAAGTGCCGCATCCTTGTCGATAGATGTTCCGGAATTCTGAACTCTGGGATCACGTGGCGAACAACTCCGCCGAGAGCGACGTTCTTCTCAAATACTGTAACTGCCATTCCGGCTCTGCGCAGGAAGTAAGCAGCTGCCATACCAGCCGGTCCTCCACCGATCACTGCTGCCTTACCTTCTTTTGTGATTGCAGGTGCTGTCAGCTTGTTCATCAGTGCTTCGTATCCGTTCTGAGCTGCCTCAAGCTTCATCTCACGGATATGTACCGGTGACTCATAGAAGTTACGTGTACATTTGCCCATACAAGCATGTGCACAGATTGTTCCTGTAATGAATGGAAGTGGATTCTTCTCTGTGATAACATCCATAGCTTCTTCATATTTACCAGCTTCTACAAGCTGCAGATATGTTGTGATATCCTGGTGGATCGGGCATCCTTCTTTACAAGGAGCGATGAAGCAGTCGATTAACGGAACCTGTTTGTTGATCTTTCTGGACGGAAGCGGTTTTACAGCCTTTACATGATATGGGCTTGTCTTTGCTTCTTCAACCAGTTTCTCTGTCTTGGCAGCGTCGATACCTGTGAATACAACGCCTTCTTTCTCAAGAAGTCCTGCAATCTGGCAAAGTCTGTCATATCCGCCTGGTTTCAGGATTGTTGTAGCCATTGTTACCGGCCAGATTCCTGCATCGATGATTCCTTCGATATTATGGAAATCAGCACCGCCTGAATAGGAGATTCTCAGTTTTCCACCGAAATCTCTTGCCAGCATATTTGCTACGGAGATGGAAAGTGGATACAGAGATTTTCCTGACATATACATCTCTTCACTTGGAAGTTCGTTCTGTTTTACATCAACCGGGAATGTGTTAGTGATCTTCACACCAAACTCCAGGTTTCTTTCCTGACAGACAGCGATCAGTCTGTTCAGCATCGGAACAGCATCCTCGTACTGCAGGTCGTCTTTGAAGTGGAAGTCACCGAATGCGATATAATCGTATCCCATGTCATCCATTGTCTTTCTTGCATACTCGTATCCAAGAAGTGTCGGGTTACATTTGATAAATGTATGGAATCCCTTTTCTGTGATCAGATACATTGCGATCTTCTCAATTTCTTCCGGAGGGCATCCGTGAAGTGTAGAGATTGTAACAGAATTACAGATATCACCGGAAATGCTTTCGATATCTTCTGCTGTCACTTTCTCGAACAGGTCAACATGCTCAAGAAGATAAGCCTTGCAGTGCTTGAAAATCTCTGAATCCTGTGCATGCTGCATTGTGTTCAGGAATGTGTCAACCTTCTCTGATTTGATTCCAGCAAGATCATATCCAACACTGATGTTGAACTGGAATCCGTCCATGCTTCCAAGTCCGAATTCTTTTGAGATCACTTTCAGAAGGAACCATGCTTTGATGTACTCCTCCATTGCCTGTGGAACAAACAGCTCTGTAGACCACTCACAGTTGTAGCACTCGTCATCAGCCTTGATACATGGTCTGTTGATGCATGCTGCAAGCTCGTCTCCGTCCATTACCTGAACTGTCTTCAGCTCGAAGAAACGGCTTCCTGTGTAGTAAGCTGCGATAATATTCTGTGTCAGCTGAGTGTTTGGACCTGCTGCCGGTCCGATTGGTGTCTCAAGATCGCGCCCGAAGATTGTGCGGTTGAACTTGCTGTCCGCATGATATGGATGACGCTCTCCAAATACTGTTCCATTCTCTTTGTACTCTGTCATTGTCCAGTTTAAAAGCTGTTCAAATGACATAGGTCTCATAATTCACTCATACTTTTTACCTCTCTTTTTCTTTTATCACGGAAAACCTGCCATCGGCAGGTTCTTCCGTAATGATAAATCTTTGAAATCTCTGACAGATCATTCCCCAAGAACCTGTCTTTTCTCAAAAATCTGTTTCCTTTTATTTTGTCTCCGGCTTTGGATCTTTCGGAAGAACCAGATTCAAAATAACTGCAAAAATTGTCGCCAGTACAACCGGTGATGATGCAAATGTGTTATTGATGATGGACTGGAAGTTCTCAAGTCCCATTGTCATTCCTAATCCATTGTAAATTGTTGATGTCATCTGATTTAAGCATCCGTTACTTAAGGATACACCCATACCGATTGCAATAGATAATCCTGCAACTGTTGTATTTCTTGTAGACATACCTTCACTTACAAGAAGCTTGATACCTGTCATTGCGATACCTGCGAATACAGATGCTACTGCTCCACCAAGTACACACTGAGGAATTGTTCTCAGAAGTGCTGAGAATTTCGGAATCAATCCTGCAATCAGAAGGATAAATGCTGAAAGTGAAAATACCTTTCTTGCTACAACTTTTGTAGAACCAACAATACCTACGTTCTGGCTGTAAGTTGCTGTCGGAGGACATCCGAAACATGCACTTACGATATTACTGATACCATAACCGATGATACCACCGTTGAGCTCCTGGTCAGTAGGAAGACGATCCATACCACCACTTGTTGTAGCGGAGAAATCTCCCATTGCCTGAATGGAATTGACAAGGAACAAAATCGCCAGCGGGATAATCGCTGAGATATCGAATTTTACACCGAAAGCGAACGGTTGTGGAAGCTGGAACCAACCTGCGTTTGAAAGTGCTGAAAAATCAACCATTCCAAAGCACAATGCAAGTACATATCCACAGACCAGACCGATCAGGATAGATGCAAGTTTGAAAAGTCCTTTTCCGTAATGGTTCAGACCGATTACGATTGCCAGTGTTACAAGGGATACAAGCCAGTTCTGCCAGGAACCATAAACAAGTGCTGCTGTCTGACCTCTCTGCTCTACGATCACTTCATATGTGTTCGCGGAGTTTCCTGCCATGTAGTTAATGGCTGTCTTATAAAGAGACAGACCGATCGCAAAGATAACAGTTCCGATTACCAGTGGTGGGAACACCTTTCTGATCTGCTTAATAGTAAGTCCAACGATAATTGCTACAATACCACCTACGATCATCGCGCCAAAAATCGTGTTAACGTCCTGAGCCTGTGCTGCAATTGCTGTCATTGTCGGAACATAAGCAAAACTTACACCGATGATGACCGGAAGTCCGGATCCAAGATGGATCTTATTTCCATACAGCTGAAGGAATGTTGATAATGCTGCAAATACAAGTGACATCTGGATCAAGAGACCCATGTTTACATTTCCGCCTGCATTATTCGCTGCATTTGCAACCAGAATTGCCGGTGTAACACATCCTACAACTGCTGCAAGTACATGCTGGGCAGCAAGCGGAAGTATCTGACCAAATGTCGGGTTACCATCCCACTTAAACAGTTCTTCGTTTCCTCTGCGAGGTGCTTCTGATTTCTTTTCTTTCATTATTTTATTGTCCTTTCCGGTTAGTTTTGACGAAATGTGCGATCAAAGATACTGTCCACATCTGTTATATATGTTAACATTAATGAACAGTATCCGTCAATCTAAGCCTAACGACTGTTGATACGTTTTCCAAGTTCGGCTGCTGCCTGTCTGCAGTCTGCCATAACTTTCGCTTCGTCAATCTCTGTCAGTCTTCTGTCTTTCATCAATACTTTACCGTTTGCAACAGTTGTCACAACATCGTGTCCAGTTACTCCGAATACAAGGTGACCATTGATGTTATTCTCATTCATTGGTGTCAGCGGATTGTAATTAACAATGATCACATCTGCTGCTGCGCCTTCTTCAAGAACTCCAAGCTTCTGGTCGAAATAACGTCCTGCAATCTTTGCATTGTTCTCAAACAGCATTGTCGGAACTTCTCCCCATGCTGCATTTGGATCGCAAAGGTGATGTTTATGAAGAATATTTGCCACTTTGAAGGATTCCATCATATCATGTGTATATCCATCTGTTCCAAGTCCTGTAAGGATTCCTCTGTGTACAAGTTCCATTGTCGGAGGGCATCCGCAGGCATTTCCCATATTGGATTCCGGATTATGAACAACCATTGTGTTTGTATCTTTGATCAGATCCATCTCATGTGGGTTGATGTAGATACAATGTCCAAGCAGTGTCTTCTCTCCAAGAATATTGAAGTCCATCAGACGGTCAACAATTCTCTTTCCATAATGTTTCAGGCAGTGATGCAGATCTTCAATTCCTTCTGCAACATGAATATGATAACCAACTTCATCCGGTTTGTTTGCTGCTGCAAGTTCCATTGTCTCATCTGAGATTGTGAACTGTGCATGCATACCCATCATTCCGGCGATCATTCCCGCTGTCATCCTTCAGTGCATGACGAATAAATTCTGCATTCTCCATTACAGACTCTCTGGCTTTGTCTTTTCCATCTCTGTCAGAAACTTCATAACAGAGACAGGAACGAATTCCTGTTTCCTTCGCTGCTCTCTCAATTTCAAATAAGGAACCTTTGATAGCTCCAAAGCTTGCGTGATGGTCAAATACTGTTGTCACACCGTTTCTTAATAGAATCAATATAAGTAGCCATAGCACTTAAATAAGTATCATTCAGTGTCAGGTTTCTATCCAGTGTCCACCACATTCCTTCAAGAATGCTGAGTAATCCTGTTGGATTGTATCCATTAATAGCAAGTCCTCTTGCAAAAGAACTATAGATATGCTCATGAGTATTAATGAATGCCGGCATGATCACTCCGCCTTTTGCATCAATAAACTCTGCATCTGGATAAGCCTTCTTCAACTCATCTGTCGGTCCAACCTTACAGATTACTTTACCATCAATTGCTACTGCGCCCTCTTCCATATAAGGACATTCAGGGTTTCTTGTCACAACTCTACCATTACCTAAGATCAACATAATTGTAACCTCTCCTTTTTATGAATTTCTACACTTTGATGTTAAAATGCCATCTGCCTGTTATGTGCATTTCGTACATCAACGTCTCTGTTACACATAGAATAACATCTAAATTGTCTAAATGCAACAAGAAATCTAAAAAAAGTTTTTTGTTACCTAAAAATTTTTTAGGAAAGGTATTGACTATCGTGATTTTTATGATATTATGGGATTATGAAGACAGAAAGCATGTAGAAAGGCAGGTGGACATATGCGTCATACCTTAGATTTTCTTAAGCAGCTTGCACACGGACTTGCAATACAATTTGGAAGTTCCTGTGAGATTGCAATTCATGATTTGAAGACAAAAGATCTGGAGAGATCGATCGTGTACATCGAGAACGGACATGTATCGAACCGACAGACCGGAGATGGTCCTTCAGGAATTGTTCTTGAGACACTTCAGTCGGATCCGTCAACGATTCATGATAAGCTTTCCTATCTTACTAAAACAGAAGATGGACGGATCTTGAAATCGAGTACCTTCTATATAAGAGACGATGACGGATCGGTCTCATACATCTTCTCATTAAACTATGACATCACAGCTTTTACAGCTGCGAGTACAGCAATTCAGTCTTTGATCGCTACAAAAGACAATCTTCCGGATCTTACAGGTGATTCGCCACGACGGATCACACATAATGTAAATGAACTTTTGGATCTGTTGATCGAGCAGGCCGTTGCAAAAGTCGGAAAGCCTGTTGCATTGATGAACAAAGATGACAAAGTTGCTGTTGTCCAGTATCTGGATCATGCCGGTGCTTTCCTTATTACAAAGTCCGGCGATAAAGTTTCTTCGTATTTGGGGATATCGAAATTCACACTTTACAGTTACATGGGCAAATGACACGTATTAATTTAAGGAGGTCACTACAATGGAAACTATCAAATGGGCAGTAAACGAAATGCCAAAAACAGATGACTCTCAGCTTCAGGTAATGTCACTTGAGAATGTAGCGAAAGCTCGCGCATTCCATGAGAGCTTCCCGCAGTACAGTGTTACACCACTTGCAAAACTGGATCACATGGCTGCATACCTTGGACTGAAAGAGGTCTATGTAAAAGATGAGTCTTATCGTTTCGGACTGAACGCATTTAAAGTACTCGGCGGATCTTTCGCAATGGCTCGCTACATTGCAAAGCAGACAGGAAAGGATGTTTCAGAACTTCCTTACAACGTTCTTACATCTGACGAACTGCGTAATGAATTCGGACAGGCTACTTTCTTCACTGCAACAGATGGTAACCACGGACGTGGTGTTGCATGGGCAGCGAACAAGCTTGGACAGAAATCTGTAGTACTTATGCCGAAGGGATCCACTCAGACAAGACTGAACAACATCCTGAAAGAAGGAGCGAAAGCTACGATCGAAGAGGAAAACTACGACGAATGTGTTCGTATGGCTAACGCTATGGCAGAGAAGACAGAGAACGGCGTAATGGTTCAGGATACAGCCTGGGACGGATATGAAGAGATTCCAGCATGGATCATGCAGGGATACGGAACAATGGCTAACGAGGCTGATGATCAGCTTCATGAAGCTGGATGTGAGCGTCCGACACATGTATTTATTCAGGCTGGTGTTGGTTCACTCGCCGGAGCAGTTCAGGGATTCTTCGCTAACCGCTATCCGGAAAATCCACCGAAAGTTGTTGTTGTTGAAGCTGAGCCTGCTGCATGTCTTTACAAAGGAGCATGTGCTAAGGACGGAGCTATCCGCATCGTAGACGGAGACATGGTTACAATCATGCTGGTCTTGCCTGTGGGGAGCCGAACACAATTTCATGGGATATCTTGAAAAACCACGTTGATACATTTATCGCAACACCTGACTGGGTTGCTGCCAAAGGTATGCGTATGCTTGCTGCACCTTTCAAAGGTGATCAGCCTGTTACTTCCGGAGAATCCGGAGCCGCACCGTTTGGAACACTTGCGTGCATCATGACAATGGATGAGTACAAACCGCTCAGAGAGCACCTTGGACTGGATGAGAACTCAAAAGTACTTCTCTTCTCTACTGAGGGAGACACTGATCCGGATAGATACAAATCAATTGTCTGGGACGGAAATGAGAGATAATCATTTCTCGCAATACAATTAAGAAGAAACTGTAACACCAAAACAAGATTTTTATTTCAAAAGGAGAAGAACAATGGATCTTAACAAAATCAAAGAGTATGCAAAAGGCTATGAGAAAGACATGACTGCTTTCCTTCGTGCTATCGTAAAAATCCAGGAGAAAGCTGTGATGAGAAAGCTCACGTAGAGACAATCGCTGCTGAGATGAAGAAAGTTGGATTTGACGAAGTTGTCATCGACACAGGGAAATGTTATGGGATTCATGGGAACTGGCGACAAGATCATCCGCATTTGACGCACATATTGATACAGTAGGTATCGGTAACATCGATAACTGGAAATTCGATCCATACGATGGATACAGACAGAGACAGAGATCGGTGGACGTGGAGTATCTGCCAGTGTGGCGGTAATCGTATCTGGTGTATACGGAGCAAAGATCATGAAAGATCTCGGACTCATTCCAGAAGGATACAAAGTAATGGTTGTTGGTACAGTTCAGGAAGAAGACTGTGACGGACTTTGCTGGCAGTACATCATCAACGAAGACAAGATTCGTCCGGAGTTCGTAGTTTCTACAGAGCCTACAGACGGTGGTATCTACCGTGGACAGAGAGGACGTATGGAAATCCGTATCGATGTTAAGGGAGTTTCCTGTCACGGTTCTGCTCCGGAGCGTGGAGACAACGCGATCTACAAGATGGCTGACATTCTTCAGGATGTTCGTGCTCTTAACGAGAACGATGACGCTGACGAGACAGAGATCAAAGGTCTTGTTAAAATGCTTAACCCGAAATTCAACCCTGACTACGAAGAGGCTCGTTTCCTTGGACGTGGAACAGTTACAACATCTCAGATTTTCTACACATCACCAAGCCGTTGTGCAGTAGCAGATTCCTGTGCTGTATCTCTTGACCGTCGTATGACATTCGGAGAGACATGGGAGAGCTGCTTAGATGAGATCCGTAACCTGCCAAGCGTTAAGAAATACGGTGATGACGTTGTTGTTTCTATGTACAACTATGATCGTCCGTCCTACACAGGATGTGTATACGAGATCGAGTGCTACTTCCCAACATGGGCTATTCCGAAGGATCACAAGGTAACTAAGGCTCTTGAGAAAGCTTACACAGGACTTTACGGAGATCAGAGAATCGGTGCTGCTGACACACTTGAGATGCGTCAGGCTCGTCCTCTGACAGATAAGTGGACATTCTCTACAAACGGTGTTTCTATCATGGGTAGAAACGGAATCCCATGTATCGGATTCGGACCTGGAGCTGAGGCTCAGGCTCACGCACCAAACGAGATGACATGGAAACAGGATCTCGTAACATGTGCTGCAGTATACGCTGCACTTCCACTGTCTTACGCTGAGTAATTCAGTATTTGCTAACGCATTTGCGTGTGATCACGCAACCAATTCATTGAACCTATGGCGTTCTGACCGGATAATTTCCGGCCGGAACTGCTTGGCTAATAAACCTAAAAACAAAATAATTCATTTTAATCAGGAGGATTTTAAAGAATGGACGCAAAATTACAGGGATATATTGACAAACTGAACGCACTCAACTTCAAAGAGATGTACAATGGTGACTTCTTCCTTACATGGGAGAAAACAGACGACGAGATCGAGGCTGTATTTACAGTAGCTGATGCTCTTCGTTACATGAGAGAGAACAACATTTCCACAAAGGTATTCGAGAGCGGACTTGGAATTTCTCTGTTCCGTGACAATTCCACACGTACACGTTTCTCTTTCGCTTCTGCTTGTAACCTTCTTGGTCTTGAGGTTCAGGATCTTGACGAAGGAAAATCTCAGGTTGCTCACGGTGAGACAGTTCGTGAGACAGCTAACATGATCTCCTTCATGGCTGACGTTATCGGTATCCGTGATGATATGTACATCGGAAAAGGTAACAAATACATGCACGAAGTTGTTGACGCTGTAACAGAAGGAAACAAGGACGGAATTCTTGAGCAGAAACCTACACTTGTAAACCTGCAGTGCGACATTGACCACCCAACACAGGCTATGGCTGATATGCTTCACATCATCCATGAGTTCGGCGGAGTTGAGAACCTGAAAGGCAAAAAACTTGCTATGACATGGGCTTACTCACCATCTTACGGAAAACCACTTTCTGTTCCACAGGGAATCATCGGTCTTATGACACGTTTCGGAATGGACGTTGTTCTTGCTCATCCAGAAGGATACGAAGTATTCGAGGATGTTGAGAAAGTTGCTGAAGAGAACGCTAAGAAATCAGGCGGATCCTTCAAGAAGACTAACAACATGGCTGAAGCATTCAAAGATGCTGATATCGTATATCCAAAGAGCTGGGCTCCATTTGCAGCTATGGAAAAACGATACAGAGCGTTTACGGAAACGGAGATACAGAAGGTATCAAGGCTCTTGAGAAAGAACTTCTTGCTCAGAACGCAGAGCATAAAGACTGGGCTTGTACAGAAGAGCTCATGGCTACAACAAAAGACGGAAAAGCTCTTTACATGCACTGTCTGCCAGCTGACATCACAGGCGTAAGCTGTGAAGAAGGTGAAGTTGACGCTTCCGTATTCGATCGTTACAGAGATCCACTTTACAAAGAAGCCAGCTTCAAACCATACATCATCGCAGCTATGATCTTCCTTGCTAAATTCGAGAACCCACAGGAAATCCTGAAGAAGCTCGAAGAGAGAGGAATGTCCAGAATTTTTGAGTAAATTTAAATTTCTCAGACAAAATAGTTTCACAGTTACCTTAATTAGTAACTTATTGTACAGGCCTGAATCTTTCAGACCTGTACAATACCTTTACAGTAAATACGGAGGATCCTAAAATGGAAAAGAAAAAACGTATTGTCATTGCCCTCGGCGGAAATGCCCTTGGCAATACTCTTCCTGAGCAGATGGCTGCTGTTAAGATTACAGCACGCGCGATCGTAGACCTGATTCAGGAAGGCTGCGAAGTAGTCGTAGCACACGGCAATGGTCCTCAGGTTGGTATGATCAACAACGCTATGATCGCATTAACACATGAGGATGAGAAACAGCCAAACACACCACTTTCTGTATGTGTTGCCATGAGCCAGGCTTACATCGGATATGACCTGCAGAATGCCCTGAGAGAAGAATTGTTCAACAGAGGAATCCATGATATTCCGGTTGCTACAATGATCACTCAGGTTCGTGTAGATGCTGATGATCCGGCTTTCGAGACACCATCCAAGCCAATCGGTAAATTCCTTCTAAGGAAGAAGCTGATGTTATGGCTGAGAAATATGATTATATCATGAAAGAAGATGCAGGACGCGGATACCGCCGTGTTGTAGCATCTCCAAAACCGACAGGAGATCGTTGAGATCGGTACAATCCGTACAATGGTTGACTCCGGTGACCTTGTAATTGCCTGTGGCGGCGGTGGAATCCCGGTTATGCGCCAGGGCAAACCACCTCAAAGGTGCAAGTGACAGTTATTTGAATAAAGACTTTGCAAAGTGCTCTCCTTGCCAAAG
>ENA-OQMZ01000589-OQMZ01000589.1-human-gut-metagenome-genome-assembly--contig:-NODE-589-length-15227-cov-2.690397_pt1 | contig 15227 bp, 30 predicted proteins | sample MGYA00242621_ERZ504862 | MGnify/ENA primary metagenome ERZ504862 (study PRJEB26092, sample SAMD00036393) | human gut metagenome | host: Homo sapiens | study: EMG produced TPA metagenomics assembly of... | reverse complement strand
GACGGCACGGCTTATCTGCTTGAGTTCGAAACCGAGGGTGGCAGCCACCGCCTGCCACTACCCAAAGCGCCAAGGCAAGGCTTTGCCAGCGGGGAACAGTCACGCTGTACTACGACCCCGAAGATCCCGAAAAGATGTATGTGGAGGGCGACCGCTCCGTTCTGGGGGCCGAGATCCTCTATTTCTGTCTGGCCGTTGTGCTGCTGGCACTGATGGTCAGCTTTATCCGCTGAGAGGAGGTCACCGCAATGGTATTGGAACATGTAGGAATGCCCCAGCCCGGGGACTGCCGGGTGGTATTCTCCGCCAGCGCCGAGGAGCTGGAAGCGGCCATTCAGGCCGAGCAGGCCGCAGAGAACCCGCCGCAGGCAGAAGAGGACCTGCTGACCGCCGCCGTGAACCGGGCTATCCTGACCGGTTTTTCCACTTTATATCAGGAGCTTGTGGAAAAAGAGCATCTGGTTCCCGTGACCGATCCGGATTTTGAGCTGCTGGCCGTCAACCGGGCCGAGGGCTTCCGGGCGGGGGCAGAGTTCTACTGCCTGCCGCCGCTGAAGCTGGAACGTTACACCGGCTTCACCCAGCCATCCAGCCCCGGCCCATCCGGCAGGTGAGCATTGAGTTGGAAGTGAACACCCGGCACGGCGATGAAGACCGCGCCGCCGATGCCGCAGGCAAAGCCGCCCTGCGCCAGCAGGTGGCACGGGGAGCTCTATTCCCAGCGCTGTGCGCAGGCCAGAACACTGGCCCGCCGGGAGCTTATCTTCCAGCTGGGCGGCTGTGTCAAGGGCACCTGCCCAAGGACCTGGTCTCCGGCAACTATTTTGCCGAACAGCGGAACTTCAACCTGCGGCTGCAGGCCAACAACGTCAACTTTGACCAGTACCTCAAGGTGCGGGGCCAGACCGTGGAGCAGTTCCGCACTGAGCTTCACGCACAGGCAGAGCAGAAGCTGCGGGGCAATCTTGGCCTCCTGATGGTGGCCGAGCGGGAACACCTCTGGCCCACCGATGCCGAGGCGGAGGCCGCACTGGCACACTGGAAGGGTGAGCGCACCTTCCCTGCCAACGATTTCCGCAAGGTGCGGCAGGGCATCGCCAGCCAGCGGGCGGCAGAGTTCGTGGAAGCCCACTCCACCCTGCTTCCCCCGCCGGAGGAACCGGTGCTGGAAACCATCGCATAAAAAATGGGAGATGCCGCTGTTGGCATCTCCCATTTTTGTTTTTTCAGGTCTCTACGCCCTCGAACTGGCTGTTATAGAGCTTGGCATAGAAGCCGCCCTGCGCCAGCAGGGTGTCGTGGTCGCCCTGCTCCACGATGTGGCCATCCTTCATCACCAGGATGACATCGGCCTCACGGATGGTGGACAGGCGGTGGGCCACGATAAAGCTGGTGCGGCCCTGCATCATCCGGGCAAAGGCAGCCTGGATGCGCACCTCGGTGCGGGTGTCGATGGAGGAGGTCGCCTCGTCCAGGATCAGCATGGGGGGCAGGCAGAGCATCACGCGGGCGATGCAGAGCAGCTGCTTCTGGCCCTGACTGATGTTGCCGCCGTCCTCAGCAATGACGGTATCGTAACCCTTGGGCAGGCGGCGGATGAAGCTGTCGGCGTGGGCTGCTTTGGCGGCGGCAACGATCTCTTCCTCCGTGGCATCGGGCTTGCCGTAGGCAATGTTCTCCCGCACGGTACCGGCACGCAGCCAGGTCTCCTGCAGCACCATGCCGTAGCTGCCGCGCAGGGAGGCGCGGGTCAGGGTGCGGATATCGTTTCCGGCCACCTCAATGGAGCCGCCGTTGACATCGTAGAACCGCATGAGCAGGTTGATGAGGGTGGTCTTGCCGCAGCCGGTGGGGCCGACAATGGCGATGCGCTGGCCGGGCTTCACATCCAGATTCAGCCCCTCGATGAGGGGGCGGTCCGGCAGGTAGCGGAAGGAAACGTCCTTCAGCTCCACATGGCCGTCGGTCTCCAGCACCTTGGCGTTCTCTGCCTCAGGCACCTGATCCTCGGCATCCAGCAGCTCGAACACACGGGCCGCACAGGCCAGTGCGTTCTGCAGCTCGGTGACCACGCCGGAGATCTCGTTGAAGGGCTTGGTGTACTGGTTGGCATAGTTCAGGAAGATGCTCAGCTGGCCGATGGTGATGCCGCCCGCCACAGCGTAAACGGCACCCACCAGACCGACACCTGCATAAACGATGTTGTTCACAAAGCGGGTGGCGGGGTTGGTCATGCTGGAGAAGAAGATGGCCTTCAGGCTCACGCTCTGCAGGCGGCCATTCACCTCGTCAAAGGCGGCAAGGCTCTCGGCCTCATGGCCAAAGGCCTGCACGACCTTCTGGCCCTCGATCATCTCGTTGACCAGGGCGGTCTGCTCACCGCGCACGGTGCTCTGGCCCTGGAAATACTTGTAGCTGCGCTTGGCAAGGAAGCTTGCCACCACCAGGCTCAGCGGGGTGATGCAGACCACCACCAGCGTGATGGGCACATTCTCACTGAGCATGAACAGCAGGGTGCCAAGGATGGTCAGCACACCGCTGAACAGCTGGGTAAAGCCCATGAGCAGGCCGTCCGCAAAGGTGTCCACATCGGCGACCATGCGGCTGACGATATCGCCGGAGGGGTGGCTGTCCAGATAAGAGAGCGGCAGGGTCTGGATCTTACGGAGCGCGGCGTTGCGCAGGTCCCGGCTGACCGAGAAGGTGATGCGGTTGTTGCAGACACTCAGCAGCCACTGGCCAATGCAGCCACCACGGCCACGATCACGATCTCCACCACGATGCGCAGAACACCGTTGAAGTCCACATTCCCCTTGCCCAGCATCATATCAATGGCACTGCCGCAGAGGATGGGAATATACAGCTGGGCAGCCACGCTCACAGCGGCCACGATCAGACTGCACACCACAAAAAAGCCGTAAGGCGGATCTTTTCCAGCACACGCCGAAGCGTTGCGTTGCGCTGTTCCGGGGTCAGCTTACTCTTTGCTTTTGCACTCATTTCTGCGCATCCCCTTTCTTGAACTGGCTGGCGTAGATCTCCTCGTAAACGGGGCAGGTCTTCAGCAGGTCGGCGTGCCTGCCAGACCCACCATCTGCCGTCATCCAGCACGATGATCTGGTCGGCGTGCTGCAGGCTGGCGGCACGCTGGCTCACGATGAACACGGTCAGGTCACCGGGCAGAGCGGCAAGTGCCTTGCGCAGGGCCGCATCGGTGGCGTAATCCAGCGCGCTGCGCTGTCGTCCAGGATCAGGATCTCCGGCTTGCCCACCAGCGCACGGGCAATGGTCAGGCGCTGCTTCTGGCCGCCGGACAGGTTCCGGCGCCCTGCTCCACAGGCTCGTCCAGCCCAAGGGGCTTTGGCCCTGAACAAAATCCGCAGCCTGCGCAGTCTCCAGTGCGGCCCACAGGTCAGCGTCCGCCGCGTTTTTGTTGCCCCACAGCAGGTTGGAGCGGATGGTGCCGCCAAACAGCTGGGCTTTCTGCATTACGACCGCCACACTGCCGCGCAGAGCCGCGCGGGGGTACTCCTGCGCCGGACGGCCCAGGATCTCCACGGTGCCCTCCGTGGCATCATAAAAGCGGGGGATCAGGTTGACGAGGCTGGATTTGCCGCTGCCCGTGCCGCCGATGACACCAATGGTCTGGCCGCGCTTTGCGGTAAAACTGATATCGGTCAGGTGGGGGCACCGGCACCGGCGTAGGTCAAGCTGACATGGTCGAACCGCACAGCATCCCCGGCCTTGTCTGCAGGTGCCTCGCCCTTAAGGGCCGCGGGGAACTCCATGCCGGGCTCGGTGTCCAGCACAGCCTGCACACGGCCGGCACAGGCCAGCGCCTTGCTCACCTGCACGATGAGGTTTGCCAGTTTGACCAGCTCCACCAGGATCTGGTTCATGTAGTTCACCAGCGCGATCACATCGCCGGAAGCCATGCCGCCCACATTGATCTCGATGCTGCCCACATAGAGCAGAGCCACGATGGCCAGATTGATGATGACGTAGGTCAGCGGGCTCATCAGGGAGGAGATGTGGCCACATGGAGCTGCATCCGGGTCAGCAGGTCGTTGGCCGACTCAAAGCGGTCGATCTCGCTCTGCTCCTTATCAAAGGCGCGGACCACGCGCACACCGGTCAGGTTCTCGCGGGTCAGGCCCAGCACACGGTCCAGCCGGGCCTGGGCCGTTTTGTACAGCGGTTGGTGATGACCATGACCCCGAACACCACCACGCTCAGCAGCGGGATGGCGACCACAAAGATCCAGGCGGCCCGCACATTCACGGTGAACGCCATGACCATGGCACCAACCACCACGAACGGGCTGCGCAGGAACAGGCGCAGGAAGAGGTTCAGACCGCTCTGCACCTGATTGATGTCACTGGTCATGCGGGTGATGAGGGTGCTGGTGCCCATGGTATCCATCTCGGTAAAGCCAAGCCTCTGGATGTGCTCAAACAGGGCATGGCGCAAGGAGGTGGAATAGCCCACCGCCGCCTTGGCCGAGAAATACTGGGCCGTCAGGCTGCAGGCAAGGCCCACAACGGCCAGCAGCAGCAGGATGCCGCACCGCACAAGGATATAGTGGAAATCATGTGCTGCAATGCCACGTTGACGATGTCTGCCATGACCAGCGGCACAAACAGGTCGAACGTGGCTTCCAGCATCTTGAACAGCGGTGCAAGCACAGCCTCGCGCTTGTAGCCGTTCAGGTGGGTAAGCATTTTATTCAAGGGGTGATTCTCCTTTCCCAGTGATAGCGGGTGTAAACTTCACAGCTCTTTATTATAGTACAGGAAATGCAAAAAAGCCAGTACAAATCACGCCATTCCACATCGTGCCCTGCCAGAACAAGGAAAGGGACTGCCGCACAGGGGAAGATCCAGTGCAGCAGTCCCTTTTCATAGGAGGTAATGATGTTGAAGTGGGAGCAGACGGTGGAGCCGATCAATGTCCTCCGGGGTGGCGTTCTGGTCAGCCCCTTTCGCCTTCGGTTATTTCGCCTGCAGCATCGGGCTTCTGGGCCTTTTTGTAGCGGTACATCTCCCGGTCGGCCCGATTCTTCACAGCCAGCACATCCTCCCCCAAAAAGGGAGCTGAGCCAAAGGACACCGTGGCAGAAAGTCCACGGCTTTTCGCCGCTGTTCCAGCTGGAGTACAAACTCCTGCGCGCACTGGGCCTCCCGGTCGGCGTTTCCATCAGCACACAAAACTCGTCGCCGCCGGTACGGTAGCAGTAGCCGCTGCGGGCATAGGCTTTTTTGATGCAGCGGCCGATCTCGGCCAGACAGAGATCCCCCTGCAGGTGGCCGTAGCGGTCGTTGATCTGCTTGAAGTCGTCCACATCGAACACCACCAGCACCCCGCCGCGGCGGCGCATCTCAGCAGTGCGGTTCAGATAGCTGTTCTGATTCAGCAGCCCGGTAAGGGCATCCAATTGGTTCCACATCTCGCTGCAGTAGATAAAGTACAGCACCGACAACAGGGTAACGCACAGCCATGTAACGTGGAGGTCCGGCAGTGTCACCTGAATGATGGTCTCAATGAGCAGAAAGATCATCAGGGGGTAGATCAGCGCCCGGCTGCGGTTCTGAAATTCCCGCGCCGTAACGAAGGTGGACACCGAAAGATACACGATGGCCGCAAAATACAGGATGATATAAATATAGAAGTATTGCCCACGGGAATAAACGTTGTCGGCGCTGACGGAGAACACCAGCCGGCGGGGATGGACAGAGCAAGGAACAGCAGGTAGCACGCCTCGCAGCACACCGCCGCCCTGAACCAGCGGTTCATCCTCTTTTCCGGTCCATGACATACACAAGGCAGAGACACACTCCCGGGGACAGGCCGAACCCCAAATAGTTGGACAGGATGTTCAGCCAGCGGTAGCCCGCCGGGATTCCATCCACCGCCAGTGTCACCACCTCCAGCACCGAGATCGCCGCGATCAGCGCAAAAGCAAGGAAAAATCCCTGCTTCTGCTTTTTGTTCAGGGACTCGCTGAGCTTTGTGAGGATGCACATGAAGCTCAGCACAAAAAGGTCAATGGCCGTTAATACATAAAAATATCCATTCATTGTGGCTTGTTTCACCCTTTGGACTTCTGTGATCTGGTCAGCGCGCCGACCACCTCACAATGAGCGGTCTGGGGGAAGAGATCAACAGGGGTAAAGCCCTCGGCGCGGTAGCCCTTGGCGGTCAGGAGGGCAAGATCGCGGGCCATGGTCTCAGGATTGCAGCTGACATAGACCACCCGTTTGGGGGCCATGCGGGCCACGCTCTCGATGAACTGGGGGGTGGAGCCTTCGCGGGGCGGGTCCATGAAAATGACATCTGCTCTCTGCCCGGCGGCCGCCGCTTCTGTGATCCACTGGGTGGCATCGGCGGCAAAGAAGCGGGCGTTTTTTCACGTCGTTGTGCCTTGCGTTGCCGATGGCATCCCGGACAGCGTCCCGGTTCAGCTCCACGCCCACCACCTGCTTTGCCCTGCCGCTGGCGGTCAGACCGATGGTGCCAATGCCGCAGTAGGCATCCAGCACCACCTCTTTGCCGGTCAGGCGGGCGGCTTCCACGGCCAGACCATACAGAACCTCGGTCTGGTCATGGTTGATCTGGTAGAAGCTCCGGGGGCTCAGGCATAGGTCTTGCCGCAGAGGGTATCCAGAATGAAGCCCTTGCCGTAGAGCACCTTTTCCTCTTCGCCCAGCACCACGCTGGTGCGGCGGGGGTTGTAGTTCTGCACCACAGTGGTCACGGGGACATGGCGCTTTTCGGCTTCGGCCAGCAGAGCGCGGACAAAGTTTTTCGCTCCGGGCAGAACCGGCTGGGCGGTCACCAATACCACCATCACCTGCCCGGACACCACGCCGCGCCGCAGCAGGCAGTGGCGGAGCAGGCCGGTGCCTTGTCCTCATTGTAAGGCTGGTAGCGGCAGGCGCTGGCCGCCGCCCGCACCGCCTGCATCACGGTGTCCAGCACTTCGTCCTGCAGCAGGCAGCTTTCTACAGGCAAAACTTTATGCGTACCTGCCGCATAGATGCCGGACATCAGTTTCCCGCCGGGGCCCGCTGCAAAGGTAGAGATCACCTTATTGCGGTAATGGCAGGGGTTTTCCGCGCCCCGGATGGGAGCCACCGGGCCGTATTTCCCCACCAGCTTACGGACAGCGGCTTCTTTTTGTTTCAGCTGCTCGGCATAATCCAGCCCCAGCATCGGACAGCCGCCGCACTTTTTTGCTTTCAATCTGCACTCCATCGTATATCCTTCCGCCACTTGACAAAACAGAAAAAAATCACTATACTACAAATAGAAAAGGCACTGCGACAAGCGGTTAGCCTGAAGGGTTTTAGCTATCTATTTGCATAGAAAACCGTCACCGGCCAGGGTGGCGGTTTTCGCTTTTCACCTTGATGGTAAATACCAGTCCAAAAATATGGAACGTCAAAGTAATCGGCATTGCTCTCACCTCCTTCCGGAAGTGTGGGCTCCCCGCCTGCCGTTATGTGCAGTACCTTTTCGCATTTGATTTTAACACATCTTTCGACCGAATGCAACGAAAAAGCTCCCGTAATGGGAGCTTTTTCGTTTCCGTCACCCATAGGATCGTACAGGTCGTATTCTTCTGCCTCCTGATGCTGCTCCTCCAGCACCCGGATGGCCTGTTCCAGCTGGCTCTGGGAAGCGCCGCTCTCGCTGGCAAGGGCGCGGACCGCTTCGGGCAAGCTGCCGCCGAACAGGGTGTCCATCCGCTGGCGCATGGCCGCAACGCAATAGGCCCGGCGGGTGACCGTGGGCAGATAGGTGTTCTGGCCTCCCCGCCTTGCCTGCCCTTGACCCAGCCTTTTCCTCCAGACGGTACAAAAAGTTGAGCACCGTGGCCGGAGCCCAGCCGGTGGCGGTCAGCTTTTCGCTGATATCCCGCCGGGTGGCCGGGGCGGGGCATTCCCAGAGCGCCAGCAGCACCTGCTCCTCGGCGGCAGAGAGTGGTTTCAGTCTGTCTGAAAGTCCGTACACCGGTTTCACCTCCGATTTTTTACTTTTACATTTGTCTCATTCAACACGATTATACCACACCCGGCACAAACAGGCAAGCAGTAAAAGTGAGGAGCCATGCGGTAAAACCAGCATATTTTTACATTTGTCTTAAAAAGTGTTCTTTATTCAAGGACAGTTGTGTGTTTTGTGCGTCCAAGACAGGCAGAGCAGGCCCATCTTTGTGCAAAGATGCTCTTGTTTTTGCACCCCCGGAACCGGTATACTACGGACAAATCAAGCACACACCTGCCGCAGATGAGAGCGGCGGTACGGATCGGAAAGGGAGAGTTCCATATGGCACGAGTATACAACTTCAGCGCAGGCCCCAGCATGTTACCGGAAAAGGTGCTCCGTCAGGCACAGGCAGAGCTGCTGGAATACGGCGATTCCGGCCAGAGCGTGATGGAAATGAGCCACCGCAGCAAGTGGTTCGATGCCATCATCACCGAGACCGAAGCCACCCTGCGCCGGGTAATGAGCATCCCTGACAACTACAAGGTCGGTTTCTTCCAGGGCGGTGCCACCCAGCAGTTTGCATGGTACCCCTGAACTTTATGACCACAGGCAAGGCCGATTATCTGGTCACCGGCAATTTCTCGAACCTGGCCGCCAAGGAGGCAGCCAAGTTCGGCGAGGTGAAGATCGTTGCTTCCAGCAAGGACAAGAATTTCACCTACATCCCCGATGTCAACGCCATCGACTACGACAAGGACGCAAGCTACATCCACATCTGCCAGAACAACACCATCTTCGGCACCCAGTACGTTGAGGTACCTCAGGTGGAGGGTGTGCCGCTGGTGGCGGACATGAGCTCGATGATCCTCTCCAAACCTGTGGACGTGAACAAGTACGGCTGCATCTACTTTGGTGTGCAGAAGAACGTAGCCCCCGCCGGCATGGCCATTGCCATTGTCCGGGACGACCTGCTGGGCCACGCCGCCGACACCGTGCCCACCATGATGAACTACACCACCCTGCTGGCCAAGGACAGCATGTACAACACGCCCCCCTGCTGGTGCATCTATATGACCGGTCTGGTGCTCAAGTATCTGGAAAACGACATCGGCGGTCTGGAAAACATGCAGAAGATCAACGAAGCCAAGGCCAGGATCCTGTACGATTATCTGGACGGTCAGGAGTTCTTCCACAACCCTGTGGAGCACCGCTACCGCAGCACGATGAATGTCACCTTTACCAGCCCGACCCTGACATGGACAAGAAGTTCTGCGCCGAGGCCGCCGAAGCCGGTTTTGTCAACCTGAAGGGCCACCGTCTGGTGGGCGGTATGCGCGCTTCCATTTATAATGCAATGCCCACCGAAGGCGTGGAGAAGCTGGTGGACTTCATGGAGAAATTCCGCAAGGCAAATGCCTGATTTGTGTATAGGAGATAGGAAAGTATGTTTACGATCAAGACCCTGAACGCCATCAGCCCGGTGGGCCTGGCAAAGCTGAACAAAAACCTGTTTGATGTTCGGTGGACACCGATGCCCCCGATGGCATTCTGGTGCGCAGCGCCGACCTGCTGAACACCACCTTCAACGACAACCTGCTGGCCATTGCCCGTGCCGGCGCCGGTGTGAATAACATCCCGCTGGATCGCTGCTCGGAGCAGGGCATCGTGGTGTTCAACACCCCCGGTGCCAACGCCAACGCCGTGGCTGAGCTGGTCATTGGGATGCTGATCGCAGGCAGCCGCAATGTGGCCGCCGCTGCCAGTGGTGCCAGGGCCTGACCGGCGACCCCGCCATGGCCAAGACCGTGGAAAAGGGCAAGAAAAAGTTTGTGGGCAACGAGATCAAGGGCAAGACGCTGGGTGTCATCGGTCTGGGTGCCATCGGTTCCCGGGTGGCCAACTGCGCCATTGAGCTGGGCATGGAGGTCTACGGCTACGACCCCTACATCTCCATTGATGCCGCCTGGAACCTTTCCAGCCAGGTACACCACTGCGTAAACCTGAACGACATGCTCCCCCTGTGCGACTACATCACCATCCATGTTCCCTACCTGCCCACCACCAAGGATACCATCAACACCCAGACCCTTGCCCTGTGCAAGGACGGCGTGAAGATCCTGAACTACGCCCGCGGTGAGCTGGTGAACACCGCAGCCCTGCTGGAGCCATGGAGACGGGCAAGGTCTCCGGCTACATGACCGACTTCCCCACTGAGCCATTCTGGCAAGCCCGGCATCGTCTGCACCCCGCATCTGGGTGCTTCCACGCCGGAGGCCGAGGACAACTGTGCCGCAATGGCCGTGCAGGAGATCAGCGATTACCTCAAGAACGGCAACATCACCCACTCGGTGAACATGCCCGAGGTGCATCAGCCCCGTGCAGGCGGCAAGCGCATCTGCATCATCCACAAGAACGAGCCCGGCATGATCAGCCAGATCACCGCCCTGACCACCGAAGCGGGCCTGAACATTGAAAACATGGTGAACAAGAGCAAAAAGAACATGGCTTACACCATGCTGGACGCGACCGGTGCCGTAGACGGCAGGCTGGCTGAGAAGCTGGCCGCCATCCCTGCCGTCATCCGGGTGCGCATCCTGTAACACTGCCAACCCTTAGCTTTCCCCTCGCCCCATCTGTTCATGGGCGGGGGGATTTTTTTGGTACAGCGTACTGTCGGGCCAGCGGTGTATTCCCCCGCAAGTGATACGGGGCATTCCATCCCCCGCCCAACTGCCTGCGGCAGTCGGTCCCACCCTCCGGACACTTGCTTGGGGAACACCCCGCCGTCCCTCCGGGCAGGTCTGCTGATATAAAAATCCCCCTGCCGTTATACAGCAGAGGGAGAAAGAAGATCAGAGTGTTTACAGCTTCTTGCCGGTCAGGAGCTCATAAGCCTCCTCGTACTTGGCAATGGTCTTGTCGATGACATCCTGAGGCAGATCGTAGTTGCTGTCGGGATTGGCCTTGAGCCAGTTGCGGACGAACTGCTTATCGAAAGAGGGCTGACCGTGGCCGGCCTCATAGCCCTCCAGCGGCCAGAAGCGGCTGGAATCGGGGGTGAGCATCTCATCGCCCAGCACCACGTTGCCGTTCTCATCCAGACCAAACTCGAACTTGGTGTCGGCAATGATGATGCCGCGGCTCAGGGCATACGCGGCGCACTTCTTGTACAGGGCAATGGTGTAGTCCCGCAGCTTGGTGGCGTAGTCCTCGCCGTGGCCGGGGAACTGCTTTTCCAGCACCTCAATGCTCTTTTCGTAGCTGATGTTCTCATCGTGGTCGCCGATCTCAGCCTTGGTGGAAGGAGTGTAGATGGGCTCGGGCAGCTGCTGGGATTCCTGCAGGCCCTCGGGCAGGCGGATGCCGCAGACGGTGCCGTTCTGCTGGTAGCTGGCCCAGCCGCTGCCGGTGATGTAGCCGCGCACGATGCACTCGATGGGCAGCATGTTCAGCTTGCGGCACTTCATGCTCCGGCCCTCAAAGGCAGGTGTGCGGAAGAACTCGGGCATATCGGCGGTATCCACGCTCAGCATGTGGTTGGGCAGAACATCCTTGGTGTAGTCGAACCAGAATCTGCTCATCTGGTCAGCACCTTGCCCTTGTTGGTCACTTTATTTTTCAGGATCACATCAAATGCAGAGATACGATCGGTGGCAACCATAATGAGGCTGTCGCCATTGTCATAGATCTCGCGGACTTTGCCTTCCTTGATGGGCTTGAATTCAGTCATAGCAAACACTCCATTTTTCCTGATAGCTCTTTCATCAACGTCCTCACTCGCTCCGGCATTGCAAAGCAATGAAGGCAGGGTGAGCCGTTTTCCGTTTACCTATTCAGTCTATCACACTTACTGTCCGTTTGGAAGAAACAGATTCCAAGGAAAATCACCCGCAATTTTCGATTTCTTCGTGAAAAGTGTCAAAAATCAGCAACATTTTTCGTCGAATTGACGGCTAAAGTCGTACTTTCCCGGTTGACAGCGGCGCAGAACATGGTATCATTGAATCATCAGAATTCAACTGCATCAGGAGGTAAGACCTATGGGCAAATTCCCGAAAGACTTTTTGTGGGGCGGTGCCACTGCCGCCAACCAGTGCGAGGCGCTTACAACGAGGGCGGGCGCGGCCTGTCCAGTGTGGACGTGGTGCCCTTTGGCCCCGACCGCTTCCCCGTGGCGCTGGGCCAGCTGAAGATGCTGGACTGCGATGCCGAGCACTTCTACCCCTCCCACGAAGCCATTGACATGTACCACCACTTCAAGGAGGACATCAAGCTCTTTGCCGAGATGGGCTTCCGCTGCTACCGCCTGTCCATTGCCTGGACCCGCATCCTGCCCAACGGCGATGACGCGCAGCCCAACGAAGAGGGCCTGCGCTTCTATGAGGAACTCTTTGATGAGTGCCACAAGTACGGCATTGAGCCGCTGGTGACCCTGTGCCACTTTGATACCCCCATTGCCCTGATCAAAAAGTACGGCGGCTGGAAAGACCGCCGGATGGTGGATGCCTACGCCCACTACTGTGAGGTGCTGTTCCAGCGCTTCCGGGGCAAGGTCAAGTACTGGCTGACCTTCAACGAGATCAACATGCTGCTCCACATGCCCTTTATGGGAGCCGGTCTGCTCTTTGCACCCGGCGAGAACGTGCAGCAGGTCAAGTATCAGCCGCTCACCACGAGCTGGTGGCCAGCGCGAAGGCCGTCAAGCTGGCCCATGCCATCATGCCCGATGCCATGGTGGGCTGTATGCTGGCCGCCGGTCAGTTCTACCCCGCACCTGCGCCCCTGCCGATGTGCAGGCTGCTGCCGAGGCTGACCGCGACAACTACTTCTTCATTGATGTCCAGTCCCGCGGCGAATACCCTGTCTGGGCCAAAAAGCGGATGGAACGTGCAGGCATCACCCTGCAGATGGAGCCGGGCGACGAGCAGCTGCTGAAAGAGGGCACTGTGGACTTCATCTCCTTCAGCTACTATTCCAGCCGCTGCACCACTGTGACCCCGAACTGATGAACAAGGCCAGCGGCAATGCATCATGGATGCCGTCAAGAACCCCTACCTCAAGGCCAGCGATTGGGGCTGGGCCATCGACCCGGTGGGCCTGCGCATCACCATGAACAGCTGTATGACCGCTACCAGAAGCCGCTCTTCATCGTGGAGAACGGGTCTGGGTGCGGTGGACAAGGTGGAAGCAGATGGTTCCATCCACGACACCTACCGCATCGACTACCTGCGGGCCCACATCGAGCAGATGGAAAAGGCCATCAACGAGGACGGCCTGCCCCTGCTGGGCTACACCACCTGGGCCCCATCGACCTGGTCAGTGCTTCCACCGGCGAGATGAAGAAGCGGTACGGCTTCATCTATGTAGACAAGGACAACGAAGGCAAGGGCACGCTGGCCCGCAGCCGGAAGGACAGCTTCTACTGGTATAAAAAGGTCATCGCCTCCGACGGCGAAGATCTGGCCTGAGCCAACTGTGAGGAAAGGAATCATAGCACAAGATGACGACACCCCAAATCATTGCGCACCGCGGTGCATCCTATCTGGCCCCTGAGAACACGCTGGTCGCCTTCCGCAAGGCGATGGAGATCGGCGCAGACGGCGTGGAAATGGATGTACAGAAGACCTACGACAACGAGCTGGTCATCCACCACGACTATATGGTGGACATGCACACCGACATCTCCGGCCAGATCTACGACCTGACCATGGGCGAGCTGAAGGCTTTGGATTTCGGCAGCTGGAAAGATGCCATCTACGCCAACGAGAGGATCGCCACGCTGCAGGAAGCGCTGGAGCTCTGCGCCGGCATGGAGGCACGCAAGTGCAGCTGGAACTGAAAAGCCCACTGGAGGACGACCCGACTTTGTGCCCCGGGTGCTGGATGCGGTCCGCGCCGCCGGGCTCACCGACCGACTCACCCTCATCTCCTTCCACCACTCCCAGCTGCGGCAGGCAAAGCAGCTGATGCCTGAGCTGAAGGTAGGCGCGCTGACCTACGGCGCTTTCCTCAGCATGGTGCTTCCCCCGCCGGTGATATGGAAGGATCTGGGCCTTGTGAACAGCATGGATGAGCCCTTCAGCGAAGAAAACTGCATCGACCTGCGGAACAATCTCATCTACCGCACTGTGGCCGACAAGGTGGATATGCTCCGCGCCAACTTCCCCGGCGAGACCGTGGAGCAGGTCATCGGCCATCTGGAGGAGCAGGCGGATGTAGCTGCCTATATCAAAACGCTGGATTTCCCCGTGGACATCGTCAGCTGCGAGTACCACACCGCCTACTCCAACCCCGATCTCGTGAACCAGCTCCACGCCATGGGCATCCAGGCCGCGTTCTGGACCGTGGACACCCAGGACGCTGTCCGTTCCCTGCTGCCCCTTGGCCCTGACTGCATTGTCACCAACCGGCCTGACCGCGTGCGGGAATGGTGAATGCGGAAATGAGGAAATAAAAAGATCACAAAACGTCCCCGTGCAGGATATCAAAACTGCACGGGGACGTTTTCTATGTCAGCACTGCATTATCTGATGTCTGGCATCGTTATGACGGTGCTCTCCTTGCGAGCACGCTCTGCGCAGAAGACCCCCAGATGCCCATTGATCGAATCTTTGATCGTTGTGCAGGAGATGGAAGGCTCCTCGCCCTGAAGCACATGAACAAAGTCCTCCACCAGCCGCAGGTCGCCGCCGCCATGAGAGCCTGTCATGCCGCTCTTATCTCCACCGATCTTCAGGTCTACCACTTCCTCGTTCCAGCCCTTCTCACTGGCGGTATCTATGGTGCGCACAGTGAAAACAGAATCGTCAAACACGCCCTTGATCTCACCCTTCGTACCAATGATATGGATATTACGCTCCGGTTTCGCTGTGCCGCCAATCATGTTCAGGGTCGCAGTTGCACCATCCGCAAAATTCATCAGCACCGATTGATGATCCACCACCGTATGTTCACAATCCCACACACAGCGTCCATGGATATTGTCTGTCATCAGCGACTTGCGCTTGTCCTCCAGCGTCGGATTCTCAATATTCTCCAGGCAGTCCCATACATAGAACGCCCACCGATCCGGGTGATCCAGATAATGCTTTTTGGCAGAGTACAAACAGGTCTCCTCGCACTGGCAATCCACCCAGCAGCTGCTTGCCCTGCCCCTGCGGGCTTCTTGGCAGGATCAAACTGGAAGTCACTTCCAAAGCTAGCGATCTGATTTGGGCGAAACGCCGTCCTCTCATGCC
>ENA-OQMZ01000588-OQMZ01000588.1-human-gut-metagenome-genome-assembly--contig:-NODE-588-length-15231-cov-1.797206_pt1 | contig 15231 bp, 18 predicted proteins | sample MGYA00242621_ERZ504862 | MGnify/ENA primary metagenome ERZ504862 (study PRJEB26092, sample SAMD00036393) | human gut metagenome | host: Homo sapiens | study: EMG produced TPA metagenomics assembly of... | reverse complement strand
AAATGTCTGAACGACTGAATAAGCTTATTCCACACAAAACCGAACGAAACATTCAAGTACTCGAAACAATTATCAAGACAGTCTGAACCTTACTACACATCCTCTTAAAATGCTTTGTGCCGACATCATTACTGAAATGATTGAGATGATTTTCTGCAAGAAGTAGAAAAAGGACACTACAAACTGAACGACCACGGCCTGATTATGACTGGCGTCTTTCAGCGTAAAAGCAACGGCAAGAACTCCTTCATCCCCGATGATGGTGGAGAAACCATTTTCATAGCCGAACGTAATTCGCACATGCCATGAATAATGACAAAGTAAAAATAGCCCTCTTTGCCAAACGTAAGAACGGAACCCGGAAGGTGAAGTGATAGAGATTCTGGAACGTGCCAACGATACTTTTGTCGGCACACTGAAAGTAGAGAAATTCTACGCCTTTCTGCTGACCGAGAACCGCACTCTGGCAAATGATATTTTTATCCCGAAAGATAAGCTGAAAGGTGGAAAGAATGGGGACAAAGCAGTCGTGAAAATTGTAGAATGGCCCGAAGAGGCAAAAAACCGATAGGACAAGTCATTGATATTTTGGGAAAAGCAGGAGAAAACACAACTGAAATGCATGCCATTCTGGCCGAATTCGGCTTACCTTACGTATATCCCAAGAATGTAGAAACCGCTGCCGAAAAGATTCCGGCAGAGATTTCCGAAGGCGGACTATGCAGAACGTGAAGATTTCCGCAATGTAACAACTTTCACCATTGACCCTAAAGATGCAAAGGACTTTGATGACGCGCTCTCCATCCGTCTCATCAAACCGGGACTATGGGAAGTAGGCGTACACATTGCCGATGTTACTCATTATGTAAAAGAAGGAGGCGTTATCGACAAAGAAGCTGAAAAACGCGCTACTTCCGTTTATCTGGTAGACCGTACCATCCCCATGTTGCCCGAACGGCTGTGTAACTTCATCTGTTCCCTCCGCCCCGACGAAGAGAAACTGGCATTCTCCGTCATTTTCAATATGAATGAAAAGGGAGAGGTGAAAGACTCGCGCATCGTGCACACCATTATAAAGAGCGACCGCCGTTTCACCTATGAGGAGGCGCAAAAAGTGATTGAAACGGGTGAAGGCGACTACAAAGAAGAAATTCTGGAACTGAACAAACTGGCACAAATCCTGCGTAAACAAAGATTGGCTGCCGGTGCTATTGACTTTGACCGCGTAGAAGTGAAATTTGAGATAGACGAAACCGGCAAACCGCTCAGTGTCTACTTCAAAGAATCCAAAGAGGCCAATAAGTTGATAGAGGAATTTATGTTGTTGGCCAACCGCACGGTTGCCGAAAAAATCGGTAAAGTACCTAAAAACAAGAAAGCCAAAGTATTCCCTTATCGTATCCACGACCTTCCGGACCCCGATAAACTGGAGAACTTGAATTGGTTTATCAATCGCTTCGGATATAAGATACGTACATCGGGTAGCAAAACTGAGATATCCAAATCCATCAATCGTTTACTGGACGACATAAAGAACAAGAAAGAACAAAATCTGGTGGAAACCGTATCCTTGCGTGCCATGCAAAAGGCCCGTTATTCCACACATAATATTGGCCACTATGGTCTGGCATTTGACTATTATACTCACTTTACCTCACCTATCCGCCGTTTTCCGGATATGATGGTTCATCGTCTGCTCACCCGCTATCTGGCAGGAGGACGTACGGTACAGGAAGCGAAATACGAAGAATTGTGTGACCATAGCTCTGAAATGGAACAAATCGCCGCCAATGCGGAACGTGCCTCTGTAAAATACAAACAAGTAGAGTTTATGGGTGAACGCCTAGGCATGGAGTTCGATGGAGTCATTTCCGGAGTTACCGAATGGGGACTTTATGTGGAACTGAACGAAAACAAGTGCGAAGGTATGATTCCCATGCGTGACCTTGGTGATGACTATTATGATTTCGATGAAAAGAACTATTGTCTGACGGGACGCCGGCATCACAAAAAATTCAGTTTGGGAGATCCGGTTACCATTAAAGTGGCCCGCGCCAATCTGGAGAAAAAGCAACTTGATTTCGCTTTGGTCGAGAAATAAAGATTAACATCCTGTTGTAGGGGCAGACTGGTTCTTCCCCTACAACAAGACAATAGTTTCATTTACTTCACTCTTCTATTCAACTGATTATTCGCTTTATCCGGCTTCGATTTGCCGATCCGTTTACCACCAGACTTCTTTTTAGTTTCCTGTTTTGCCTTAAAAGCAAATGGATTTTTCTTATTTACCATAAATATTCCCTTTTTTCTGCAAAAATAAAGGATTAACATCAATATTCATTCTATTTATTGGCAATAATATAGAATTTACTTACTTTTGTCCTTCTAAAGCATTCAGTTCATGACTACATTCAATTACACGAAAATATTAACGCAGGCAGTAGATGAATTATCTGAAAGCCAGTCCTATAAAGGATTATTCCACCAACACAAAGATGGAGATCCTTTACCATCTGCCAAATCCCTATACAAGATAGTAGAATTGGCACGCGCCATTATCTTCCCCGGCTACTTTGGTAATTCCACCGTTAACAGCCATACCATCAACTACCATATCGGTGTAAATGTAGAAACCCTGTTCGGCCTGCTGACCGAACAAATTCTGGCAGGACTTTGCTTCGGACAGGAAAACAGTAAAAATGCAACCGATGACAATGAACCGTGCAGAGAAACAGCCTCTTTGCTGGCAGCTCGTTTCATCAGTAAACTGCCCGAACTCCGCCGCATTCTGGCTACCGATGTAGAAGCCGCATATTATGGTGATCCCGCCGCCACATGCTTTGGTGAAATCATCAGTTGCTATCCGGCTATCCGCGCTATCAGCAATTACCGCATCGCACATGAGCTGTTAATACTGGGTGTACCTTTAATCCCCCGCTTCATTACAGAAATGGCACATTCGGAAACCGGTATCGATATTCATCCGGGGGCACAAATAGGACACCATTTCACTATCGACCACGGTACAGGTGTAGTAATCGGAGCGACCAGCATCATCGGAAATAATGTGAAACTCTATCAAGGGGTAACATTAGGAGCTAAAAGCTTTCCGCTAGACAATAATGGAAATCCCATTAAAGGCATTCCACGCCATCCTATTTTAGAAGACGATGTCATTGTATATTCCAATGCAACCATTTTAGGGCGTGTTACTATTGGCAAGGGTGCTACCGTAGGAGGTAATATTTGGGTAACAGAAAATGTACCTGCCGGATCACGTATCGTACAGCGAAAAAACAAAGACGAATAAAACCCCTTTGCCATCATAGAAATGCTGACATCACAAAATGGTCTAAAAAGTAGTATGGCAGCAAACTTTTTAATAAAACAGTAACTTCCTGTACACCTTCTTGTAACAGATAAACAAGATATTTGCAGTACGATAAAAAAGGAGGTATATATGAAACTTAAAAGCAATGAATATCAGATAGAATGTACACCCTACGGGGAATATTACGCCTTTTTAACAGACTACCACCAATGCTGCACTTACGGCGAAACTGCCGAAGAAGCATTGGAAACCCTGTCAGATATCGCCGATGAGTTTTTCTGCGAAATAAACGAAGTCTATCTGGCAGAAGAATTCGCATAAAAGTCACTCAACCTATTAATCATAGAATTTCTCTTACAGAAACCATACCTGTGTGATACAGATATGGTTTCATTTTGTCCTAAGCATGCCCCATACGGTAGAGACTGTACCCCAAATAAACCAAATACAAACAAGAGACCAGTATCATTAAAGCACAAACCACATATCCCTTACGTTTCTCATCCGTCAATTCCATTTTCATTCTGATTTCTATTTAAGTTTCTTGATTCAGCAAAAATGGCAAATTCCTGTGTAGAATTTATTTCTATAGGATAACAATTACATTGCCGGATACATATTTTGTCAATTTATTCCACAGATATACCCAATTCCGTTTTCAAAGAATTTTTATAATCAAAGGTAAATAAAGACCCCGGCAAGGAGCGTGGACGCCCGATTTCATCCTCTTTTTTGCTTCATCAAACAGATTAATTCTCTAAATAATTGATTAGCAAACAGAAAATCATTAAATTTGTCCCATCAATTGAAATTACGTAATTATCATTTAAGATGAAGGAAGAATTCGAGCTAATCGCCAAGACTTTCCAGGGACTGGAAGAAGTACTGGCAAAAGAACTCACCGAGCTGGGAGCCAGCAATATAGAAGTAGGAAGACGCATGGTAGCCTTTACGGGCGATAAAGAAATGATGTATAGGCAAACTTCTGCCTGCGTACTGCCATCCGCATCCTGAAACCCATCAAACATTTTGAGGCGAAGAATGCCGATGAAGTTTACGAAGCTATCAAGGCCATTGCGTGGGAAGACTTCTTGGATAAAGATAAAAGTTTTTGCCGTAGACGCTGTGGTTTTCTCGAACGAGTTCCGTCACTCCAAGTTCGTAGCCTACAAAGTAAAAGACGCCATTGTGGACTATTTCCGTGAAAAGACAGGAGAGCGCCCCTCGGTACGCATCAACCATCCCGATGTGGCACTGAACATCCATATAGCCGAAAATAAATGCACTCTGTCACTGGATAGTTCGGGCGAGTCACTCCACCGCCGGGGTTATCGCCAGGAAGCTGTAGAAGCTCCTTTGAATGAGGTACTGGCAGCCGGTATGATCCTGATGACCGGATGGAAAGGCGAATGTGATTTGATAGACCCGATGTGCGGTTCAGGAACAATACCTATCGAAGCCGCCCTGATAGCACGTAACATCGCTCCCGGCGTATTCCGTAAGGAGTTCGCTTTTGAAAAGTGGAACGATTTTGATCAGGAACTATTTGACCGCATCTACAATGACGACTCACAGGAACGTGAGTTCACACATAAGATTTTTGGATATGACAATAATCCGAAAGCAAATGAAATTGCCACTCACAATGTGAAAGCAGCCGGACTGAGCAAGGAGATTATCTTAAAAATCCAACCGTTCCAGCAATTTGAGCAACCCAAAGAAAAAAGCATCATCATCACCAACCCTCCTTATGGAGAACGTATCTCAACCAATGATTTGCTGGGCCTGTATCAAATGATAGGCGAACGTCTGAAACACTCTTTCACCGGCAATGATGCATGGGTACTAAGTTACCGTGAAGAATGTTTCGACCAGATTGGTTTAAAGCCTTCTATAAAAATCCCCCTGTTCAACGGTTCGTTGGAATGTGAATTCCGCAAATACCAATTATTCAACGGCAAATTCAAAGAATTCCGTAGTGAGAACGCCGATCAGGAATTCAAGCCCCGCCGGGAAGAAATCCGCCCGCGCCGTAACACGGAAAAGGTAGAATATGGAGAACGCAGAGAACGTCGTAGTTTTGACAACAGACGTGAAGGACACGGAGAGTACAAAGGAGGAGAGCGCAGAGAAAGACGCTCTTTTGATGACAAACGTGAGGGACGTGGCGATTTCAAAAGAGGAGAACACCGCAACTTTGGTGACAGACGTGAAGGCCGCGACAATTTCAAAAGCAGTCCCCGTAAATTTGACGACAATAAGGAAAAGACAGAAGAATAAACAGTTATGAGAAAATTAATCAATCTGATTGCCTTATTAATCATGGCTTCATCTGTAACATGGGCACAAGACAAGAAAAGTTTCACACTGGAAGACTTGATGCCGGGAGGAAACAATTATTATAACCTGCTTCCACAAAACCTGTATGGTTTGCAATGGTGGGGAGATGTATGCATCAACGCCGACATAGAAGAGGTAAAAACCATCCAGCCGGCAAATGGGAAGGAAAACGTACTTATCACTTTGCAGGAAGTGAATGAACTGTTGGCAAACAAGGAATTAGGGAAAATCAACCACTTCAGGAATGCATCTTTCCCATACGCTGAAAAGATGATGCTGGTAAATACCACATCCAATAAAGTGCTGATCGATTTAACTAAAAAGGAAATAATATGGAGTCAGCCTCTCTCTCCTAAAGCCGCCAACCAGGACTGGAACAAGGAAAGCCGTTCATTGGCTTATACCCTTGACAACAATCTGTTTGTAACGACTGCCGACGGGAAAACAGCAACAAAGTCACCGAACGAACCGAAAGGCATCGTATGCGGACAAAGGTGTACACCGTCAGGAATTTGGTATCTCGAAAGGTACTTTCTGGAGTCCGAAAGGAAATCTGCTTGCTTTCTACCGCATGGACGAAAGCATGGTAACCGATTATCCACAAGTAAATACCTCCACCCGCATAGCGACACTGGAGCCGGACAAGTATCCGATGGCAGGAATGACCAGCCACAAAGTGACTGTCGGCATCTACAATCCGGCGACCCCAAAAAACAGTTTATCTGAAAGCCGGCGACCCTACCGACCGTTATTTTACCAATATCAGCTGGAGTCCTGACGAAAAAAGCGTTTATGTCATTGAACTGAACCGTGACCAGAACCATGCCCTGCTATGCTGCTATGACGCGGAAACAGGAGAGCCACTGAAAAGCAATCCCCTTTACGAAGAGAAGCATACTAAATATGTAGAGCCCCAACATCCCATCGTCTTTCTGCCGTGGGACCACACGAAGTTCATCTATCAGAGCCAGCGCGACGGCTACAACCATCTTTACCTGATGGACACCAAGACTTCCATATATCCGGAATCACATGGAGCCGCGGCCGGAGGTTCTTACCGGGAAGCTACAAGACCAGACAGCTTACCCAAGGCAACTGGTAGTACAAAACATCCTCGGATTCAATGAAAAGACCAAGGAAGTCATCATCATGAGCACAGAGGTTTCCCCTTTGCAGAGCAACGCATACGCTGTGAATGTAAAGACAGGCAAACGCCGCCTCATCGGCAATAAAGACGGTATGCATCATGTACAACTGTCCGGTAGCGGCAACTATGTGATAGACAATTATACTTCTTTCACCATTCCCCGGAATATCGAGATCGTTCCCACTTCCGGAAAGGGAAAGACTATCAGCCTGTTGACCGCCACCAATCCGTTGGAAGCATACAATATGCCCGAAATCACTGTCGGTACCCTCAAGGCAGCCGACGGCAAGACCGACTTATACTACCGCCTGATAAAGCCGGTGAATTTTGACCCCAACAAAAAATACCCGGCCGTAATCTACGTGTATGGCGGACCACATGCCCAACTAATCCACAACAACCGCAACTATGACGCCCGCGGATGGGATATTTACATGGCACAACTGGTTACGTCATGCTGACCGTTGACAACCGGGGCAGTGACAACCGGGGACTGGAATTTGAGAACTGTACGTTCCGCCAATTGGGAACCGAAGAGATGAAAGACCAGGTAAAAGGAGTGGATTTCTTAAAATCATTGGGTTATGTGGACAATAACCGCATTGGCGTACATGGTTGGAGCTTCGGTGGTTTCATGACCACCAACTTGATGCTGACTTACCCCGAACTATTCAAAGTAGGAGTAGCCGGCGGTCCTGTCATCGACTGGGCTTACTACGAAGTAATGTACGGCGAACGCTACATGGATACTCCGCAAACCAACCCCGAGGCTACAAGAACGCCAACCTGAAGCTGAGAGCCGGAAACCTGAAAGGACGCTTGGAAGTGATCATTGGCGCCAATGACCCCACTTGTGTTCCCCAGCACAGCATCAGTTTCCTCCGTGCCTGCATTGATGCCGGAACCCAACCCGATTTCTTTATGTATCCGGGCGACGGTCATAATATGTTCGGACGCGACCGTGTGCACTTGTATGAACGCATTACACGCTATTTTGAAGACCACTTAAAATAAACAAAAGATAAGATTATGAAACTGTTGCTATTAGGCTCAGGCGGACGTGAACACGCCCTGGCATGGAAGATTGCTCAAAGTCCCAAAATCGAGAAACTCTATATCGCCCCGGGAAATGCCGGCACAAGTAATGTAGGCGAGAATGTAGCGATTAAAGCAGATGACTTTACAGCAATCAGAGAGTTTGTAGTAAAGAATAATATAGATATGGTAGTGGTAGGTCCCGAAGACCCGTTAGTCAAAGGAATCTATGACTATTTCAAAAAAGATGAAGCGCTGAAAAACATTCCTGTTATCGGGCCTTCAAAAGCGGGTGCGGTACTGGAAGGCAGCAAGGAGTTCGCCAAAGGCTTCATGCAACGCCATAATATCCCGACAGCCGGTTACAAAAGTATCACTGCCGCAAATCTGGAAGAAGGATTAGCCTTTCTGGAAACATTGGAAGCTCCATACGTACTGAAAGCCGACGGTCTTTGCGCCGGAAAAGGCGTACTGATTCTGCCACCCTGGAAGAAGCCAAGAAAGAATTGAAAGAAATGCTGAGCGGAATGTTCGGTGACGCTTCCGCCACCGTAGTGATTGAAGAATTCCTGAGCGGTATAGAATGTTCCGTATTCGTTCTGACCGATGGAAAGAACTACAAGATTCTGCCCGAAGCAAAAGACTACAAACGCATCGGCGAAGGCGACAAAGGGCTGAACACCGGTGGTATGGGTAGTGTATCTCCTGTTCCGTTTGCCGACAAAGCATGGATGGAAAAGTGGAAGAAACGTATCATCCGCCCCACAGTAGAAGGACTGGCAGCAGAAGCATCGACTATAAAGGCTTTATCTTCTTCGGCCTGATTAATGTAAAAGGCGAACCGATGGTCATTGAATACAATGTACGCATGGGCGACCCGGAAACGGAAAGTGTCATGCTGCGCATCAAGAGTGACTTGGTGGAACTGCTTGAAGGAGTGGCAACAGGCAATCTGAAGGAAAAAGTCCTGGAGATAGACCCCCGTTCGGCAGTATGCGTCATGCTGGTATCCGGCGGATATCCGGAACATTATGACAAGGGATTTGCCATCAGCGGAGTAGAAGAGATTGAAAACAGCATTGTATTCCATGCAGGAACAGCACTGAAAGACGGACAGGTAGTCACTAGCGGCGGACGTGTCATTGCAGTCAGCTCCTACGGTGCCAATAAAGAAGAAGCCTTGGCACAATCATTCGCCAATGCGAAGAAAATCAATTTCGACAAGAAATATTTCCGTTCAGATATTGGATTCGACCTGTAATCAGCGGACTATCACCCCATGGCAGGCTATGACAAATTCCAAATAGATATGGCAAAGGGAAGATTCACCTTCCCTGTTGCCATCCTTATATGCCTGCTTCTCCGGATCATCACGGGCAATGAATGGCAGGATGTAATCAATTTGCTGGTCTGTGCTTTGACTGCCTATCTGCTGATCGAGATAAACACCGCCTTCACGCTGATACGGACACGCAGTACCTTGCATGTCAGCTTTTACGTATTCCTGTCCACGGCCTGCCTGTTTCTGCATTCCTTCCAGTATGCCGTTTTTGCGCCACTCACTTTTCTGATCGCTATTTCCCAATTATTCAGCAGCTACGAATCTCCCTACCCGGCGGGAAGTATATTCCACGCTTTCTTTTTCATCGGACTGGGAAGCCTGTTGTTTCCACAGTTGCTTTATTTTGTACCTCTGTTCTATTTGGGGATGATCAGTTTCAGATCCCTGTCACTCAAAAGTTTCTTTGCCGGACTTACAGGACTCTGTGTGCCCTACTGGCTCTTTTTCGGCTATGCGTTCTATTACGACAAAATGAATCTCTTCTATCACCCTTTACAGGAGCTTATTCATTTTTCAACCCATCAGTTATGGGGACATTAGGGATGGACAGAATCATATCCTGTGGAATCATCACCTTGATATCACTGGTCAGCAGCGTGCATTTATTTCCATGTTTCTTATTTAGACAAGGTACGCACGCGTATATTCCTTTTTTCCTGATCGCCGTTGAAGCCTGGATTTATTTACTGGGTATCTTACAGCCACAGCATTTCGACATCCTGTTGCAGATGCAGGTCATTGTAGGATCCATTTTAACAGGACATTTATTTACTTTAACCCACAACCGCTTTACCGGCATCTTTTTCATCATTACATTTGTTCTATTAATAGTTCTAACTATATACAATTTATGGATGCAATTCTTCAATTCCTGATCGACTGGGGATATTGGGGTCTTTTTCTAGCTCTTTTATAGCCGGAAGTGTTCTCCCTTCAGTTCGGAGCCGTATTGGCAGCCTGTGTAGGTCCGTTGGGCTTAGACCCGGTGATCAGTATAACCGCCGCCACCGCCGGCAATGTTGCCGGAGGCATGACCTGCTACTGGATGGGACATCTGGGCAATATGGAATGGATCGAGAAATATTTTCATGTAAAAAAAGAGAAGATGGACCGTGCGGAGCGGTTTGTACACGGACGGGGTGCCTGGATGGCTTTCTTCGCCTTTATCCCTATTTTGGGAAGTGCCATATCCATTGTATTGGGCATGATGCGTGCCAATATATGGATTGTCATTCTCGCTATGACCATCGGAAAGATACTCCGCTACGCCTTATTGGTATGGGGAGTATTGGAAGCCTCCGCTTTAATGCATTAAATTATGAAACTGGAACAAACAGCAGATGGAAGTTATACCCTCTATGTACCCGAACTGGACGAACATTATCATTCGGTGAAAGGGGCACTGACGGAGTCACAACATATTTTTATCGAAATGGGATTAAAGCATTCTCCCGTTTCCGAGCCCCACATTCTGGAGATAGGACTAGGAACAGGGCTGAATGCCTTTCTGACACTGCTTTCAGCAGAAGAGACCCGACGGAAAGTACATTATACCGGTATCGAACGCTATCCGTTAGCCGAAGAAACCTTGAAGCAACTGGACTACCCCCGCCTGATCGGCAAACAGCATGAGGAGGATTATTACGCCATTCACCGGGCGCCCTGGAACACAGAAACAGAGGTATCCCCTTGGTTCACATTACATAAAATTGAAGATGATTTTACCCGGCTTTTCAACCCGGAGGAAGGCAGCCGTCCCGCCGTTCCCTTATACGATATCATCTACTTTGATGCCTTCGCTCCCGAAAAACAACCCGAAATGTGGGAACAATCTCTTTTCGATACTTTATACAAGGTATTGAATGAAGGAGGTATCCTGACAACTTACTGTGCCAAAGGGTGGTAAGAAGGATGCTGCAAACAGCCGGATTCACAGTAGAACGCCTTCCCGGCCTCCGGGGGAAAACGCGAGATACTGCGGGCAACCAAGTCTGATTAAACTTCTAGGACCGAAACTGATGAATGGTCAAGTTTCACCTAAAACAGTAAAACCGTTGTAAAATCCTTCAAATCCGTCATATACGCATAACTGCATATTTATCAGCGAATTACCATGAAACATTCATCGCTGAATCCGTCATAGATTCTTCATATTCTTTCTCCACGCTGAGATGATTGCCGTTATATACATAAAAAATCTCCGGCTTATCACAAGCCAGAGATTCTGTTTTATAAATCTAAAGTTTTTATTATATAAGATTCTCCTGTCGGAGAAAGTCTTATCTTGCTGAAAAAATGAACTTTATCCGAATTGGGATTGTATCGTTTCCTGATAAATTCATTTGTTTAGAAGAAACCGCTCCCCCACGAGAGGGAAGCAGTTTTTTAACCAAGTTTATTTTGCAGCCTTAACAACTACTTTCAGAGTCTTAGTTACACCGAATACATCTTTCAGTTTGAATTCGATAGTAACAGGTTCTGTAGTACCAATGCTAGAAGGCAACTGGATCATGATACCACCAGGAACAGCAGCATAGCCTTCACTCTTCACAGCTTCGTTAGCACCAAGATCTGTAACGATAACATTTGTTGCACTGATAGTGCCTGGTTCCCAAGCTCTGGTCTTGGTATTAGCATTAGTTACGAATTTAGCATTAGTGTTAACCGTACCTACAGAAACAGGGATAGCAAATTTGTTACCGTTCTTGTAATAGTATGCAGATGCATTAGCATTAGCCAGCGTGAAGTTTGTAGCGAATCCTTCAGTACCTTCTTCAAATCCTTGACGGAGGTTCATATCAGAACGCTTGTCCACATTGCCGTCAGCCTTAACACCGTCGAACAGATAGAATGTATCATCCAAAGCATCCACCAAAGTAAAGTCAGCATCTGTTAGAACCACTTCACGAGTTACATTGTTAGAAGTAAATTCTTTCTTAGCTTCTACCTTCTTAGCGTCACCCAGCAAGCTAGCGAATCTCAGAGTAAAGTCTGATACTTGTTCCTTAGTTGCCGGATATACTCCGTAGAACCTGTAGTTGGCAACTATCGGAAGATTAGCTTCTCCAGTAGTTACATTTCCAACAAGAGTACGTGTATTCCATTCTTTTGCAAGACTTGAATATACGATATTAGTCAAAGGAATATTCTGAAGTCTCGTAGCATAATCTTGACCTAACACTTCATAACCGGAATAAGTAAACAATTATCTACATTTTCATTATGGCTCAAAGTATAGTACTGAGCTGTAGAACCAAATACAGTATATTGTTTAGCATATGCAGTAGTAAATGCTTCATAGAATGGAACACTCATAATTTCTACATCGCCTTCTTTTACCAAGTCACCATAAATGCTCAATACATTCTTCTTGTCATTCCAGATAGCCTTCTCACCGTTTACACGAGTAATATCCAAAGTCGGCTGAGTGAATTCGAATGGCAAGATGATCGAAGCAACAGGTGTGTTGGTGTCTTCATCTTTCACTGTCAAAGTCAACTGATAAGCGTTCTTCAAAGTGAAGTTATACGGATATCCTTCAGATACAACGAACTGGAATGTTATGGTGTTGTCCACAATAGCATAACGAACATTATACCCTTTTGTCCAGTTATCCCAATATTCATTGTTTTCGCCTTCACCACCAATCAATTCGAAATCAATGCGTCCAGCTTCAACGGCACTCTTCCATACAGCCTTTTCTATAGCACTCATTTCATTAATTATTTTATCCAATGAATAAGCCTTAGTATTAAGAGCAAATACTTGCTTCTCATTAGCAGACCAAGAACCAGTAGTAGGTCTCAGTTCAGGATTATAATTAGGATCCTTGTCGTTTTCAACAATTAACTTAGCATCCATCGGAGTATACAGACGTTCCAAAGTAATTTCATGAGCATTTGCCATTTCTTCACGCTGATAAGCAAAGAAGTGAGGCGCATCTTTATCGCCTTGTACGATAGTACCGTCCATCAAAATGTAGTTGTAAACAAACTCAATGTAGTTATTTACTCCTGTTTCTCTTGTGAACTTGAAGCTATGACCTTCTTTATCTATTTCCACACCATACAACTGTGCGTTCTTCAAGTTCTTGGCAGATTGTTCCAAAGTAATCCAGTAGTCATATACAGCAGCTGCATCTACAGACGGAGAAATATAAGAAACAATAGGAGTATAATCTACATTAACTGCACAATTTTCCAAGTTGCGCAAACCTACATTAACTTCGCCAATCTTCTTCAACTGAGCACTCAAATCATACGGAGTTTTGATTATTGTTTCATTCAAAGTAGCAGTCAGAGACAAAGCGTGTTTTGCACCGTCATTAGCCTTGAACAACAGATAGTTCTTCGTTCTGGCATCATCAATATTTCATAACGGACAAAGTCATGAGGCAATACCCATACTGCATTTTCAGAAGTGGCTCTAGTCAATACACCCTTAAACGGAACAGCATCCTTAAACGGCAATTCTGTATCCACATTGGCAGAGTTCATCAAGTTGAATGAATAAGCAGAAGCATCTGTTCCCTGAGGATTAACCACAACTTCCAAGTCGCGATCAAGAGTGGTGTACAAACCTTTCTTCAAAGTTTTTTTGGCTGGTCCGTACTCAACATCCTTCTCATTGATTCCATAAAGTGCATGCATCGGATTAGCACCATTCAAGACATCCATATAACCCATAGTAGCACTGCTCGGAATAAAAATAGTCTGTTCATCACCATTTTCATCCTTTACAGTAATGTTCCAGCCACCTTTTACTTGTGCAGCTACCGCACCACCGGCAATATATTCTGTTTCAACGTATGCAGCCTTTTCGGTATCCCATACCATCCAGTAACCGTTTTCGCTAATCTTTGCATCATGTCCGGCAGCGGCAGCATCACCCGGTTCGCCCTGGTCACCCTTGTCACCCTTATCTCCTTTTGCAGGATATTCAGATTTCACACCATCAAATGCCCAGTAACCGTCAATGATGGTCACAACTGTACCATTCTTACCGTCTTCACCCTTGTCACCTTTGATAGTTTCAATGGTACTTGTAGAATTGTCACTCCAGGTTACAGTGATACCGTCACCGTTCTTCACTACGTTGGTAACATACTTACCAGCATCAACTTTTGCCTGTAAAGCTGAAAGAGCTGACTTGATATCGACCAGTTCCTTGTCGATGCGGTCAATGTCTCATCATAGTCTTTACAAGACACAAATGTTCCTGTTGAACGAAAACCATCAAAGGGCTCCGAAACAGAACTGCACTTAAAAACTTTTTGTTCAATAAATAAAGATTTAAATTTATAAATTTAAAAAACTAAAAATTGGTTATACATATACTGTTATAAAAGGACTTCATTCTCTATTTCCAAGTTCACCAGGTTCCTCTCGCGCGCCGCATACCGTTTCGGAGTCATACCCGTCTGACGGACGAAAGCCAGATAGAAAGGGCTCTTCGAACCGAAACCGCTCCGTGACGGAACCTCGCCCAGCGGACAACCGCCGTTGCGAAGCAGCTCCTTAGCGTATTCCACCCGGTAGCGGTTAAGCAACTCCTTCAGATGACAACCGAAGTAGCGGTTCACCGCATTGCTCAGGTAAGTCTGGTTTGTTTCGAGCGTCATACTCAGTTTCTTTAACGAAAGAGAGGAATCGAGGAACGCCCGGCGTATCTCCAACTGATACAATATACCTTTATATATAAGGCTGTCTGCCGGACGGACATCCGACAGTGACGAGAACCGCGCCGTCCATTCGCGACCGGCGGCACGATAGAGCAATGTCTTCTGCCTTACAGAAGTGCTGCTCGTCTTTTTACGTCTCAGAAACAGGTATTCCATCTAAACTCGTTATTCGTTCTTATTGGCCTTTTATGCAGATCTCTTAGTAAGAGATCTACAAACAGACGATAACAGGCTTTAAATCAAAATATTAACTATACAGATACAAGATTAAATCAGAGCCGGTAGAACCAGAAGAAATACTTTTTTTCACAATATTCCATATTTTTTCCGCGAAAAGTGTACTAGTTATCAAAACT
>ENA-OQMZ01000587-OQMZ01000587.1-human-gut-metagenome-genome-assembly--contig:-NODE-587-length-15231-cov-2.364605_pt1 | contig 15231 bp, 18 predicted proteins | sample MGYA00242621_ERZ504862 | MGnify/ENA primary metagenome ERZ504862 (study PRJEB26092, sample SAMD00036393) | human gut metagenome | host: Homo sapiens | study: EMG produced TPA metagenomics assembly of... | reverse complement strand
TAATAGTTTCCATCTTATACTTGATAAAAAATGATATTATTGACATCAACGATATATACACTAATGCTGATGCAAAAAACACACAGGTCGCAAATGAAAATTCTATTTCTTCCACAGAAAATTCAGCAGTTGAATCGAAAAGTTGTGTTCTGCTTGAGGAAGGTGCTGAATACGATACTATGTACGACGATAGAACAAGCATTTATGTTAAATTAAATAATATCAGCATTTCAAAAAATAAGGCAGAACTTCCCGAATTTGACACATTTGAGGACTGGGATGAAATTAAAGATAGCCAAGGAAATATTACAAATGAATATTCATATGTAGTGCTTAACATTACAATGATGAATAAAGGAAATGAAAATGTGGAGGTATCATTGAACAGCTTACTTTTGCATTTTGGTACAGACGGTGGATATAACGAAGCACGAAGTTTAATTCAAGTGAGAAAAAGACTTCAAAAAATTATTTTGTAGAAAAACTTGAACCCGGTAAAAAATTGAATGTTAATGTAGCATATGTTGCTGAGGACAAACAACTTAATGAGTACAAAGACCAACTTTATTTGATGACAGTGCTCTCAGGCAATCCTTTAGGAGAAGGAACTATGCAAGTCATCAAATCCGAAAAATAATAAATGGAGAATGATAAAATGCAAAGAATGATTAAATTCGAACTGAAAAGAAGTTTTAAAAACAGGCTGTTTTTAATTTCTTTGCTAATTTCATTAGCATTGGTAACATGGTATTCGATTGAAAGAATACCATACTGTGTGCAGTTGAATTCTGAATTTTTAAATGATGAAAATTTAATTGGGATTTTTTGAAATTTCATATACAAACTGGATTGGCAGTCATAATATCTATCTTCAGCAAAACATTTTTTATATGGCTATTCCAATTCTCGCCACTTTGCCATTTGGTAGTTCCTTTTATGATGATATAAACAGGGGATATGCAAGGAATGTGTGCGTTCGTGCCAAGAAAAAATATTATCTTGTGGCAAAATACATAGCTGTTTTCGTAAGTGGTGGTTGCGTGGTTGCTATTCCAATGGTTCTTAGTTTTCTCATTTCTTCAATATTTTTACCGACAATGCTTCCTGAAGCATCTTATACATTTACTAACATATATCCTGCGTATAAGTGGGCTGATTTATTTTATGTGCAACCGTTATTATATACATCGATATATATTTTATCACATTTTTGTTTTCGGGAGTAACAGCAAGTTTGTCATTGTTTATTACATTCTTTTTAAACAGAAAATTTGTGACTTTTGTTTTTCCTTTTTTCATTTACATTTTTTCATCATTTTGTCTTGAAATGTTGGGATTTGATGCCTACAGTATCAGAAATCTTGTCACGACTACAAGTGAAAGTGGGACTACCTTTTCTGTAACAATTTTATTTTTGATTTTCTTTTGCCTTTCATTTTTTCCGTATTATTTATTGGAGCGAAAAAAGATGTTTTTTAAAGCGTGTAGAAAAACTTTTGTTGCAATGACATATTTTAAATATTTGGTTGTTTTCTGTTTACTCTGCAGTTTTGTATTGTTTTACTTTTTTGCTTTTTTAAAAAAAAATATGATGGATATAACAGACAACATATGTATGGCAGATTTTGTGGAAGCCGCCGGGGGTCACACGACAACTATCTTTTTTGTACCAACCGCCGCATTACTTTCAACGATATTTTCCGAAAAAAACAGTAACTTTACAAATGCCTATATTCGCTTTAGATTTAGAAATACATTGGTTGTCAGAAATAGTTTGAAAGTTCTTGCTTTTTCTGTGGCTTTTTGCATTTTATTCCTCGTCGCAGTTCTTGGTATGTCGAGATTTTTTTCACGAACAGTAATTAATTGGAATTCATATGAAAGCTATTATTATCTGTGTGAAGGATGCATAAGCAATGTAGGCTTTGCAAAAGTAGTGATGAAAACTTTTGTATGTCTTTTAATTCCTACAATATTTTTTTCTGAATTAATATGTGCTTTTGGCTGTATAATAAACAAAGTATTTCCGTTCTTAGTGACGGTCACAACATGTATTGCAGTTTCATTTGATGGTGATTGGAATATTGACTTTTGGCTCTTGATTTTTGGGACAATTATAGTATTCGTACTAAATTTATTGTTCATGAAAAGAAAGGATTTTTTAAATTGAAGTTCGTCTTTTTTTTCGTTTGCTTTCGCATGATATAACAGAGGGAATCATACATAATCGTAAATTTTTTATTTTTGCTGCGTTGCTGTTCATATTTATTGATTTCGTGTATTGGCATAATATTAGCTTATATTTTAGTGATTATAATTCGGTTGTAGACTGCGGTGTTCTGGATTTTTTTATGAATGTTTTTGCCGGATGTGACCCTTTTGATCCGGAGGCAAATAAGGGTGTAGATATTCCCATAACGTGGTTTTCTTTTAATGTACTTCCTTATTTGTTTGTGGGATTATACATTACAAACGATTTGCAGACAAGTGCCGATACCTTTATTTTGCGGGTAAAATCCCGATATTTATGGTGGTTGAGTAAAATAGTTTGGTGTGTTGTTTCTTCAACTTTGTACTATTTACTGTTTTTTGTAATTTCGACAGCTTTTACATTGTTTTCCGGTAATTTTTCATTAACTCAAAACAGTTTAATAACTGAAGAATTTTTGGAGCTAAGCACTTATGGAAAAAGTATGACAGAAATTTTCATTTCCTCAGTACTGTTACCTTGGATGATTACAACTTGTCACATGACATTTGATGCAATTATCAGTATTACATTTGGACCTGTTGTCGCGTTTTTGATGATAGTCTGCCTTATGACCACATCTGTGTTTTATTGCAGCGAATTTTTGCCGTTTAACTTTTCAATGTTGATAAGAACTGATTTTTGCGCCATAAATAATATATCAATATATACAGAACTGGAGGTTGCCTTTTTAATAATCGTTATATGTTTATTTTTAGGCTTGCCAATTATCAAAAGAAAAAACATTATTTAAAGTAGGAGAGATTTATGAATATAGAAATTTTGTAATTATACAAAAAAGTTATCAAAAAATCTTGTACTGGAAAATATAAATTTATCACTTTCCGGAGGAAAAATTTACGGTTTTGTAGGTAAGAACGGTTCGGGGAAAACTATGCTTATGCGTGCAATTTGCGGACTGATTTTACCTACCAGTGGTTTTGTAAAAATAAATAACAAAATCATAGGAAAGACATATCGTTTCCTGATAGTGTTGGGGCTTTAATTGAAAATCCGGGGTTCATTTCTGAGTACTCCGGTTTTCAAAATTTGAAGATTCTCGCTCAAATACAAAAGAAAATAGACGATAAAAAAATAGTGGATACTATGAGAATGGTAGGGCTTGACCCAAACGAAAAGAAGAGTTTCCGAAAATATTCACTTGGTATGAAACAAAAACTTGGAATAGCAGCAGCGATGATGGAAGACCCTCAAATACTTGTTTTAGATGAACCTTTTAATGCGTTGGATGAAGCTTCATGTGAAAATGTCAAAAAAATGATTTTGTCCGCAAAAGTTCCCGATAGAGTTGTGTTGCTGTCATGTCATGACAAAAATCAGATTAACGCTCTTTGCGACGAAACTATAGAATTAGCGCAGGGTAAAATCATCAGGAGAGATAGTCTTTATGAGAAAGAAAAATAATTTAAAAGTTATTGTAACGCTCCTTATTGTAACAGTATTATGTATATGTGGTGTCATTAGGTTTTTTAGTATCAATTCAAAATATCCGCAAAACGAAAAAGTTGTATATAAAATGGGCGATTCATTTGTTTGTCAAAATGCAAAATTCACTATAACAGATACATACATGCTTAAGCGTATGGACATTATGAATGATGATGATTTATCAGAATATTTGGAAGAAAATTCTGACTATTTGAAAAGTGAAGATTTGAATCTTGGCTTAATAAAAATTATAATTTCCAATACAACAGATGATGAAATAACTGTTGATTTAACAGCTTTTCATATTGAATCAGGTGCTTTTTCATTACAATTTTATTACCCGCTCGTTATGTATTACAATGATTGTGGAATGTATATTAAACTTTCAAAAGGTGAACAAAAAACGTTTATTGCACCCGTTCCTATCTCTTCTGAACAATTTCTCAATTATGATTCCACCGATATTAGAAACAGAACGTATTATTTGGTATCATCTTTATATCCTCAAAAAATAATGTCAGAAGTCAAATTTAATTAAATTCAAGATATTTAAATTGGTCAAATAAATAACAATGTTGGTTTAGCATAATTAGTGCTGAATTACTTGGACATTGAAAAGTTGCCTCGTTGTATAATCATGACGAAAATCTGATTAACGCAAAACTGCAATACAGCAAGGTGTCGTAATCCGTTTCTTGTTCAAGCTTGAAAAAATATTTAAATTTCCTTTTAACGGTAAACTATTGTTTTTTCTCTTGTGTTCGTGCCGCATTGTATTTCTCGTCTGAGTTTGGTTGCAACGGCGGCGGGCATATTCACGGGCAGCTTGCACATTGATTTCATCATTCAGTTTGCCGTCAATCTCACTGTGCGGCGATATTAAAAACGGAAGTGGATTTCTTTTCATTTTGAAGTCCCTTCCGTTCATTTTTCTTTTCGTTTATCTGCTTTACGGCGGCTTTATACCGAGCCAAAGTTTCCCTTACAGACTTTGAATAATCCGTTATGCTCCACTTGCCGGTTTGAGTGTGTCGAATATGATAGTTGATGATTATCAGCCTTTCACGCAGGGTTGGTGGTGATCTGTTGACTGAGCCTGCACAATCTTAGCAAAGCATTGCTGTGCTTGGATTCAAATACCTTGTCACAGCCCTTGCAGCTAAGTGAAAACGGCTCGCCAACCTTGTGTTTTCTCGCCTTTATCAACTGATAGCATTCCCTGCTTTTTAGACGGGCTGTTTCAGCTGCTTCTGCCGCTTAATTTCTTCCTCGCTCAGCTGAGGTTGAGGAATTTCAAACTTGCCGATGAAATTGAGATAGATTTCAACCTCCTGCATACGTTCTCCGTCAATATAATACGGAGCGTGAACTAAAATTTTGTCGATAAACTCATTTATCATCGGCGTAGTAAGCTCGGAAAAATCGGTGGTTATACATCTTTGCACCGCAATCGGCACAATAAACAAGACCCGTCAGCGGATTCGCCACTCCGGTGGTGTCAACACGTCTCGGCGTTTTTGTCAGTTTCTGAGCAAGCTCCCAAGTTTCTCGGTCAATGATTGCTTCGTGCGTGTCATTGAATATCAGCCAGTTCTCCTGCGGATTTTTCACTGAGCTTTTGTCCTTATATGATTCCTTGTGCGTACGGAAATTTACGGTGTCTCCGCAGTATTCCTGTTTTGCAAGAATACTGCGGACAACATATCCGCTCCAACTGAACGGGTGGGTAAACTCCTTTTTGTTTTTCCTTATTCCAATTCCTTTTTTGTAAAGTAAACAGCCGGGGTTTCAACCTTGTCATCAAACAGCGTGCGGGCTATGTCATAAGGTCCGCAGCCTTCTATTGTGAAATGGAAAATTCTGCGGACGACTGTAGCCGCTTCCTCATCAATCAGCCAATGATTTTTGTTGTTCGGGTCTTTCTTGTAACCGTAAATAGCCGAGTTGGTTGTCGGCTTTCCCGATTCGTGCAGATAGTTTGCAATATCAAAAGCATACTATGCCCGAGCGTAAGTGTAGCAACTGGTTTGACGGTTATGTTACAAAAACAAATCCACGTCTAAAAGGTAACACAAGATAACAAAAAAACTGTACAGCCGAATATGGTTGTACAGTTTTTAGTTTTATATGTTATTTTATAGGAATGTAACATTGTACAAATTTGCACAATTTGAGCCGTAGGGGATTGCTAATCCTACCCGATAAAGCCTTGAACGAACACAATAACAATCAGCACGGGGAGTGCGTATTTAAGGTACGGCTTCAGCACTCTTGAAAGTTTAAGACCTTTACCCGTGTTACATTCTTCAAAGTAATTGTCAAAGCCCCAGCCGAATTTTGTTGTGCAGAACAGGAGATAAACCATTGCGCCAATCGGAAGAAGAAGGTTGCTGACAACGAAGTCCTCAAGGTCAAGCACACCTTTGCCGAGAATGTTGAAGTCACTCCAAATGTTGAATCCAAAAATACACGGCAGACACGCAAAGAACATAATAATTCCATTGATAATTGACGCCTTTGTTCTGCTCATGCCGAATGTGTCGGTAAGAAAAGCAACAAGGTTTTCAAACACGGCAATAACCGTTGAAAAGCTTGCGAATGTCATAAACAGAAAGAAAAGCGTACCCCAAATCCGACCGCCCGTCATATTTACGAAAACATTCGGAAGCGTCACAAAAATAAGGGCAGGTCCTTGGTCGGCTGAACGCCAAATGAAAAGCAAGCAGGGAAGATGATAAGTCCGGCAACAATTGCAACAAAAGTGTCCAATGCACAAATCTGAACAGCCTCACCGTAAAGCGTGCGGTCTTTGTTCATATAACTGCCGAAAATTTCCATTGATGCGATTCCGAGTCCGAGTGTGAAAAACGCCTGACTCATTGCAGAGGTGATTACCTTGCCGAGTCCTACATCTTTAACCTTTCCGAAATCGGGAACAAGATAAAAGCTCAAGCCTTCTCCCGCATTTGAAAGCATCATACTGTTGATTGCAAGAATAATAATCAGTGCAAGCAACGCAACCATCATAACCTTGCTGACCTTTTCAATGCCTTTTTGAAGTCCTCGACTGCATACAAAAAATCCGAATACAACGATTATCGCAAGCCATATAATCATCTCAACAGGCGATGCCATAAGGTTGTTAAACACTCCCGAAACCTGTTCTGAGTTCATTCCGCTTTTAAATGTTCCCGTTGCAAATTTATAGAAGTAATCTAACATCCAAGCCGAAACAGGCGTGTAAAACATCATCAAAAGGTAACAGCCTATCATGCACAGCCAACCGTGAATGTGCCATTTGCTCTTTGGCTTTTCAAGTGTTTTATAGCTTAATACGGCACTTTTTTCTGCTTGCTCTGCCGACTGCAAGCTCCATTGTCAGAACGGAATTCCCATAAGCACAAGAAATGCAAGATAAAAAGCACGAACAATCCGCCGCCGTTTTCGCCCGTAACATACGGAAAGCGCCAGACATTGCCTATGCCAATCGCACAGCCTGCACTTACAAGAAGAAAACCTGTCCTCGACTTAAAATTTTCTCTTTGCATAAATATTCTCCTTAAAAATACTGTCACTTTAATTATACAAACTTTTCACCGATATTTCAAGGAATAAACTTTTTATTTATGCAATTTGACAGGAATTAAAAAGCTTTGTATACTTTTATTGACAGAAACATTTAAGCCTTGTTTAAGGCTTGAAATATATAATAGAATAAGAAAACTTTCGGGAGGTTACCAAATGCGACTTTTACTTGCAGAGGATGAAAAGAGCTTTCAAAGGCTCTCACGGCAATTTTAAAGCATAACGGATATTCGGCGGTTGACGCAGTTTATAACGGAAAAGATGCGCTTGATTATCTTCTCGGCGGTGACTATGATTGTGCAATTCTCGACATAATGATGCCGTTGCTTGACGGAATTTCAGTTTTGAAAGGAATCCGTCATGAGGGGCTTGACCTGCCGGTTATCATGCTTACGGCAAAAAGTGAAATTGACGACAGGGTTTTCGGACTAGACAGCGGTGCTGACGATTATGTTACAAAGCCGTTTGTCGCAAAGGAACTTATTGCACGAATCAGAGCCGTTACACGCAGAAAATCCGAAACCAAATCACCTAATCTTGCATTTGAAAATATAACTCTCAACCGCTCAACCTGTGAGCTTTCCTCCGATAAGGCGAGTGTAAGACTTGCCAACAAGGAGTATCAGATGCTTGAAATGTTTATGTCAAATCCGAGGCAGATTATTTCGCCAGACAGGTTTATGGAGAAAATCTGGGGATTCGATTCCGATACAGAGCAGAATGTTGTGTGGGTTTACATATCATATCTCCGAAAAAAGCTTGCCAAAGTCGGTGCGAATGTCCAGATAAAGGCGGCAAGAAATATGGGCTATTCTCTGGAGGCTAAAAATGATTAAATCCCTGAGAAGAAAATTCATTGTAATTGCAATGTGCTCACTTATAGGTGTGCTTGTGCTGACAGTAGGATTTATCAACACATTCAGCTATATTGATGTTGTCAACAAAGCCGACAGCCGACTGTCCCTCATAGAGGCAACAACGGAACTTTCCCGAAAAACGGTCAACCGCCCAAGGATGACGGTATGAGGGCGGAGGTAAAATGTCGCCCGAAGCACCGTTTGAAACCAGATATTTTACGGTAACTATAGGCGAAAGCGGAAATGTTACAACAGTTGATACGGGCAAAATAGCCGCCATAACCACATCGGAGGCGTCCGAGTATGCAACAGATCTTTATGCCAAAAATTCCGGCAGCGGTTTTTACGGAAACTACCGATACAAAGCCGTGCCAAAGTCAAACGGTACGCTGTATATATTTCTTGACTGTTCAAGGGAGCTTTCGTCATTTTGGTCATTTCTTGTAATCAGCATACTGATCAGCATTGCAGGCATACTCGTTGTGTTTGCACTTGTATTGGTTTTCTCGAAAATCGCAGTCAAGCCGTTTGCCGAAAGCTATGAAAAGCAAAAACGGTTCATTACGGACGCAAGCCATGAAATAAAAACACCGCTCACGATTATTGAGGCGAACACGGAGGTTCTTGAAATGACAGGGGCTGAAAGCGAGTGGACGCAGAGCATACGCAATCAGATTAAAAGATTGTCGTCTTTAACACAAAAACTCGTTTTCCTTGCCCGAATGGATGAAAATCAGGGCAAGCTTGAAATGACCGAATTTTCACTTTCGGATGCAGTCCTTGAAACGGCTGACAGCTTTTCGGCAGTAGCAAGGAACAGCGGTAAAACGCTTGATATAAATGTGCAGAACGGAATTTTGCTGAAAGGAAACGAAATGACAATCAGAGAGCTTGTATCCGTTCTTGTTGACAATGCGGTGAAGTACAGCACCGAAAACGGAAATATCTCTGTGTCGCTTGTTGAGGAGTCGGGACATAAAAAACTGACCGTCAAAAACACGACAACAGCACTTGAAAAAGGCAATCACGATATCCTCTTTGAAAGATTTTACCGTTCCGATTCTTCCCGAAACAGCGAAACAGGCGGCAGCGGCATAGGTCTTTCAATCGCCAAAGCCGTAGCCACCGCCCATAAAGCCAAAATCCACGCCAAAAGCCCCGACGGCAATTCGTTAGAAATAACAGTTGTATTTTAATTCTTTAAAATAATATTTAAGAACACAAAGTATTTTAACAGTACTTTGTGTTTTTTGTGACAAAATTCTCCGGAATAACAAAGTTCTGCTATAAAATGTAATAAAAGTGTAATAAATGCTATATCTATATTGAAAATTAATGAAACGGAATTTATAATTAAAATACAATAATAAAACATAAAACATATATTTGGAGCTTGATAATGAAATTAACGAATGTGAATTTTCTTGCAAAAGCAAATGCCAAGATAAATAAAAATGAAAAGGGAATAAAAATTGTTTCCGCATTGCTTGTAATATCAATAACCTTGATTTCGGCATTTTCAATTACCGTCACAAAAGCTGTAAATGAGTATAAAGAGGATTATCGTGCAAGAACACTTGAGGTTGACCCTTGGTTAAGCGAACTTGACGATAATGTTATAGAAAGTATTAAAAATACTGAGCATGTAGTTGATATTTTTCCTCTTGAAGGAATCAGAAATGAAGCTTTTAATATTGTTCAGTCCTCGGATGAGAACTTACAAAAAATGATTGCTCAAGAGAAAAATAATTATTTAAATATTTGGTCATTGTTTAAAAATGAAAAACGCAGTGTTATTGCAGGAAAAACTCTTGATGAATCCCCTGTGTTAAGCTGTGTAGTCCCGAGTGATTTTTATCCTTTTGAGGTTGAGAATGAAAATAAAAAGCCTGATTATATTGACGGGGAAAGTCTTATAGGAAAAACGATAACCGTAAAAGCGATTAATAATATGCTAATTCAACCTTATAATATTGATGGTTCATCAGAAAGCGGTTCACTTGAATTGCCTGCAATTGAATATAAATTAAAGGTGGTGGGTACTTATTATCTGTCACCGACCGAAACAGGCTATTATGATTCGATTTATATTTCAGAGGAAACAGCTACGAAAATATTAGATGACGCACTTACAAAAGGCGGATATTCAAAAGATAACGAAACAACTGTCGGCAAGTGGTGGAATGATTTATCGCTGAGGACTCACTATGTTGTTGTTGATGATTTTGAAAATATTGAATCGGTATATAATGCACTCACCGATATGAATGTATGCTGTGCCGATGACTCCGAACTCGGAATACAGGACAGCATAGTAAACGCTTCAAATATATTCAGCTTTGCAAGCGTATTTCTTATTATTTCAACAGTGTTGCTTTCTGTGATTATGATTATACAATCAACAGCAAACGCACTTTCACTTCGTAAATCCGATATAGGCTTGCTCAAAGCGATAGGTTATAAAAACAGTCAGATATTTGCCTGCCTTTACTGCGAACAGTTTAGAGTTACATTTACCGGATTTGCGGTTGGAACAATTATTTCGATTATAGTTACGGCTGTTTCAAATCTTTTCTTTGCAAACAGAAATTTCATAGACCGTCTGTACATTATCAATTGGGGAACTTTCGGAATCCTGCTTGCAATTTCGTTTTTGATAGTGACCGTTGTTCCGCTGATATGTCAGCTCATAGCATTACGCAAGCTGAATAAAATTCAGCCCAAAGACGCAATGAATGAATAATTTTGAGGGTAAAATAATGAAATCAATAGAATTAAAAAATGTTTCAAAAATATATAATAACAAAGTAACCGCCGTGGATAATGTATCGTTTACATTGTCAGAGGGTGAATTTGTGGCTGTTATGGGACAGTCGGGCAGCGGAAAAAGCACTCTGCTCCAAATGGCAGGTTTGCTTGACAACTGCACCTCAGGTCAGATTTTGATTAACGGAAAAGATGTTGTCGTCACTCGGTAAAAACGAACTTGCCGACACAAGAATGAATTCACTCGGATTTGTCTTTCAGGCATTTCATCTCAATCCGCATCTCAAAGTTTTTGAAAATATAATGGTTCCAATGCTCATAAACGACCATTTCAAAAACAGAGCCGAAATGAAAGAAACTGCCGAATTGCTTGTGCAGAAAGTAGGTCTTACACACCGCATTGACCACTATCCGAGAGAACTTTCAGGCGGTGAACAGCAGAGAACCGCCATTGCAAGAGCACTTGCCAATAATCCCGACTTTATCCTTGCCGATGAACCTACAGGCAACCTTGACAGCAAAAACGAACGTATGATTTTTGAAGAGTTGAAAAAACTTACAGAGCTTGGCAAGGGTGTTCTTGTTGTCAGCCATAATGATGCCGTAACTGATTTTGCAGACAGAATTTGCGTTATGAAAGACGGCATTTTAGAGGAAAATTAAAATGAAAAATAAAAAACTCGGTATGCTTGTTAAAGCCTCAATTCTTTCACGAAAAGGTGCAACAATATTTTTTTGTTGCTTTATGGTTATTGCAACCATTCTCGTTCTTGTGTCGGCAGGAGCGGTTATGCCGCTGAAAAATAATATTGACCAAAACATAAATAATCATATTCTTAACAGAGAGTTGAATTTTGAGATAAACGAAAATACTCCTCAAAATGAAATTGACGATACAATTTTAAGCATAAAAAGCATTGCACACATAACGAGTGTTTATAACGTGCCTGCCGAACTTGATGTGTCGGAAACTTCAGGAGTGCTGTTTTCAGCTTACACACTAAGTTATGTTCACGAGGGGTATAACCTTAAAATAACAAGCGGAAGAGCTTTCAAAGAGAATGAAGAAAATGTTGCAGTTGTTCCCGAAGTTTTAAAGGATTTTAACAGCGAAAGTCAACGAATCAATAAAATTGACGGCAAAACGCTTGTGGGCAAAAATCTTGTTTTCGCTGATGAATCGGGCAAGGAACATAAGCTTAAAATTGTCGGAGTGTATAACACATCTGACCCGATTTTTACAGGCAATCAAATTCTTATTCCACGCAACAGTTTGATTGAGTTCAATAATGAAGTTATTGCAAATGCCAAAGGTTCGACTTCAATAACTTTCGATAAGGCTTATAAAATTCTTGTTGATGATGCAAAAAATCTTGAAAGTGTACAATCCAAGGTTTCCTCATATTGCGAACCGTATACAATGGACTTGAACTTTGATTCTCAGTCATACAATATCGCACTCATAATTATTATAGGTTCAATTGTATTTTTTGCATTGTTCGTAATTGCGGGACAGTATATGTTCGTCAAGAGCAACATAAGCAGACGAAGCGAAGAACTTGCTTTGTATCGCTCACTCGGTTACAAGTCTAATCAACTTTTCTATATAATATTTGCGGAATATTTCCTTATTGGAATAATATCAATTGCAGTCGGTACAATTTTGGCTGTGTTACTCGATATATTACTTATAAATCCGTACCTTATGAATCTTGTGGGCAATACAATAATGGAAATGACCGTGAATGTTTCGGCTGTTTATGTACTGCTGTTCCTCGTGATTTATTTGATTGTACTTGCAATCGTCAGCATTTGGGCAGTAAAACGCTCTGAAAAAACGGATTTAAGCGTGTTGCTTAGAGAAAGATAATTGCACAACAGAAATAAAACTCCATATTATTATCTAAAGCAGAAATTCTGAAAAAATTCGGGATTTCTGCTTTTTTTAAATTATTATATAGCCACAGTAAAGAAAAGGTAAAGACAGGGAGGTCTTACAATGGGCGTTAAAAATATATTCAAGCGTTACGAACTTAAATTTATGCTGACAACACAGCAGTACATTAACAATCCGAAACCTATAAAAACATGAAGCCCCCACACATTTTCGTGTAGGGGCGGTTTTCTTAAACAAAGAAATTGTCCTTATAATTAAAATCTTTCTCCGACAGCAACAATGACACTTCTGCCTGCCATATTAATTCGTCTGTCATAGAGAATAACATTTCTGTCCTCAAGGATTACATCCTGCGGCTCGTTGCCTGTGTTTACATAAAGCTTCCAGTGGTATCCTTCGGGAAGGTCGGGAAGCTCAACATTTACATAATCCCAATAAGCATTGACGCCAAAGTAAACAAACTCGTCAAGTCCCTGTTGTTTAAGACTTACACCGGCATACATAACGCCAATCATTCTTGTATCATCGTAATACTTGGCACTCCACGCAACATTTGAATGGATGCTGACAGGCGGATAACTGCATGTTGCCTTGCCTCTGCTGTCTGTAATAATATGGAATCTCTTTCTGAAAGCAATCATATATTTAAAAAATTCAAATACATCCTTATGCTTTTCTTTTCTTGTCCAGTCAAGCCATGAGATAATGTTGTCCTGACAGTAAGCATTGTTGTTGCCAAACTGAGTGTTGCAGAATTCATCACCTGCAAGGAAAAGAGCAGGTCCCTGACTGCACATAAGGGTTGCAAAGGCATTTTTAACCATTTTTATACGAAGCTTGTTAATGTTGTAATCATCGGTTTCGCCCTCTGCACCGCAGTTCCAGCTGTTGTTGTCATTAGCACCGTCAGTATTGTTCCAGCCGTTTTCGAGATTGTGCTTTTCGTCGTATGAATACATATCATAAAGAGTAAATCCGTCATGACAGGTAATAAAGTTTACTGACGCATTGTAGCCTCTGTAGGTAGGGTCATACAAATCTCTTGAGCCTGTAATTCTCTGAGCCGCATCCCATGCAAGATGGCTGTCGCCTTTAAGAAATCTTCTGAGGTCGTCACGGTATCTTCCGTTCCATTCAGCCCATCTGTTCCATGACGGGAAACTGCCGACCTGATAAAGTCCGCCTGCGTCCCATGCCTCTGCAATAAGCTTTACTCCGCCGAGAATCGGATCAAACGCAAGGCTTTTTGAGAAGAGGAGGCTTATCCATAGGAGTACCGTCCTCGTTTCTTCCCAAAATTGACGCAAGGTCAAAACGGAAACCGTCAATGCGGTATTCTGTTACCCAATAACGCAGACAGTCAAGTATAAACTGCTGCACAATCGGCTGATTGCAGTTGAGAACATTGCCGCAACCGCTGAAATTGTAATACTTTCCGTCCGGAGTGAGCATATAGTAAATGTTGTTGTCAATGCCCTTGAACGAGAAATACGGTCCCATTTCATTGCCCTCTGCCGTGTGGTTGAACACAACATCAAGGATAACTTCAATTCCGTTTTCGTGAAGCTCACGAACAAGCTGTTTAAGCTCTCTGCCTTCGTGATGATGCTTGTGGTCGCTCTCATAGCTTGTGTTCGGAGCAAAAAAACATACGGTGTTATAGCCCCAGTAATCGTAGAGCTGACGACCGTCATAATTACGATACGAGCCCATTTCGTCAAACTCAAAAATAGGCATCATTTCAACGGCATTGATGCCCAGTTCTTTAAGATAGGGGATTTTTTCACGGATACCTGCGAATGTACCTTTGTTTTTAACGCCTGAGGAGCCGTCCTGAGTAAAGCCTCTTACATGCATTTCATAAATAATAAGCTCTTCAAACGGAAGCTTCGGCTGAGTGCAGTTGCCCCAGTCATAGTCGCTGTTTACAACTCTTGCCTTATAAACACCCTCATGCTCCTGTTTTTTACCCCAGCCGCTCTGACCGATTACAGCCTTTGCGTATGGGTCAAGAATGTATTTCTTTTTATCAAAAATAATGCCTTTTTCGGGTTCATACGGACCGTCAAAGGAATATGCATACTCAAAATCAATCTCATCAAGACCGAATACGAGCATTGAATAGGTGTTGCCGATTTTGTAAGAATCCGGAAATCTGAGCCTTGCATACGGAATTTTTGCATAAGGTCTGAATAAAAGCAATGTACACTCAACGGCATAAACCGAATGAATAGTAAAGTTTACACCGCCGGAAACGGTTGTTGCACCGTTTAAAAGAAAGTTGCCGGGTCTGACATCGAAACCACCTACATTATCGGTTGGCTTTAAATCCCTCAACATAATATTCAATCCCCCTAAGTTACTCTCAAAAAACAAAATTCAGTCATAACACAACATATGTCTATTTATCATATTATGTGATTTATTCA
>ENA-OQMZ01000585-OQMZ01000585.1-human-gut-metagenome-genome-assembly--contig:-NODE-585-length-15256-cov-1.861326_pt1 | contig 15256 bp, 19 predicted proteins | sample MGYA00242621_ERZ504862 | MGnify/ENA primary metagenome ERZ504862 (study PRJEB26092, sample SAMD00036393) | human gut metagenome | host: Homo sapiens | study: EMG produced TPA metagenomics assembly of... | reverse complement strand
CCGAACTATTTTCAACCAATGCCAATCCTGCAAGCTTCTGCAGTTCCTTCGGATTGTTAAAGCGGCTGATATCACCTACTTCTGCAAGGAACCCTGACACTGTCTGATTCCCACTCCTTTGATTTCTAACAGCTTTTCAGCCATCGGAATCTGTTTTACCAGTTCTTCAATTAGAACCATAACTTCCTGCAGACGTGTATTTCTGGATTCATAGTCTCCAGAAGCATTCGGATCTCCATTCTTGCAGATACTGCTCCTTCTTTGCTTCCAACGCTGTGCTCTGCAGCTTCTATCAGAGTCTTCGCCCTCGCTTAGCGGTATCTTCCTTGACGGTATCTTCTTTAGCGGTGTCTCCTCCAGAATTGCCAGCATTTCCGGCTGTTCCGCATCCTACAAGAGTCAGCAGTGACATTGATGCCGCAATACCGGCGGCAATTAATTTTTCGCTTTCATATTTTTCCTCCTATTTTTCATAATGACCAGGAATTCCCACACTGTCACGGATCTGCAGCAGATATTCATTTTCCTTTTCATCACATGGTCTCTCGGCTCCATCCTGTAGATACATGCATGCCGTTTATTGATACTTTTTGCCTGATATTCTACCGGCTGACTAATCGTAGACAGTGAAGGCGTTATGCGTTCCGCAAACGGAATACCGTCAAACGAAACTACAGATACGTCCTCCGGAATTCTGTAACCATGCTTCATGATCCAGGACATTACCTCTATCGCAACTTCATCGCTGTAACAAAACAATGCCGTTGGCAGCTTTTGAGGTACAAATATCTTCTCTATCACAGAAATCAGACTGCTTTTTTCATAGTCTCCATGGATCTGACCGATCAGGGATTCTTCTTGATCCAGCTGCATCTGCCTTACAGCTCTTAAAAATCCCCGTTTCCTTGCAATAAGGAAGCTGTCGTCCATTTCGTCAATGCAAAAGATGCCCCCTATCCTTCTGTGGCCAAGCTGGGCAAGATAGCATATGGTCTCATAGACAGAGCTTTCATTTTTTTCCATGATATTCAAACGCATTTCCGGTGACTGCATATGACAGACTTTAATCCTAAAATGTTCTTTTATATACGCTTCCTCTTCCCGTGAGAGCAGAAAAAGGCTAAAGCAGACTTCGATTCCTCTGATCTCCAGTTCTCTTAATGCTTCCATGTTTTTCCTCAATCCTGAATTGCAATAACGGATAATACAGCCATATCCCATCTTACATGCAAACTCATTCAGATACCGAAACAACAGAAGCTGATACTGATTAATGTAGTTTGTCATTATAAAGCCGAACAGTTTTGACTTCTTACCAGCCAGATACTGTGCGTGAACGCTGGGATTATAATTGTACTTTCTGATGGTATCTACCACTCTTTTCTGCAGCTTCTCGCTGACTGGTTTGGAACGGTTGATAACACGGGAAACTGTAGCGATCGAACACCCGCTTTTTTTCGCGATAAATTTAATATCTATATTTGCCATATTTAAAATTCCTCCGGAAGAATTCTATGGTTACATTTTATAGGAAAACGTTTACATTTCAATTGTGAAATACTTACAAAATTAGCTTCAGGCAGATCATGGTCATCCCAGTCTTTCAGGATATTCATTACAAAACTGCCTGCATACAGGGAAATATGTAAAATTCCTGTATGCAGGCAGTCTTATCATTTCATTATTTTATTCCACGCTCTTCAGTGACTCTACCATATTGATCTTTTTCAGCTTAAAATGCATCACCATATTTACAAACATGGAGAATCCGAAGGTAATGAGCCCACTGTAGACAAAGCTTATTGGCTTGATATTTCTTCCGAACATCACCGCATCTACCTCAACGGTTGTGATCACATAACGGTGGAGGAAGATTCCGAACACTGCGCCTGCCAGAATCCCTATGAAGGACAGCAGGATATTTTCCCGGAATACATACTGGGAAACTTCGCCATCATAAAATCCCAGGACCTTCAATGTTGCAAGCTCTCTCTGACGCTCTGTGATATTGATGTTGTTCAGATTATACAGTACCACAAATGCCAGCATTCCGGCAGAAATGATCAGGACCCAGATCACCGCTCCGAGGGATCCCAGCATTCGCTCTACCTGACCTGCTGTGCTGCTTGTATAGCTGATACTTAAAGCTGCCGGATATTTCAGGATTGCATTTCCAAGAGTTTCCAGATCACTCTCTGCATCCTCTTTCATAGTATATACTGTACTTGAATATTCCGGTTTCTCTCCGAATGTTTTTTCATAACAGGGTGGGGTCATGTAAACGTAATGTCCCATATAGTTCTCCGTGACAGCAGTGATCTTTACTTTATATTTTCTGTTGTCTTTCTCCAGGGTAATCTCGTCTCCTTGTTTTCACACCGATAAGAGAAGTCCGTTTTTTCACAGATCACCGCCTCCATCATCGGTAAGCTCATACTGCTCGTGGGACTTTCTGTCACGTAACGTTACATCCTCTTTAAAATTTTCCGTATTTTCCGGAACATACACATAGATACTGACACTTCCCTTTTCTTTTGGTGCCGTCATCTTGGTGAGCTGCACACGGTATAGTGATCGATCTCGCTGTTTCCGTCCAGGAATTTCAGAAGATCCTTTTCCTGGCTGTCTGTGGCATCCTCATCATTGATCACCATGGCATCATAGTGCTGGATCTGGTCATATTGGAGAATCGCAATATCCATAATGGAGTCATAAAGTCCGAATCCTACAAGCATCAGTCCCATGCTTCCTGCAATTCCGAAAATGGTCATAAAAAGACGCTTTTTATAACGGAAAAGATTTCGCATGGACGATTTCCAGGAAAAGCTCAGATGCTTCCAGATAAAGCTAATCCGTTCAATAAGGATCCGTTTTCCTTCTTTCGGTGCAGGCGGACGCATCAGAGATGCCGGTGTTTCTGCCAGGGTCTTTGCGCAGGAAAACAGTGTAGCGCCCATAGTACAGATCACCGCTGCCCCGGAAGCGATCAGTGCATATTGTAACTCATAATCCAGCTGCATGTGATCGCCAATATTCCAGTACATGATTCCATACGCCTGGATAATGATAAACGGAAGAACCTTTTCTCCGAAAAGTACTCCTGCGATACTTCCACCTACTGTAGCCAGAAATGCGTAGCTGAGATACTTGGATGCAATGGATGCTTTTCCGTATCCTAGCGCTTTCATGGTTCCGATCTGGGTTCGCTGTTCCTCCACCATTCGTGTCATCGTGGTAAGACTGATCAGAGCCGCTACAAGGAAGAATATCATCGGAAAAACCTTTCCGATGTTTTTCAGTCGCTCTGCGTTATCACCAAAATCCGAATATTCTGGAAGGTCATTGCGGTCCGTGACGATCCACTCCGGTGTTTCAATATCATCCACCTCTTTCTGGGCATCCTCGATCTTCTGCTGGGCTTCCGCAATTTTATCATCGGCTTCTTTTTTGCCGTCCTGATATTCTTTCTTTCCATCGGAAAGCTTCTTTTTGGCGTCCTCCAGGTCTTTTTTGGCGTTCTTTTAATTTCTGTTCATTTTCCCGGAGCTCTTTTTCACCATCCAGGAGCTTCTGTTCATTTGCATCCAGTTCTGCCTGACTGCTGGTAAGCTTTTCTGTATTGGCCTGGATTTCTGCCTGACCGGCATTTAACTGGGCCTGTTTTTCCTCCAGCTGCTGCCGCCCTGCGCTGAGCTGGGCTCTGGCCGAATCCAGCTGGCTCTGGCCATCATCCAGAGTTGCCTGGTTTGCCGCAATTTCTTCTTTTGCCGCGGAAAGCTCTGCTTTCTTTGTTTCCAATTCTTTTTTCCCTTTATCCAGTTCTTCCTGCCTTCGTTCAGCTGTGCCTCTGTCCCGGAAAGTGTCTCTTCCTGTTCTTTGATCTGGCTGAAGCCTCATTGATCTGACCTAGGCTGCTCTCCAATTCAGCTCTTGTCTGGGCCAGCTCTGATTTTTTTGCAGTAAGCTCTGCCTGCGCCCCGTTGATCTGGGTCTGACCGGCATTTATCTGTTCTTCCATTGCACTGATCTGACCATTTAAAGTCTGGATCTGCGTGGAAAGCTCCGCCAGCTCTTCCTCGGTTTTTCCTGCTTCCGCACCGGCGTCATACTGTGCCTGCAGCTCCGCCGCCTGACTGCTTAATGCCTCTTTCTGGCTGGTCAGTTCATCCAGCTGTGCCTGCTGCCCGGAAAGGGCTTCTTCACTGGAACTGATCTGGGATTCGCCCTCGGAAACCTGTACAAGTCCTGCCTCACACTGTTCTTTCTGACCAGTAAGAGCAGCCTTTGTTTCTTTGATCGTATTCTTTCCCGTTTCCAACTGTTCTCTTCCACTGTCAAGCTCAGCCTGTTTGCTTTCCAGTGTTTTCTCCGCTTCCCGGAGCTGGGCCTCACCGTCACTTACCTGCTGTTTTGCGGCAGTCAGCTGTTCATATCCGGCAGTCAGCTCTGACTGCTTCTCATTTATCTGTGCTTCGGAGTCAGCAAGCTGGGATCTGGCAGCATTTAACTGGGACAGACCGTCTTCCACCTGCTGTTTTGCGCTGTTAAGCTGAGACCATCCATCTTCAATCTGTTTTCTTCCGTCAGCAAGCTGCTGTTTTCCATCGGTCAGCTCCTTTTTTGCATCACTGAGCTGCTGTTTTCCATCTTCGTACTCTTTTTTTCCATCCTCATACTTCTTCTGCCCATCATCCAGCTTTTTCTTCGCGTCGCCAAGTTTTTCCTCTGATTCCTTCTTTCCGTCCTCAAGCTCTTTTCTGGCATCATTCAGTTTTTCATTGGCTTCTGCGACGATCTCATCGTAGCGCAGACTGCACTGTTCTTTTTTCGATGCCTTCCACACGCTTCTGTATTTTCCTGATAAGATTGTCGTAAGCATCGGTATAGCTGATCACATCCCCAGATTCATGAACCATAATATAGATCTGGGTAAAAGCTTCCTGTTCAAAATCCTCAGGAAGAATGTATCCGAAGCCGCTGACCTCACCGGATCCAAGAGTCGTATTTCCTCTGTTAAATGAAATATAAAGAGGGCTGCTTCCGATTCCCACAACTGTATAGGTTGTTTTTTTCAGAAGCTCACTGTCTCCATCCTCACTGACAGATATGGTATCCCCGATTTTATACCCCCGATTCTTTGCAAATGGCTTGTCCAGAAAAATCTCGCCGCTTTTTTCCGGTATCCTTCCTTCATCTGCTGTAAGTAGATTAAAATTGCTGCTGATAGATTCCAGATGAAGAACCTTCCTGCATCGTCCTCTCCACTCATAACATCCGTAGAGTAGCTGCCCTCAGCCAGTTCCACACCGTCAATATCCGATACCGCTTTTACATCACGCTGAGTCAGTCCCAGGTTCCCTGGATCTTCAGATCCATCAGCTTTGCTGCTTCATAATAAGCATCTCCTGAATATCTCATATCCGGAGAAGACGCCTGGATCCCGGAAAAAAATGCAACACCCAGTGCCACGATCAGAAAGATCGAGATAAAACGTGCTTTACTTTTCCGGATCTCCATCCAGAAATCTTTGTGTAATGCCTTCATTCCGTCACCTACCATTCAATCTCTTCCACTGGTGTGGGATGTGCATTTTCAGTCATCCTGGAATCCTTGCCGTTTTTGATCTTGATCACACGGTCGGCCATAGGTGTCAATGCAGAGTTGTGAGTAATGACAATAACCGTCATGCCCCGTTCCCTGCAGGTATCCTGAAGGAGCTTCAGGATTGCCTTGCCGGTCTGATAATCCAACGCTCCTGTAGGTTCATCACAGAGCAGAAGCTTTGGATTCTTCGCCAGCGCTCTGGCTATGGAAACTCTCTGCTGCTCACCGCCGGATAACTGTGCCGGAAAATTGGTTAGTCTCTCCCTCAGCCCTACTTCCTCCAGAACTGTCCTAGCATCCAGAGGATCCTTACAGATCTGAAGAGCAAGCTCCACATTCTCCAATGCAGTCAGATTTGGCACCAGATTATAAAACTGGAATACAAATCCAATATCCTCCCGTCGGTATCCGGTCAGCTGCCGGTCTGTATATTTTGCGATATTTTTTCCATCGATCCAGACATTGCCGGATGTGGCTTATCCATTCCGCCCAGGATATTCAGCACCGTTGTCTTTCCGGCACCGCTTGGTCCTACCACAACCACAAATTCTCCTTTTTTTATCCGGAAGCTGATCTCATCCACAGCTATGATCTTCACTTCTTTTGATCCATAGATTTTGGATACATTCTCCAGCTTCACATATTCTTCCGTATGCTCCATTTCCACCCCTCCTCTTTACTCTCTATATGATTTCAGGGGGGCTTTTATCTGCCCCCTTTTAATTCTCTCACTCACGTATCACAGCTGTAGAAAAATGTTTTCGGCTGTGATCGAATATTATCAATAACTATATTTATAAGTATATCGGTTCTTAATTCAAAATGCAATTTCTACTTATATTTTACAAAGATTTTTCATTCCTGCGCATTTGTATTTTACATTTCTTTTCTATAATACAGACAGATAAAGGAAATCAATATTATGGCTGACTGTTGCTGACAACAGCAGAAGTATAATTCCAGCAAAACAGGAGGAATGGATTATGTATAAAGTACTGTGGAATCACTTAGATCAAAATTTAAAAAAGGCCCCTGCGCCAGCTGTTTTTCTTGCACTTTTGACAGTTGGATGGAGTGTAGCCGGAATTCTTGCAGGATTACTTGTTTGTCTGGAACTTCAGACAGAACTGATGGTGAAGCTGACTGTGATCTTATGTGCCGGTGGATACGCCGGACTGATTCCCGGTTTCTTCGGTGGGATCTTTTATCTTTACCGAATGGATCTTCGGAAACCTTCTGCGGGTCCTGCAGCTGATCTGGCAGCTGAAGCGGAAAAAGCTTCTGCCGATCCTGCTTCATTGATCTATTTTCACAATAATTGATCGAGTAGGAGCGGTGACTAACCGCCGTCCTCTCACACCACCGTGCATACCGCTCGGTACACGGCGGTTTCAATAGTTGACGTGCATGGACTGATAGGCTGTGGCTAAATCATAAAAGCCCCAGTTTATCAGTCTTTCTTTTGTTAGTGCTCGTTTGACCACTCCTGCATTTGCCATTCTCCAATAAGCTTTTCGGCTGTAGGCTCCTTCACAGGCTGCCCATTCTGGCATTCCCAACCCCATCAGCTTCCGTTTTCGTGTCTTTGGCAGTTTCCACTGTTTCCAGATACACATTCGTATCCTTCGATACAGCACCTGTTCAGCCTTTCGACGTTGTTTTTCATGTCTGCCATACTGTAATAGTTCAGCCATCCTCGCATATATTCTTTTATACGTTCCATGGTCTTTACTATACTTCCGCACCTGCTCCGGGAAGTGAGCTTTCTCAGCTTCTCCTTGGCTTTCTTCCATGACTTTCCATGGACACGGACATAGATTCCTTTTCCGCTCTTCCCGAAACAGAAGCCAAGGTACTTAAAATTTCTTATTGCAAACACACTGACCGTACGACTTTTCTCTCGGTTCACCTTTAGTTTCAGTGTCCCTTCCAGATATTTCGTACTGCTTTCCAACAACCGTTCGGATGCACGTTCGCTCTTCGCTAGCAATACGATATCATCTGCATAGCAATGCACGGTACTCCTCTTTTGTTGAACTCCTGGTCAAACTCGTTAAGATATACATTGGCTAACAGTGGGGAGAGATTTCCTCCCTGTGGTGATCCTTCTTCCGTCTTAACGACTACACCGTTTTCCATCACTCCACTTCTAAGATACCTCTTTATCATCTGTATTACACGTTCATCCTTTACATCTCTGCGCAGGATATTTACAAGTAACTCATGGTTCAGTGTATCGAAATACTTTGACAGGTCTAGGACTACTGCTTTTGTATATCCCTGTTCTGCATACTCCTCTATCCTCTGAACTGCGTCTTTCGCACTCCGTCCCGGACGATATCCGAAACTTCCATCCGAAAACTTTGGCTCATAAATCGGTATCAGCTGTTGTGACATTGCCTGTTGGATGATACGGTCTATGACAGTCGGAATACCAAGTTTTCGTACTCCTCCGTCTGATTTGGGAATTTCCACTCGTCTCACAGGCGATGGGGTATAATGCCCCTTTCGAATCTGTTCTGTCAGTTCGTGGTTATGTTCCTTTATCCACTGGAACGCCCCTTCAATGGTCATCCCATCTACTCCCGGCGCTCCCTTGTTTGCCTTCACTCTTTTGTAAGCTCTGTTTAGGTTGTCCTTATTCAGTATCTTACCTAAGATATCCGGCTCTGCACTGTCCCTTTCTTTCCATATCCGGTTGAATGAGCGGTGCGCTCTTACATACCTTACGTTCCGCGCTATCTCTCTGCAAGCAGCTTTCCTTGTTTTCTGCATCCATCTGCTCATTTCTCCTTTCCGGGTCATACTTGAGACTCCTATTGATTCAGTCCTTCACCTCTCGGCTACTATGACCTCTGCTGACTTCTGTGCGTTCAGCACTGCTTTTGGCAGTGGTTACCTCTTTCGAGGCATGTCGCGCAGACCTCCCCGGGTATCACACGCTTCTTTCTCTCCATCTATCTGCCACATCTATTCCGCATGATTCCGTGTAGTTATTGGGCTTTGACTTGTTGTGCAGCCTTACCCTCATGCAAAACCTTATATGTGATTTCTGTTCGTCAGACCAGAGATTTGCCCGTGGTTAGTTTATTCCCACATCCGGCTTCCTTCAGATTCCACCTCACGATGGACACCCTTGCCTTCGGCTATATCCTTCCCACTACCAGGCGGATTCGGGACTTGCACCCGTTAGAAACGTGCGCCGCCGGGCGCACACAAAAAAGCAGAACTCTGCCTGGTTGTGCAGGGTTCTGCTTTTTTATTGAATATGTGTATTAAGTTTGATTACTTTCTTATGGAATCCGCAAGCTTTTTTGCTTCTGCTGTCAGTTCTCTTATTTTGTCAAATTCTCCTGCCTTCACAAGATCTCCTTTTACCATCCAGCTTCCGCCGCAGCAGAGGATTTTGTCACAGGAAAGATAGTCCTCAAGGTTTTTCGCATTGATCCCGCCGGTAGCATAAACCGGATTCCTGTATAAGGAGCTGCCATAGCCTTGATCATTGAAATTCCACCTGCGGTTCTGCCGGGAAGAATTTTACTACCTTAAGACCTCTTTTCACTGCCTGCGCAACCTCAGATGGTGTGATACATCCCGGGAAAACAGGAATGTCTTTTTCCAGACAATAGTCTACGATCTTAGGATCAAAGCCCGGGCTTACGATAAATTTTGCTCCGGCGCCAACAGCCGCGTCTACCTGTTCTGTTGTAAGTACGGTACCTGCTCCCACAAGCATTTCCGGGAACTGCTCTGCCATGAGACGGATAGACTCTTCTGCTGCTTCTGTGCGGAATGTCACCTCTGCACATGGAAGGCCGCCCTCAACCAGAGCCTTTGCCAGCGGTACTGCATCTTTTGTATCTTCCAGCACTACAACCGGAACCACACCAAATTTCTGAAATTTTTCTGCTATCTCTTTCATCTGAATTTCCCTTCCTTTTTATCTTTTTATATCAAAGTTCATTTCCATCACATGTCTGATCATAGATACATCATCGGTAATGTTTCCATCACCATGGATCGTATGCTTCACAGCACTGGCAGCAACACCGAAATTCACGGTATCTTCCGGTGTATACTCATTCATAAGGCCATAGATGATCCCACTTACAAATGCATCTCCGCCACCGACACGATCAAGAATGTGGAAGGCAGCGCTTGCTTTCGTAAGTCTTTCCGTTTAACCAGAGATATGCCATAAGACTGTTTTCACTGCAGCTATGTGCAAAACGGACATGTCTTGCAATGCATTTTATATTCGGATATCTGTCCGCAAATGCCCGGAACACTTTTTCCTGCTGTTCAAAATCCGGCTGAAACGGGATTCCATCCTTTACATCCCCTGCACTGTGGTCTTCTTCATTTTTCCAGATATGGTACGGCTCGATCCCGAAAAGGACATTTACATATGGAAGACAAAGTGTACAGAAATCTCTGGCCTCTTCCCAGGTCCACAGCGTACTTCTGAAATTTCCGTCAAAGCTTACGGTCATGTTCATTTCTTTTGCTGCCTTCAGGCAGTTTAAGATCAGATCCCTGCATTTTGTTCCAAGAGCAGGGGTGATCCCGCTCAGATGCAGCCATGTATATCCTTCCAGCAGTTTTTTCACATCTGTTTTGCTGAAGTCATACTCGGAAAAAGCGCTGTGCTTTCTGTCATAAACTACCTTGCTGGGGCGGATCCCGTAACCTGTCTCCAGATAATAAGTTCCAAGACGGTGTGTCGGAGTTTCTTCCTCTGTGGAATAAACCACACTGTCACAGTTCACATCATTGCTTCTCATCATACGTACAGCACTTTTTCCAAGACTGTTATCCGGAACTACTGTAAAAAAATGAAGCATCTATTCCAAGATTTGCCAGGGAAAGGGCGACATTCGCCTCGCTTCCCCCGTATCTTGCCTCAAAGGTTGTTGCTGTTCTGATTTTTTCATAATCCGGCGGTGTCAGACGCAGCATGATCTCGCCGAGAGTAATAAATTTATGTTTCATGATCAATACTCCAGATAGGCTCCCTTCATTGGGCTTGCAGCATGCTCACTGAAAAGTCTCAGCACACCTTTTTTGTATTTTGGTTCTCTTGGCTTCCAGTTTTTACGTCTCTCGGCAAGGATCTGGTCGATCTCTTCCATTGACTTTCTTTCGCCTGCGATTCCGATGATGTTCAGCTTTCTTTCCATAACGTCGATCTCAATAAGGTCGCCTTCCTCAACAAGTGCGATTGGGCCACCGTCAACAGCCTCAGGGCTGCAGTGTCCGATAACAGGGCCTGTAGATGCTCCGGAAAAACGTCCGTCTGTGATCAGTGCGATACTCTTTCCAAGCTCTTTATCACTGCTGATTGCCTCAGATGTGTAGAACATCTCCGGCATTCCACTTCCCTTTGGTCCCTCGTAACGGATGAATACTGCATCACCTTTCTGAACCTTATGCTTCAGAACTGCATCCAGACACTCCTCTTCACTGTCGAACGGTCTTGCGCGGAGAACGGATCTGAACATTTCCTTCGGGCATGCGGTGTGTTTGATCACAGCTCCCTCAGGTGCAAGGTTTCCACGGAGAACAGCGATGCTTCCGTCGGTTCCGATTGCCTTGTCATATGGACGGATGATATCTTCCTTTGTAAGGTTTACATTGTAACGTTTGTTAAATTCCTGAAGCCATTTGTCGCATTTCTCATAAAATCCGTTGTTCTTCAGCTCCTCAAGGTTTTCTCCGAGAGTCTTTCCTGTAACTGTCATAACATCCAGATGGAGATGTTCCTTGATCTCCTCCATGATCGCCGGTACACCACCTGCATAATAGAAGCACTCAGCAGGCCAGCGTCCTGCAGGACGTACATCCAGAAGATATCTTGCATTTCTGTGCAGTCTGTCAAAGGTATCACCTGTGATCTCAATGCCAAACTCATGTGCGATCGCCGGAATGTGAAGCAGACAGTTTGTACTTCCGGAGATTGCAGCGTGTACAAGGATCGCATTCTCAAAGCTGTCCATAGTTACGATATCAGAAGGACGCATATTTTCCATCTGTGCGATCCTTACTGCCTGTCTTCCTGCCTCTCTTGCGAAAGCAAGAAGATCCGGGCTTGTTGACGGCATCAGAGCTGTACCAGGAAGTGTAAGTCCAAGTGCCTCTGCCATGATCTGCATTGTTGAAGCTGTTCCGATAAAGGAGCAGGCTCCACAGCTTGGGCAAGCATTGCATTTTGCCCAGTCAAGCTTCTCTTCGTTGATCTCTCCACGCTCAAACTTTGCACTGTACATTCCCAGCTGCTCAAGGGTCAACATCTCAGGTCCCGCATTCATGGTTCCGCCCGGAACAAATACGGAAGGGATATTTACTCTTGCAAGTCCGATCAGATTTCCAGGTACACCCTTGTCACAGCTTGAAAGATATACACCGGCATCAAATGGTGTTGCATTTGCATGGATCTCGATCATGTTTGCGATCATTTCACGGCTTGCCAGGCTGTAGTTGATTCCGTCTGTTCCCTGGCTTTCACCATCACAGATATCGGTACAGTTATAGCGTGCACCAAAACCACCTTCTTCTGCGATTCCTTTACGAACTTCTTCCACAAGGATGTTCAGGTGTCCGCTTCCCGGATGGCTGTCACCATAAGTGCTTTCCACCATGACCTGAACCTTTCCCAGATCTTCTTTTTTCCATCCTGTTCCAAGGCGCAGCGGATCAAGCTCCGGTGCAAGCTTTCTCATTTCCTGACTTACTAACTTCATGATTTTTTCCTCCATTTCCTATTCTCTGATCAGATTCAGATTTTCCAGCTTTTCTCTAAGTTCCTTTACATCCTCTTCTTCTGCTCCGATTTCCACATTATTAAATGTAGGAAGGCTGAATACTCCCAGTATGGACTTTGCATCTACGACATATCTTCCACAGATCAGTTCCACATCCTTCCGGCAGCCGGATGCAGCCTGTACAAGATGCTTTGCATCATACATGTCTCTTAAATAAACCGGTATCTTTATCATTACGCTCTTCCTCCTATGCAAAAATTGAAATAACAAAGCCTACAACAAGTGCTGTAACACCGATCAGTGTTTCCATGATCGTCCAGGATTTTAATGTCGTTTTTTCGTCAATCTCAAGGAAAGTACTTACCAGCCAGAATCCGGCATCATTTACATGACTCAGTGCAGTTGCACCACCGCAGATCGCACAGCACATAGCAGCTCTGTAAAGCATGCTTGTATCCATTACTGCCGGCATAGTCGCCATGATTCCTGATGCCATGGTCATTGCCACAATGGAGCTTCCCACAGATGCCCTTACCAGGATTGCGATCAGAAACGCGATCAGGATCAGCGGAAGACCGCTTTTTTCCAGGGCCGGTCCGATAATATTTCCAAGGCCGGAATCCTGAAGCATCCATCGGATCACTCCGCCGCTGGCGATGACCAGAAGGATCATTCCAACCGGTCTCAGTGAATGATCCAGTATTTTCTTTAACTGTGCACCGGTAAAGCCACGACGGATTCCAAGAAAATACATTGCTGCAAGCGTTGCGATAGTCAGTGCCAGAAACGGTTTTCCGATAAATCCGAGAAAACTCTGTATTCCTGCCGGAATTGGCATGTATTTAGATACAGTACTGAGAAGGATCAGAACAAGCGGGATCAGTATCACGCCCAGCACCAGACCAAATGGCGGCAACTCTTTTCCATCATCTTTGATTTCTTCCACATTGGCCGGAAGTTCAGTGAAAATTTTGTTTCCAACCAGATTTCCCCAGATAATTCCTGAAACCAGCATACAGATCAGTGCAGTTGGAACTCCAACCATGATCATAGTTCCCAGGTTTACGCCAAGTGCATTGGCAACCAGTACAGATCCCGCAGAAGGCGGTACAAAAGCATATCCGCTGGCAAGACCTGAAAGAAGTGGGATTGCATAATACAGTGTGGATTTTTTTGTCTGCTTTGCAACACTGAATACCAGTGGGATCAGTACTACAACACCTGCTTCAAAAAATACGGTTGTACCGATCACCAGTCCGGTAAGTCCCAGTGCCCAACCGGCTTTTTTCTGACCGAATTTGTCGATCAGTGTTTCCGCTATTCTCTGAGCGCCTCCGCTCACTTCCAGTATTCCGCCGAACATGGAACCCAGTCCTACCAGAAGTGCGATTCCCTGTAATGTCTTTCCAACACCTTTTTCTACTGTGTCTGAGATCATTTCCAGTGGCATTCCGGCACCTGCACCGATGATGATCGCTGAAATCATCATTGACAGAACCGGATGCAGTTTAAATTTGATGATCAGCACCAGCAGGATCACAATTCCCACTGCCGCAGCAAGCATCAATCTCATTGGATCTGCTGTAAATGTTGTTTCTTCCATTTTTTCTGCTTTTGCCTCCTTAATTCATCCGATGTTTTACTTTTCGTTAAATACATCTGACCTTTCTGTTGTTTTTTCTTTTGAATTGTACTGATTTTCTTTATTTTCGTTTCAATTCATCTGATGTATTTATAATATATTCATTCTTGCAAAAACGCAATACTGTAATTTTATCTAAATTATCGTCTTATTTTTTGTGCATTTTGTCGTTTTGACATTATAGTTTAAAGGAATTATTATAGATATAAGGAAAATATAAAAAGAAATAACGAATAGAAATGGAGAAACTCATATGATGATTTCGTCATCAGAAGAAAAAAGTCTTCCGCAAAAATTATCGGAAGACATCATCGCATTTATTTTAAAGGAAAATCTGCAGCCTGGAGACAAGCTGCCTAATGAAACGGTTCTGTCCGAACGTCTGAATGCCGGAAGAAGCTCTGTCCGCGAGGCAATGAAGCTTCTTGCTTCCAGAAATATCGTGACGATCCGTCAGGGATCCGGAACCTATATCGCATCATCTCCGGGAATGGTGGAGGATCCGCTGGGATTAACCTTTATCGGCAACAAGCAGAAGCTGATCCATGACCTTCTTGAAGTCCGTTTTCTGCTTGAACCCTCTATTGCAGCAATGGCTGCCACCCGCGCCAATAAAAAAGATATAAAAAAAATCACCACACTTTGTGATGATGTTGAAGCATTATTAAAAAAACATGTGGATCATACCCAAAAAGACATTGAATTTCATACAGCGATCGCGCTGAGCAGCAAAAATGTTGTTGTTCCGCGGCTGATTCCCGTAATTAACAGCTCTATTCCATTATTTGTCGAATCAACCAGTGGTGCTCTACACGAAGAGACAATTGAAACACATCGCGAAATCGCAGCTGCCATTGCAGAGCATGATGCTTTGCGTGCTCAGGATGCCATGTATCTTCATCTGGTTTATAATCGTAAACGAATCCTGCTTACGGAAAAAAATTCCTGATCTGTCGGACAGCATCAGGAAAGGATGCTGTCCGATCTTCCAGAAGTCTGTCTTCAGCAAGTACATTTTTATAGGAAAAATAAGCCCTGGAAATTCAATCTTTCCAGGGCTTTCTAAGAGGTGCCACCCGGATTTGAACCGGGGATAGAGGGTGTTGCAGACCTTTGCCTTACCACTTTGGCTATGGCACCATGCTCCCCCTGTTGGACCTCGAACCAACGACACTGCGGTTAACAGCCGCATGCTCTACCGACTGAGCTAAGGAGGAATATTTAATTTAAGGATTATACCTTAAAAACT
>ENA-OQMZ01000584-OQMZ01000584.1-human-gut-metagenome-genome-assembly--contig:-NODE-584-length-15259-cov-1.865186_pt1 | contig 15259 bp, 13 predicted proteins | sample MGYA00242621_ERZ504862 | MGnify/ENA primary metagenome ERZ504862 (study PRJEB26092, sample SAMD00036393) | human gut metagenome | host: Homo sapiens | study: EMG produced TPA metagenomics assembly of... | reverse complement strand
CTCGAATCTATCAAAAATCATTTTTTTTATTTTAGCGCAAAAATTTTATTGTCAAGATGAATTTGAAAATGATTTTCATGTTAAAAGAACAGGACAACACGCTAACGCGCACTGCCCTGTTCTTCTTTTCTCTATTCTACTTTGCTTCTCCCTCCGGGAAAATAATCTTATTTACGAAGAAGAATACCACCATCGACACTCCTCCGTTGAGCACGGTTGTTCCGATATTGTAAAGCCATCCCGGTACGAACATTCCTGCTACTGCAACCCAGATACAGTTAATTGAGTTTACAATACATGTAACAATACAAAATGCAATCAGATACCAGAACGCCTGATACCAGATTTTTCCTTTGCTGCGGAACACAAAGCTTCTCTGGATTGGGAAATTGATACACTCACCAACGAGCATTGCGATCATGTATGCACAGAAATACGGAAGACCGCCATGTGCCGCATCATATCCGATAATATTCCATTTAAATGTCTCACCGAATAATGTAATGTCGATTCCCGGGAAACCGAAATCAATATTCGGAAGTCCTGCAAACGCAAGTGGCAAAAACAGCAGCATTACATATTTAAGTACAGTGATCAGATTACTTACGATTACGAACAATCCGCCTTCTCTTATCCATTTTGAAGCACTCGGATGTTTCTCGGCAAAACGGTTCCATATGTTGTTTGACTTATTCATTCTACGCTCTCCATTCTTCTAAGATTCTAGATTCTATTGTCCTCCCCGGACTTTGTATCTATATCCTAACATGGATTACATGCCTATCTATTGTACTTACATAACCTGCACTTTTTCTGCATAAACTGCAAGCTTAATTTCCTTGTTCTTCTTTAATCGGAATCAAAATCTTCAGGTCAAACCAGTTTTCTTTTGTATCAATCGTAACTGCTCCGCCGTATTTATTCACTGTATAACGGATACTCTTCATTCCGTATCCATGATACTTTTTGTCTTTCTTTGTTGTCGCAATATTTCCATCCTGATACTGCAATTTTTCTTCACAGTAATTCTCGAACTTAAGAATCAAAAATGCCTTCTGTCTGGACACTGTCACATGAATCAGTCTCTTCTCCTTGTCCTGTATCTTCATCTCACATTCAATCGCATTATCGAGTGCATTGCCAAAGATACTGCAGATATCCATAACATCCATAAAGTCTAACAGTGTTCCGTCTGCCACACAGGTAAGTGTAATCCCATTCTTATTACAATACAGACTTTTGCTCGTCAGCACAGTATCGAGAACTTTATTTCCGGTTTTATTCTGTGCTTCATACTGACGGATCTCCGCCTCCATCTCATCCAAAAATGCTTCTCTTTTCTGAGGATCTTCCTCACTTCTCAATACTGCAATCTGATGTTTCAGATCATGATATTTGTAATTGATCAACTCAATACTTTCCTTTGACTGCACATACTGTGCATATTGATTCTGAAGTACATTCTGAACTGCCTCAAGTTCTTTTCTTGCCCGCATCTCACAGCATTGCATAAGATGTGCGTACAGAATCGCAATTCCGGCAAGATCCACGATTGTACGAATATTTGCTATCTCAAATGAATACCTTCCGGAAAATGGAGTATTTACCGTGAGATAACTAATGTTGCTGACAGCAAAAACAGATATCGCAATCAAAAATGCTGAAAAACATTCTTTCCAACCTATCTCCATCTGTCCATCTTCCGGGAAATGTACATGCAAGATCTTGAACAAGATCACGCTGATCATTCCATATCCAAGGATAAGGCTGACCATTCTTTCCACCATACTCCCGATTGCGCTATCCTAAAGTAACAAGCAACCTGCCATTCTATCGATGCCATGAATTCTGCCACAACAAATGCGATCAGCACAAAATATACTGCGTCTGTTATTTCGATCGCACAGGATACATAAATGAAAAACAGCATAAGGAATACTGCTACGATCATGCAGGGAATCCAGAAAAACAATCTGACATCTTCCGTCACGACCATGAATCCGCTCTGTACAACAAGCATTACTGCCATGATCACACCTGTCTTTATTTTTGAAAATCTCTTTTTAAATGGCAGGATAAATATCATGCATGCAAGCCACTCTGCAATTGCCGAGTAAAGCCTCGGGATATCCGGCATCAAATGATCAATCATTTTATCACCTCTCCCCAATATCTTGTCAAAGCTTCCATAAATTCCTTTTTACGTGCACGGCTCAACACCAGCTCTTCGCCTTTTACCACCGCACAGTTGTCCTGAATCCGGTCTACATGCTGCAGATTGATCAGATATCCTTTATTTCCTCTGCAGAAATTCATCCCTGAAAGCTTTTCATCCATCTCTTTCATTTTCCCTGTGGTTTCATAATCCCCAAGGATCGTATGAAGGATCAACGTATGTCCCTGACTTTCAATATAGTAAATATTTGCGATATTAATACGCACCATACCGCCTTTTATATTTACCATAATCACCTTTGCCTCTCGCTTTTTCATACGTTCGATCGCGCGATTCAATCTCTGGGAGAACGCAAAATAAGAAACTGGTTTCAACACATAATCCAACGCGTCTACCGCATAACCTCTAATTGCATACTGTGCCATGTTTGTAATAAAGATGATTACAACTTCACTGTCCATTTTACGGATTTCTTCCGCAGCGGACATTCCATCCATGAATTTCATCTCGACATCCATAAGGATAATGTCGAACTGAGATTTGTATTTATTGACAATCTGATCTCCATCGGAATAAATGGTTATCTCGAACGCTTCTTGATTCTCTGTCTCGTATTGATGCAGAAATTCTTCCAGCTGTTTTGCATACATTGCTTCGTCTTCTACAATCGCAATTTTGATCATCGGAATCCTCCTCCTGGTATATTTTCTGTCGTCTTATGTTCTATCTTATAATAAAGGAATTTTTATTCTGCCACAAGTCATATAATGAGTTTTACCTGTTGCTGGCTCTGAGCAATCACTATTTAAGCAAAGGAAACAGGATTGGCCTGTTTCTATCTGTCCAATCCTGTTCTTCATTTAATATATTTACGCTTCTGCTGTTTATCTTACTATTTTTTTCTTTTACTTCTGAAACCGCACGATCACGATCGCATCTGCTACAATTAAGAGAACTGCCAGAATTACGTCTACTGTTACGAAAAGTTTTGTCATATTGCTCATACCTGCAGCCGGGTTACCATCTGCATAGTATCCGCTGTTTGCTACAGTGTAGAGAATGTTCTTACATGCCTGTCTCATTGCGAGTACTGCTGTTGCACTCTCATCTGTAAGCTTGTTAGACTCAGCACTGTTGAATCCAAGCATCAGGTCATTCCCGTTTCTGATACAGTGATCTGTGATCATATATCCATAAGAACCGTCGTAATCTGTCTCTACCATTCCAACGAATCCCCATTCTCCACGGAGAACGTTATTCAGAAGTCCGTTATTTGCACAGCTTGGAACTGTACCAATCCAGTTAAAGGATGACATTGCTGCTATTGCATTTCCTTCAAATCCTTTCACTGCAAGTTCGAATGCTTTCAGGTATCCTTCACGGATTGTCTGCTCAGAAGCAAATGTCAGAAGGAAGGAACAACGATTTGTTTCCTGATCATTTAATGCAAAATGTTTGATATAAGGATATACACCTTTCACTGCAGCTCCATTCATCTCATTCGCTGCCATGTATCCGGATAATACGCCGTCTTCTGAATAGTACTCGAAGTTACGTCCTGCAAATGCAGATCTGTGGATATTCATTGCCGGTCCATACCATCCGAAGTTATCTGCGTCAACATATTCCTGACCCATAGAATCTCCGACTTCTTTTGCCAGATCTTTATTCCATGTCTGAGCGATCAGTACTTCTGACGGATAAGCTGTTCCGTATGTCTTTGTAATAAAGTTATTCAGTCCTGCCGGTCCGTCACAATCAGATGTTGCAATCTTTCCTACAGACTGGATTTCTGCTGTCTGCCATCCACCTACATTGATAAGTGTTGACATATCCTCGAAGCTTAACTGATCTAACAGTTTATCCCAATCTTCGTCATCATATGATTTTCCTGTAAGGTCTGCAAGCTGAAGTCCGTTATCCTGCTCCATCTTCGGCATCTCGTCGGAATCATCATTGTATTTTGTACCGTCATAGATTCCAAATACGTTTTCTTCTACTGCTTTTCTTGTCTCGTCGCTCATTACATAAGCATCTTCACTTAACTTTCCACAAGCAGATTCATAATTTGCAAATCCGTTTGCTCTTGAAAGCTGTTCGAAATCACCACGTGAGTAATCTTCAAACTGGTTTGTTGATACAGTTTCGTCGGAAGAACGTCCGTCTTTACTGTAGTCAATATCACTGTCTACTGTAAATTTCTCTTCTGCTACAACAGTATGTGAATCGGAACGAAGAGAGATTGTGTATTCTCCGGCCTCTAAGATATATCCACCACCGGAAATCTTGATTCCTTCAGAATCATAGGATGCCATATCCTCTTTGTTAATAGTGATTGATTTTGTCTCTGCTGCTCCCGGATCAAGAGTTTCTGTTTTCTCAAATGCGATCAGATTCGCAGCTGCTTTTTCAATTCCACCATTTGTATATGGCGCTGTGTAATAAATCTCAATAAATCTCAATAACATCTTTACCTGCAACATCACCTGTGTTTTTCACTGTCACATCAAATGTTACTGTATCACCATTGTCTTTAAAATTCTCAATCGTCTTTTCAAATGTTGTATAGCTCAGACCATATCCAAATGGATACTGTACTGTATCTTCGTACTGGATCAGCTTCTTCTGCTGCTGTCTCATAGAATTTATAACCTACATAGATTCCTTCTGCATAGTTTACAAATCCCATACTTCCTTCGTAAGCTGCATCATTTTTTGCGATCTGGTTTTTCAGATCATCTACATTTGTGTATGCGTTCAGACCCATATTGTTGTAATAAGGTGTCTGCTGAAGATCTTTTACAAATGTATCTACTGTCTTTCCTGATGGATTCACAGATCCGTTGATAATCTCTCCAAGTGCCTCGAATCCTGTTGCTCCTGCTCCCGGTGCATAGATAACAGCACCGATCTGCTCATACTTATCAACCCAGTCAAGTTCCATCGCATTGTTTGCATTTACAACCACGATAACATTTTCAAACTGAGAGCAGACTGTATCTAACATATCTTCTTCTGTGTTAGACAGTTCAAGATAGCTTTCGCCTTCATCAAAGTCATCGTAATCACCGTTGTTTGTGTAACTTCCTTTTACATATCCGTAATTTTCCGGTGTGACTGACACCGTTTCTGCCAGCTTCTTGTAGCTTCCGTCGATCACTGATTTCATATCTGTCGGAAGGTCTGCACCTTCTCCACCGGAACGTCCGATTACTACAACAGCTGTATCAGAGAATTCTTTTGCTTCGTTCATGAGGCTGTCTGTGTAATACTCTTTTGTTGGTTCCGGTAATGTCCAGTCCTGCTCTGCCATAGCGATTGTCGGACGGTCTTCTCGGTAATCTGTGTACATCTTTGTCAGAGATTCATTTGTCTCATATCCTGCATCTTTTAAAGACTGTAAAATACTGATCGCTGTGGAAGAATCTGAAGATCCGGATCCTGTTCCACCGTATAACGGATTTGTTGAATCCCATCCGAACACATTCAGTTTCTTCGTGTCAGAAGCGAGTGGTAAGATTCCTTTGTTTTTCAGAAGAACCATTCCTTCTTCTCCGACTTTCTGAATTGTTTCACGGCTCTGCTCTGTTGTTTCTTTTGAAAGCTCTACTTTCTTCGCATTTAAAATACTTGATACGTTGTTGTACATCGGACCATAACAGATCACATTAACAAGTACTGCAACGATAGCCACAAATGCAATTCCTGCCTGCCAGCGGATCACGTGGCGAACTCCCTTTTTCGCTTTATGCGCTGCGATCATTACTACGATCATTGCAACTAATGCAACAAGGATAGCAATAATATAACCACTCAGTCGTTCAATATATGACGTCAGGTCTGCAACACTTACTCCCAGATTAGTGAATATCGGGGACAATAAGTTTACTAAAAAGTTTGTCATAATGTTTCCTCCTTTTGTTGATGGGCTTATGTTAACATAATTTATTCTCTCATGCCTTTTTTCGCATAATGGTACGTTTTTTCATAACCTGCAATTCCATTTGGCATATTTAACAATTTATTATATTTCGTTTTTGTCTATATTGCCTATCCTCTGTTGATTGCAGCTTTGATCAGATGTGCTGTTCCTTTAATTCGATGTCCGTTCGCCATCTCTGTCAATGCCTCTGCCATTTTCATCGTCACAATACCGCCTGTCATTTTCGCATATCCACGAATTGGCATATTGTAGTTGAATAAAACGTTCAGGTTCGGCTTTCCCTGCCAGTCGCTGATTTTCAGAAGTAATTTCAGGATTGCACAGAGCAGTTTTCCAAGAATTCCTTTTCCGTAATACAACTGACAAACTGCATCGTTCATTCGGATCTCACCGCTCCAGCTTCCATCCGGAATCTCTCTTCCATACAGAATACGGAATTTTTCGTCTGAAATGTCTTTAATCTTGCCGCTGAAATATTCCGGCAGTTCTTCTTTCTTGTAGCCGCCGTTTTCAACAGTACCTTTTACGTCTAAAGCACCTTCCAGCACCATCTGCTGCGCATTTTCACCGATCATGATCTGATAAGTACCGCTTTCAATCTCCCAGCTATCTGTTCTTGTATCATAAAAACGGAATGTCTTATCATCAAATCCGATTCTTACTTCCTTTTCTTCTCCTGGCTGAAGCTCTACTCTTACGAAACCTTTCAGCTCGCGAACCGGTCGAAAGACAGTCTCAGAAGATTTTCCAACATACAGCTGTGCGATCTCAGTTCCTGACATATTGCCTGTATTCTTAATTGTAAATGTCACACCTTCTGTATCTATTTTCAAATCTTTATATTCAAAGGTTGTATAGCTCAATCCGTAACCAAATGGGAAACGCGTTGATTTTCCAACAGTTGTGTAATAACGGTATCCGACATAAAGAGACTCTCTGTACTCACTGCTTCTTTCTTTACTTGGATAATATGCATACGCCGGCGTATCCTCATAATAGATTGGGTAAGTCTCATTTAACTTACCGGATGGATTCACCTTTCCTGTCAGAATGTTCAACATTGCTGACGCGCCTGCCTGTCCGCCAAGATAACCATGCACGATCCCTTTCACATATGGGTACCATGGCATCTCAATCGCTGATCCGGCTGAAAGAACTACGATTATATTTTTATTTACTGTTGTAAGTTCATTAAGTAATGTCTCCTGTGCTGCCGGCATGGACATATGTGTACGGTCAAGCCCTTCGGACTCACTGATTTCATCAAGTCCTCCAAAGAAAAGAACGATATCGGCCTTCTTTGCAAGCCCTACTGCGGCCTTTGTCAGCTTCTGATTCGGTTTTCTATTGCGAATATATCCCTGCTCATATGCAATAACATCCAGATCTGTGGATCCGATCACATCAAGGATTGCTTCCGGCTGTTTTGCCGGGTTTACAAGTGATGATCCTGCGCCCTGATATCTTGGGGTCTTTGCGAAATCACCGATCACCGCAACTTTTGTTCCAGTTTCAACGGAAGGATCTGTTCTTCATTTTTAAGAAGAACAATGCTTTCCTCTGCCGCTTTTCTTGCCAGGTTATGATGCGCTTCCACATCAAATTGTTTTTCCCTTTGCGTCTTCTGTTGCCTGATGTGTTGAGAAAATCACATTTAAAAGTTCATCCAGTCTCTGATCCAATACTGCTTCATCAAGATCACCGTTCTCAACTGCATGAATAATATCATACATACCTGATTTTCCTGTTCCCGGCATCTCAAGATGGCTTCCATTCTTCACGCCAAGTGCATGGTCGTTACTTCCGCCCCAGTCAGATACAACAAAACCATCAAAGCCCCACTCATCTACCAGAATTTCCTGCAGCATATGGTTGTTTTCGTTTGCATAGATTCCATTTACTTCATTATAGGAAGACATGATGGATTTTGATTTACCTTCCTTGATTCGCAATCTCGAATCCTGTTGTATAAATCTCACGGAACGTTCTTTTCGTCTTACGACAGAATCGTTCGCCATACGGCGCAGCTCCTGACTGTTTGCTGCGAAATGCTTTGGACAAGCTGCAATTCCTTTGCTTTGGATTCCACGGACATATGCCGCTGCCATCTTTCCTGCATGATACGGATCCTCTGAAAAATACTCAAAGTTTCTTCCACACAACGGACTTCTTTTGATATTCAGTCCAGGTCCGAGGATTACATTGACGCCCATTGTCACTGCCTCTTCTGCAAGTGCTTCTCCAATTTCTTCTCCAAGTGCTTCGTCCAGCTGTTTGCCACTCCTGCCGCTGTCGGAAAACACGTCGCCGGAAGACTGGCATTCAATCCCAAATGGTCTCCTGCTCCTGCCTGTCTTCTCAGCCCATGCGGTCCATCGGACATTGCCATAGACGGAATCCCATATTTTTCAAAATCAACTGTCTCCCATGTGTTCTTTCCTGACATCATAACTGCTTTCTCTGCCAGTGTCATTTTTCTGATCAACTTTTCATATTTCAGACTCATTTTGAAACCTACCTTTTACTCTATAATATGATAACTATTATTTGGTTACTGTCACAGTACCTGTGATTTTTTGCATTTTGTATATCACAAGTATCTTTTTAATGAAATTATCATAACACAAAAAGCAGACCGTTAAGGTCTGCTTTCATAAATGGTCGTTTTTTCTACATGAACTGTTCTGATTAGATTGCAAGCAGGTTCTTGATTGCTTCCATATAAACATGAACTGCTTCTTCAACCTCTGACACGAGTGTGTACTCGTCTGCACCGTGAATGCGGTATCTACGCCCGGTTTCTCCGGTCCGAATGCGATGATGTTCTTTAAGGACTTCGCATAAGTTCCACCACCGATTACTAACGGTTTGTTCTCTGTATCTCCTGTTACATCTGTATAAGCTTTGTACAGTGCCTCTACAAGTGGAGACTCTTTCGGGAAGAACAATGGTTTTGTAGTTGTGTGGATCTCAATGCGTCCGTTCTCGTCTTCAAGCTTTCCTTCGCACATCTTAACCATATCTTCTACAGAGTATGTTACCGGGAATCTGATATCGATCGTAGCGGAGATCACACCGTCTTCTGTCTTAACGATTCCGTTACAGAATGTAAGCTCTCCAAACTCATCTGCACATTTCAGACCGATTCCTGATCCGTCACATGCTGTACCAATATGTGAGTTATAGAATTCTACGAAATCATCTTCAAATCCGGCTTTTGCAAGACAATCAAAGATAACACCTGCAGCGTTAACTCCAAATGCCGGTGTACTTGCATGTGCAGATACTCCCTTTGCATAAATAGTGATCTTTCCGTCTTCTTCTGTTACTTTGTATTCCTGAAGCTTTGTCTCTGCGAAAGCAGCTTCCAGTCTGTCTTTCAGTCCTTCTTCTGCCGGAATCTCTGCTGTACATGCATCACATACGGCATTGAATACAAATCCACCATTGATAGAAATGATCTTTGTATTCTTAGAAGTTGCCAGCATGCCAAGCATACCTTTCTCTCCATGAATACATGGGTAACTTGCATCCGGTGTGAATCCACAAGATAACTCTTCTGCCACTTCATTATAATGCTCCATACATCTGGAACCATTTTCCTCATTACATCCCATGATCAGACGAACTCTCTTGTTAAGCTTTACACCTGAATCACGAAGAAGCTTCATTGCATAAAGCGCTTCCATAACAGGTCCTTTATCATCTGTTGTTCCACGTCCGTAAACGTAATCTCCTTCTCTTGTCAGCTTGAATGGATCATATGTCCAGTCACCGCCTGCCGGTACGATATCCAGATGTCCTGCGATACCAACGATCTCTTCGCCTTCTCCCATCTCTGCATATCCACAGTAGTTATCCAGGTTCACTGTCTTGAATCCGAGTTCATCTGCAATCTGCAGTGCTTCGTGAAGAACCTTTGCCGGTCCCTCTCCAAATGGCATTCCTTCTGCCGGTGTTCCAAGCTGTGAATCTATTGCTACAAGTCTTTCCATATTACTTAACAATTCTTCTGTTGTTGCATGAATCTTTTCTTTAATATCCATTATTTTCATCCTTCCTTTTTTACTGTTTTCTATCATATGATATGAGTGTCAAAAGTAAATTTTGCCACTCACTGATGTAACCGGATTGCTCCATTGCTATGCAATTCCCGCAATCCTCGAACACTCAAACTCCCATAAATGGCGTGTTCACACCATTTTATTCCGTTTTCGGTGTTCGGCGTGTCAATAAGTATAAATTGCTTATTTGTGCGAGCACAAACGCAATTTATACTTTTTGACACTTACATCATCATATCATGTATCGTGAAAAATTTCCAGTCTTCCCTTAACGAAATTGTCGACATTTTGTCTATAATCTAGGTTAAACATTTCTTCAGTTTTAAATTATATTCTCTTAATAAATTTTACTTTTCTTTAGCTTTCGTGACACGAGGTGTTCATAATTCTTCCGTATAATAACATCATCAAGTTGATACAGATGAATGCTAAAGCAAACATGAATGTTACTGGTCACAACAAAAGATAGCTAGTACCATTCCAGTATCATAAATAAAAGAAGACGGTGATTGTATTAGCGACAGATCTTTATGATTGCCGGACTTCGACCAAAAATTACGAATAGTTTATATAGATAATGGCCCGGTGCAGTGCACCGGGCCACGTTTTTGTTATTATATTTTCTTAACCTCTTTTTCCATTTTTCAGATCTTCCACAATTTCATTGTAACGTTTTTTATTCAAACGATAGAAGAACAGAACAACTGCTGTGACAATCCACAAAATTCCTGGAATTGTTGAAAATGCATGTTTCATAACTGCAATTACTTCCGGATTCTGTACCTGATTTGCCACATATCCGTATTTACCAAGCAGAGCTGCAAGGAATGCAGTTCCTATAGCCATTCCGATTTTATTTCCAAGAGAAACAAATGCATACTGGAATCCATCATTCTAAGTCCTGTTTTCCACTCGCCGTATTCCACACAATCCGGAATGATCGCATAGATTGCAGTGTTAAATCCTGAAAAGAAGAACTGTGTAATACCTGCCAATGCATAGAATACAATTGGAGATTCTTTTACGTTAAAGAAGAACATTGCAAGCATAGCGATTCCTGTAAGTAATGCAAAAACAGATGCTGTTCTTCCTTTATTATTCAACTTGCGGAATACCGGCTGAAAGCAAGCTGCACCGATAATTGAAGGAATAATAATACACATGGAATATGTTGTATAATAGGAAGCATCTCCTTCTACATAAGTGAAATAATATAAAATATCTGCATTTCTTCCATATAATGTGAATCCAAACAGCACCTGTCCAACTAATGCAAGCAGATATGGTCTATTCTGCATAACGGCCTTCAGCTGTACTTTAATGGAGATTTTTTCTTTCTCCGGAATTGTCACCTGCTCTTTTGTCTTTGCAAAACAGAAGAAATGACATGCAGCAAAGATGCATCCGTAAATAATTGCAACAAACAGATAACCGTTCTTTACACTGTTGCTTCCAAGCCTACTGATCAGTGGCACTGTTACGATATTGATGATTCCGATTGCGATCATTGCCGCTACAGAACGAGATGTATTGATCTTGGCACGCTCATCAATATCCTGTGTCATAGCACCGCAAAGTGTTCCATATGGAATGTTTACACAGGTGTATCCTAAGACGAGAAGACAGTATGTAATTACCATGTAAACTATTTTCGATGTATTTGACCAATCTGGGTGTGCCCAGAAAGAAAGGATCAAAAGCACTGATGTGATCGGTGCTGCCACCAACAGCCATGGACGGTATCTTCCCCATCTTGTGTTTGTTTTATCTGTTAATCCACCTACGATCGGATCATTGATCGCATCCCAGAATCTTGAGAAAAGCATCAATGCTGATACTGCCGCCATACTGATTCCAAATACATCTGTATAGAAAATCATTAAAAAGTTACTGACAAACATCCAGCTAAAGTTACATCCTACATCTCCGAAACCATATGCAATCTTGCTGATCAGAGGCACTTTTCCATTATTGCTCTCGTTTTCCATTAATACCTCCTTGCCAGAGTTTCTGATAAAACTCTCTTCTCTCTTGATTCGATCACCTATTTCTCCTGCACATTGATGATTACTTTCATCGTTGTCTCGCGGTTATCATCAATATACTGATATGCTTTCAGATAATCTTTGAATGCAAATGTCTTAGAAATCAATGGTCTTAAATGAACTTTTCCTTCGTTTACAAGTTCTATACCATCTACATAATCATCATGACGATACATCATTGTGCTCTTGATATCCAGTTCGTGATCATTTGCAACTGCAAGATCTACTGTTGCCATTCCTGCAAATACGGCAACAAGAACGATGATACTTCCTTTTCTTGCATATTTAATTGCCTGTCCCATTGTGATATTATTTCCTGCGCAATCATAGATCACATCTGCCTTGTCAGGACCAAAGGCTTCAACCATTGCCTCGCCAAAGTCCTTCTCCATAGTATTAACGCATACATCGATACCACATTCTTTTGCCTTATCCAGACGAAGGTCGCTGACATCTGTGATCATTACCTTTGCGGCACCCATTCCTTTTGCTGCCTGTGCAACCAGGTTACCGATCGTCCTGCACCAAGAACTGCAATATTCAATCCCTTTACATCTCCTACCTGCTTCACTCCATGCACTGCAACTGCCAGAGGCTCGATCATGGCACCTTCTTCATAAGACATATCTTCCGGAATCGGTGTTACTTTAGAGGCATCTACTGCAAAATATTCTGAAGCTGTTCCTGTTGTCTGGAATCCCATAACCTTAAGTTCCTCACAAAGGTTATATTTTCCATGGCGGCACGGATAACACTGTCCGCAGTAAACCTGTGGCTCGATCGTAACTTTCTGTCCTTCATGAAATTCTGTAACATCTTTTCCGACCTTGGCAATCTCACCGGACACCTCATGTCCCTGAGTCACCGGGTATTTTGTAAATGGATGTTTTCCATGATATACGTGAATATCAGATCCACAGATTCCAATATTCATAATCTTAACCAGTACCTGATCATCTTTCACTTCCGGAACCGGTACCTCTCTGAAAATAATTTCTCCCGGGTTTGTCATTACCTGCTGTAACATAATGTTTTCCTCCTTTATTGAATATCTTTTATTAAATGTTTTATTAAAGTAATTACATTATTGTTCAGGAAATGTATTTTGTCAATATGTTATTGTTCAATTCTGCCTATTGCACAAGATTCCGCTATAATTTTTATGCAGTTTGCGCAAAAAAAGTCCAGGGAAGAAACATGTATTAAAAATGTTTCTTCTCTGGATTTTCTAACTTTCCATCATTCTGATCGTTATAATGTTTTAATAAAAGCCTGTAAATAATGTTTTGCCACACCGACTGCCGAGGCTTCTCTCTTATATGAACAAACTTTCAGGTATCTCGCATCATGCTCAAATCCATTATATTCCATTTACTTTTTTCCCTAAGGTTATCATATGATCTGCAAGATATCCCCCTACTTCTCCTCCAAGAATAATATCCATATCATATGCCATTCTCAGATTTGAAATAAGGATTGCCAGATTATTAAGAATACTCTTTCCAAACCTTCACAGCCTGTCCGTCCTGCTCTTCCACCTTCTTCATAAACTGTTCCAGTGTCTCTTTGGTATCATCTGTCAGCACGCTCGCCGCACAGTAAGCATCCGCACAGCCTTGTTTCCGCAATAACATTTCTTTCCGCCCGGAACAAGGATCATATGTCCAAATTCTCCGGCTTTCTGATTCGTCGTCCCGGAATTCCTAATTCCGCAATGCAAATGCTCCTCGAGTGTTATTCAATGAAAGATACAATGCATTTCTATAGTTATTTAAATCCTCTGCCATCATTGCCGCATTGGCATCATTTTCAAAATAAACCGGAAGTGAAAAGACCTGTTCCAAAAAGCTTAAACTATAATTCTCCAATTGGACGCATGAGATTTGATCAGCATTTCGTTTCTTTCGAATTAATAATTCCCGGAATTGAAATCCCGATTCCCAAGATTCGTTCTCTGTGTTCTACATCTGAAAGAAATCTTTCCAATGCTTCGCTCAATTGTAAGTAGTAAGCGGCCTCTGTTGAAAATTCTAAGCGGATCCTTTCATATTTCTCTATCTCGTAGCTCAAATTCACAAGTACAAATCCTGCATGCTTCGCAGTGATCCTTATCCCAACCGCATAACGGTACGCTGGATTAATACTGATTCGTTTTGCTTTTCGCCCGCCTGTAGATTCATATTCTCCGGTTTCAACCGCAATTCCATTAGCCAAGAGCTCATTCACATTCGACAATACAGTCGGCATACTAAGATTGAGATCCTTCGACAATTCCACTTTAGATGTTGCTTCGTGATTTATAATATAGTTTACTATTTTTGATTTTGTGATATTCCTCTTTCCGCTCCAGCCATATCCAAAGCTCCTTTTATAAATTATTTTATAAAAGTATCTTATCCCTTCTTTGCCGGTTTGTAAAGGTTACAAATCCATTTTATTCTTCTACTTCCACCGGATTTGTCACACTGACCTTGTGATCATACCATGTTCCCTTTTTTCCGATCAATGCAAGATCAAATTCTTTGTCCAGTGCCGGAACCGGAACGTCGAATCCATAGACCTCTTCAGATGTTCCATCGCTGTAATTAATAGTATCTGTTGTAGGCTGAAGCAGTTCTGCGCCGTCCTTCTGTGCATCCTCGGCAGTTCCTTCGAACAGATTGACAATATTTTTAGACACCAGACTGATATGAATTGTCATTTTCCCATCCTCTACTGTCAGTGTTCCTTTTCCATCCATTGCTTCATTCACATGGAACATAGAACTGTCCGTCTGAAATTCTGCTGTATATGTTCCGTCTTCCAGTGCTGCCTTTTCATCCTCTGCCTTATCCTCAGCATCCTCTTTTGTAGCGGCCTGCTCTGTCTGTGCTTTTCCGCTGTCTTTCGTCTCTGCACTATTTCCACATCCTGTAAATACAGATGCGATCATAGAAACAGAAATTAATACCATTAATAACTTCTTTTTCATCTAAATCCTTCCTTTCATTGGTTCAAAAAAGGTCATGCAATTCCCTTTTCTCTGAACAAG
>ENA-OQMZ01000583-OQMZ01000583.1-human-gut-metagenome-genome-assembly--contig:-NODE-583-length-15334-cov-1.868482_pt1 | contig 15334 bp, 18 predicted proteins | sample MGYA00242621_ERZ504862 | MGnify/ENA primary metagenome ERZ504862 (study PRJEB26092, sample SAMD00036393) | human gut metagenome | host: Homo sapiens | study: EMG produced TPA metagenomics assembly of... | reverse complement strand
CTCCCACTGCTTGTACCTTCCGGACGTACCCCCATGACCGGCCTCGACTCAATCTTCGCCACAGCATCCACACCGGCACGCTGCAGGCGAGCCAACCATTTCATTGGCTCCACATACAGCACACGCGTGTCATTCATCGACGTGGTGATGAAAATCTTCGGGAAAACCGCAACTCGAGCATCATTCGCATCAGCCGGCGCATTCTCATACGGCGTATATTCCTTCATATACCTGTACACGTCCGCATTATGCAACGGATCGCCCCACTCATCCCACTCCGTAACCGTCAACGGCAACGACGGGTCAAGAATCGACGTCAACGCATCCACAAAAGGCACATCCGCCTCAATACCGGCAAAACATTCAGGAGCCATATTCGCCACAGCACCCATCAACAAGCCACCGGCGGAACCGCCATCAGCCACCGTGCGAACAGGCGACGCCAAACCGGCACGCTGCAACGCACGCACGGCATCAACGAAATCCTCAAACGAATGCTTCTTATTGAGCAAATGCCCCTGCTCATACCAGGCACGACCCATCTCACCGCCGCCTCGAATGTGCGGCACCGCATAAAGCACGCCACGATCAAGCATACTGATACGAGACACCGAGAATCCCGGATCCGAAACTGATCTCATACGCGCCATAACCAGTAACGAACATCGCCGAATCACAAGCAGGCACGTCACGACGCCACACCAAGGAAACGGGAATGCGCTCGCCATCGCGGGCGGTAACCCACACTCGGCGCTCCATATATTCGCGCGGCTCAAATCCACCAAGCACGGTGGCACGCTTCAACAGGCGATCCTCGCCGGTTGCCGGATCGATATCATGCAGCTCACCGGGACGCGTGTAACTGGCGAACGAGTAGCGTATACGGGGCGCATCATATGAAGGATTACCTCCCAGCCCGATCGAATACAAGCGCCGGGTCTCCCCCGGCATCGCATCGGCGGTCGCACCATCCGACGAGGTCATCGCCTTGCGGGAAATCCCATGCACGGCCGACCCTTCGCCTTGCGCAGCGGCCAACTGGTCGAGCGCTCCCCACACTTCGGCACGCTCCACGTTGATCTCGTCCACCGACTCGTCAACATCCCAATCGCCTTCCAACGCGTGCGGAACCAACTCGGTGAACCGCCACGGTCGCCCTGCAAGAAAATCCTCCGCGGCCGCATCCTTCGTCATCACCGCGATATGCGCCAGACTTTCCGCACGGTACTGCAACGCCACATAATGCCGGTGAATCGAAATTCCCTCGATGCCAAGACCGTGCGCACCCTGCAAAATGGCGGGATTGCAAGGATTCGAATACGGCGTGCCAATCGGCATCGAAGAAGCGCCCGGTTCGACATCGTCACCATGCTCGCATCCATACGGCGAGCCAACGGCCACACGCACACCCTCGCCCAAACGATATGGGGCTCATGCAAACGCATGTCGATCACATCGATTTCAAAATTCGGGTTCAACGCATTATGGTAGACCACAGCGAGCGGAATGTCCTCGCCATGCTCGCCGGCACCTTCAAAACGGCTGAAGCTCACATCGTATTCCACATCCGGCTCGCGCGGAATGAACGCACGGAATTCACCTTCCGGATCGTCGGTGGAAAGCAGCAGCACTTCGGTGGTGGTTTTCGAACCGGTGCCGATCACCAGATTGCGTTCGTCGAACGACAGGCCGATGCCCACCCAGAATCGTTCGTCCTGTTCGCGATACACCTCCACATCGTCGGTGATGGGAGTGCCAACGCGGTGACGCATCACCGCATATGGACGCCATGCGTCATCGAGCAGCACATAGAACACCCATTGCGCGTCCGGTGTGAAGCAGGCGCCGCCAATGCCTTCGAACACTTCCGGCAGCTCATCGCCGGTTTCGATGTTGCGAATACGGAAATCGTAACGTTCGTCGCCACTGGTATCAGTGCCGTACAACATCCAACGTCCATCTTTGGAAATATCCATGCCGCCGACGCGGAAGAAATCGTGGTCTTGCGCTTCGGCATTCGTGTCGAACACCACTTGCTCACCATCCATAGGCACGCCGATCTCAATGGTCGGCGGATCCCAATCGTCTGCACCTCGAATCGGCACACGGCATTGCACCGCATACTGCTGGCCTTCCTTGGTGCGTGTGAAATACCAGTAGCCGTCCATGCGCGTCGGCACGGACATGTCGGTTTCCTGTACGTGCGATTTGAACTCGTCGAACAATGTAGTACGTAGGTTTTTCAACGCTTCCATGCGCTGTTCGCAATACCGGTTCTGTGCGGCGACGTAATCCTGCACATCCTGCGATTCCTTGTCGCGCAGCCATTCATACTCGTCGATGATGGTGTCGCCGTGGAACACGCGCTCCGTTGGCACGCGTTTCGCGATCGGCATCCCGCATTCGTCCAGACGGCCCTGACGGCTCTTGCCGCTTTCCTGCGCGCCCGTTGCGCCCTGTTCACCCCGAAATCAGTCATGCAGGCGATTATACCGGCATCGCGGTCCCAATCCAGCGCAACGCGCATCCCCCTTGCTGCAAGTTGAAAGAAAACCCGTCAGACGCCCAGCTGTTGTTTCAGGAACGGCAGCATGGTTCTCATCAGATTCGATCCGGTCGTTCCCGTGAATACAGGAACGTCGGTGACTGGAATCGGCTGCGTGGCCGCACGCCCCGCAACGGTGCCGAGATTACCGGCGGCCTCACGTGGAGACAGCTGCCGGATGCCGATCGCAAGCACAGACCCGGATACCGACGCGCGATCGTGGCGTACGTGGTCGGATCCTTCTGCCATCATCGCCGATCAGAATGAACTTCATATCAGGAAAATCAGCCATCAATTGTTCGGCATACTCGAGTTTGTGCTGCACTCCAGTAGGAATGAACGTTTTCGGGCGGGGATCGAGGTCACGCAGCAGCAGCGGTCCTTCCGGGAACCCATGGTCGGCGATGAAATGCCTAATCGAGCTTTCCACGTTCCACGGCGACGTCGACAGGTAAAAGAACGGGGCGTCCGGAAACATGTCCGCAATGCGGTTGAACAGCAGGTTCATACCCGCCACCGGCATTTTCTTCTTCGGATCGAGCAGCAGCAGATTGTAGGCCGCTTTCATCAGGCTTGGCGCCTGCGTGACCATGACGGTGTCGTCCACATCGGAGATCACACCGACTTTCGTGCCACTGGGAATGGTGAACAGGTTGGCTTTGACCGGCTTGCGGCTGCGCACCTTGTATGACACGTCGTGCACGCCCGGTTCGAGCGAATGTTCGGCCACGAGATCGAGATAGCTGCTGAATCGGATGCGACGAATTCGCTGGAAACATTGCGCTGCGCATCCACTTCGTCATACACTTCCGACATCCCCACCTGCACGGTTTCCAAGGGCATGCCGTCGATGGCAATGCGCACCTTCGTATGCGGCGAGGGGATGGTAAGCATGGCGCGGATGCCACGGGTCAGACGGCCCGCCTGTCGTTTGAATGGGCCGTACACGGTTCGGCAGATTAGGCGCGAGTAATGTTCGGTGCCATAGCCGACATACGGTTCCACGCGCGGATACCAGTTGAGATTGCGTACCATGTTTGTCGAGACCGTCACCCATCCGTTGAACGCTTTGGTGATGGCACGACGAAACAGCTGTGTCAGCGGAGGCTTGACTTCGATGCGCTCATGTTTCGAAGCGGCGTCGAAGATGGTGACCACCTTGCGTGCGGGAATGGGCACGGTCGGCATGTCATCTTCGGATATGGCATCCGGTTCACGCTGGGGCAGCGGCTGTGGTTCGGTCATATCCCCACTATAAAGGCGATTGCCGAACTCCTTGGTGCCCCAGCCGTGAAAATCAGGGATTATTCAGGGAACGGTAACGATTTCATACCTGATTTCGCATGCGGTTCCCTGTTTCTAGATGTTTCGAGACGTTTTGCCAAGCCGTTTATTCCGCCACGATGTTGGCGTATTCTTCGGAGGAAAGCAGTCCCGGTTCGTCATCCTCAAGCTCGATTTTGAAAATCCAGCCTTCGCCATACGGATCGCCGGTGACGATGCCCGGGTCGTCGGCCGCTTCGCTGTTCACATAGCGGATTACGCCAGCCACTGGAGTGACCAACGGCGTAACGGCTTTGGAGGATTCCAATTCCGCCACTTCGTCGCCGGCCTGCACTTCGGTGCCGACTTCCGGCAGATCGATGTATACGAGTTCGCCAAGCTGGTCGGCCGCATATTCGGTGATGCCCACCATGGCCGGTTCGGTGGAGGCGTCCACCCACACATGCTCGTCGGAGTATTCGAGATGCTCGGGAACGTCCAGATTCGGCTTGTTTTCGTTTTCTTCACTCATGAAAACTCATTCTACGTTAATCACGTGCATTTCCCATAGCGCTGGACCGAAACTTGTTACGGCAGATCGTGGCCGAGCCATTCTTCGATCATGTAGCGGGCTATGGTGGCCTTTCCGGGGGATTCCATACGCCCTGCTACCAGCTCGTTCATATACTCGTCTCGGGTCATCCAACGCGCCTGCAGGGTCTCGTCGCCGTCCACGTGCACGTCGGTGGTATTGGCCACGCCTTTGAACGCCATCATGAGCGAGGCTGGGAATGGCCATGGCTGCGATCCCAAATATTTGAGTTCGCCGAGGTCGATGCCGACCTCCTCTTTGGCTTCGCGCCGGCATGCGTGCTCCAGGTTCTCACCCGCCTCCACGAAGCCTGCGGACACGGAATACAGGCCAGTATTGCGCCATGCGCTGTTGTGCTGCAGCAGCAGACGATCCTCATGGTCCACGATCGCCGTGATAACGGCCGGTTCCACTCTGGGGAACAGCCAGCCGTTTGCCATCCGCTTCGCTGGTGCACCGCTGCGCCCATCCACCAACGCGGGTTCGGTCGGGGCGCCGCATGTGGGGCAATGGCGTTGACGCGCATGCCATACGCCCAGCGAGATCGCCGTTGTGGCTTGGCCTGCTTCGCGTGCGCTGGCGTGGGGTGCGAATCCGCGCAGGTCCACCCAGTCGAATCGGGTTGCCCCGCGTTTTCCAACAGCGATTTCGACGTTTTCTCTTCCGGCTCGCGCTGTTCGCCGAACGCGTCGTCCGCGCCATATGCTCGCTGCTCGCAGCCACCGGTTCTACAGCCTTCACATGAGACACGTCAACGGCCACCACATGCTCGTCACGCTTGCCGCCATATGAGCCGAGGAATATGGCGAGCGCCGTCGGATGCGTGTGCAGTTCCGCCGCCACGTAGTCTCCGGGCAGCTGTGCCAAACGCATGTGCACGTTGGCGTAGTCCGCGATGGCACCTTGTCCGTGTGGCACCGCCACCATGCCGTCTTTGATGAGAATGACTTTCGTGGCAGGTTCCAGCAGCACCGTGTCGAACAGGTCGGGTTCGTCGCGTCTTGAAACCTCATAGTCGATGTCGCCTTGTGCAAGTGGCAGGAACAGCAGTGCCTGGGTCAGCGCCAGTGGCGAGAACACGCTCATCGATTGCTTCTTTCCTTGAATACGATATATGGAAGATATATTTTTCTTATATAAATCGTATTTTCTTTATATTTTTTGTATATCTGATTGCGCTATTGACGGTAGCTGCGGGAATATCGGCTACTGCACTCTGCGCACCAATGCAAGCAGCGCGTCGGCGACCGCCTGCGGATGCTCATAAGCGCTGAAATGACCGCAATCAAACACCACCGTCATATCCGTGCTCGTAGCCGTCATCGCATCGGCGATCGGTGCCATCACGCTCGGTGGGCTCGACGGATCCTTGTCGCCGCAGATCACCGCGACCGGCGCTGTAATCGTCGATAGCACATCGTTCAGGTCCGGGCGCCCGGCCGCCATGCGTTCACGCCAAGCGATGCCTTCGGCTGGCTGCTCGTTGATCCATGCAATGAACTGTTCGCGGTAGGCGTCCGACTGTTTGATGGTTGAATCCTCAGACGTGGCGGCGGCGAATCCCATAACCGGTTCGTGCGTGCCCGTCGATTCGCATTCCTCGGCGATCGCGATGCGTTTCGCACGCATCTTCTCGGAATCAGCTGCGGCCTTCGTGTCGCATAATGCCAGTGCGGCGACGGCTTCGGGGTGCAAACGCTGAACGTCGAGAATCAGGTAGCCGCCCATCGAAAGACCCACCCAAATCGCCTTGTCGTATCCGGCAGCGTGCAACAGGTCGACGTAAGCGTCGGCCATACGGTCCAAACCGTTGGGGAAAGCGCCGTCCGTGTCTTTGCCTCCACTGTTCTCGTCGGAAGGAATCGGCCCTTCTCCCGCGCCGGGCATGTCGGGAGCCCAAATCGGGAACTGTTTCATGCCATGTTCCGCAGCGGTCGTTTTCAACGCATCCGCGCATTCGTTCCACATGCGGTGGTCCACGGGGAACCCGTGCACCAGCACCACGGGAATCCCTTCACCCTCGCAATACACATTGTTATGCAATTCGATTGTCATATGCGCTCCTCCGTTGCTCTCCCCTGTTGTTGCATGTATTCGCAGCCTATTTGCCGGTCCAAGCGATCGCCTGACGCACAATCGTGCCATATCCGTTGCTCATCTGGTTGACGAAAGTGTCGAGGATCTCACTGTTCGGATTGACCCATTCCACGTCAAGCGTCTCGTCCTGCGGCTTGCAATCGCCTGCAATCGGCACCACATAGCACAATGCGATCGCATGCTGACGGGAATCGAAATAGTCAGACAGTCCGGGCGTCGGAAAAAATTCAGCACGGTGAACGGCTGTAGGCTCACTGGCAACTGCGGCAGCGCAATATCTCCCAAATCCTTGGCGATATTGCGCGCCACGGCCTCACGCAACGATTCGTGGTAGAGCACGCGGCCGGCGATCAGCGTTCGTTCGATGCTGCCATCGTCAGACACACGCAGCAGCGATCCGACCTGTGAGACGCGTCCAGATCGTCGGTGCGCACCGGCACCACGAGCACGTATGGTATCGGCATTTCACCGCGCATACGGTTGATTTCGTCGGAAGCAAGCCATCCTGGAGGGTTTCCTATTCCACGGATGAAATCCTCCGGCGTGATGTCGTCGAATTCTCCGCGACGGCGGCCTGCATCGAAATCGCCCTCGCCGGGCACTTCATCATTCATCACTGGCATAGTCCCATTATCACGCATCTTGTGTGAATTGGCTGGAAAAGCATGCGCTGGAAGACGATTCCTCTGACAGCGGATCTTGCGCATGCCGGGAATACGTAGGGTTGGGGCACGGTTATATACTTCAAAGCAATCGCATACGAAGGGCGTAGCCCGTCACACGCATCGATGGCACGAACAGCAAGGAGCAATCATGGCAACGCATGCAGTCACTTCCAAGGATTTCAATCAGATCGTGGAATCCAACGATCTGGTATTCGTGGATTTTTGGGCGACCTGGTGCGGTCCGTGCCGCGCATTCGGTCCGACGTTCGAAAAGGCGAGTGAAGCGAATTCTGACATTTATTTCGCCAAGGTCGATATCGACCAGAATCCGGATCTCGCTTCCGCGGCCAAGGTACAGGCTGTGCCGACGTTGATGGTGATCAAGAACCAGCAGATCGTGTTCCAGCAGGCCGGTGCGTTGCGTGCGTCGGATCTGGACGATCTGATCGCGCAGGCCAAGGCGTTGGACGTCAACGCGGCTGCTGCCGAAGAGGCTGAGGCGCAAGCGGAGTAGGCTAAAAATTACAACGATTTCAGAGGTGTCGTTCGATGGCAAACATCAACGGCACCTTTGTTTTGCACGCCTATTGCTTACGCTTGCTCTGCCCGCCTGTTACATATACGCCCGCCCGGTTTCCATGGCGTGAGGTAAACTCGTCCATTAGATGCGCGCTTTCCGGCGAAGCCCCGTGTGGCAGCGCGCCGCATGCCGAGCATGCGTGAATTCGTCGAGGATCTGAACGCGCGTATAGGAGCAGAATGGCTAACCACAGCAAGCACGCCCGATCATCTACTTCGTCATGCCGAGCAAGTCCTCGCTGATGAAGATCGCCGCAACGGTTGCGGCGGTGGGCCTGTTGGCTACCGGCGGCATTGTGTCGCGCAATCTTTACACGTCCGCGAAGCAGAATACAACCAATCAGCCACAGCTTTCTCCGTCACGGATTCCGCGGAAGCGTCCCGTGGTAATGCCCGCGAGCTGCTTAATGGAGACACCTCGTACGTTACCGTGAAAGTCAACGGCAAGTCGCGCGTGGTGCCCGGTGCCAATTTCACCGACGTGAAGTCCGTGCTTGACGCGGGTGACATCACGCTCGAACCGGAAGACACGATCTCCCCTCGCTCACTACCAAGGTCGATGAGAAAACCGTGATCACCATTCAGCGTGCCGACGCGAGCGTCGAGGTTGCCGATACCGCCATTGGCTTCAATGTCGTCAAGAAGGAAACCTCAAGCCTGCCGGAAGGCCAGGAGAAGGTCGAGACGGAAGGCGAAGAGGGCGTGATGGAAACCACGAACCTCGTGACCAAGTCTGGCGACACCGTGGTTTCCTCCAACATGATCAGCTCGTATGTGAAGAAAGCTCCGGTCGACAAGGTCATTCTCGTCGGCACCGGCTCCACTTCGTCGTCGTCCTCCAGCGCTTCTGCGTCGATCGGCACCACTGTGCCAGCGGGCGAAATGCAGCAGTGGGCGCACGATTATCTGCTGTCGAACGGCTACACCGAAGCCGATTTCACTGCCACCGTATACATCATCACCCACGAGTCCGGCTGGAGCGTCACCGCAACGAATCCAAGTTCGGGCGCCTATGGCCTGCCCCAGGCATTGCCTGGCAGCAAGATGGTGAGCGAGGGCGCCGATTGGGCCACCAATTATCAGACCCAGCTCAAGTGGTTCTGGGGCTATTGCGCGCAACGTTACGGTTCCATCCAGGGAGCCTATTCGTACTGGCTCGCCAATCACTGCTACTGATATGCATTGCCATCTGATTTGATTTCAATCAGATGGCAATGCTTGTATTGAAATGTTTACAATGATTGGTGATTAATATTCAATTTACGTAATTCAGTGCATATTAGTTGAGCCGTAATATTCGAAGATATTACGGGGCTCAAACTATATTGTGATTCGAGATATCATCAAAATACTATCAGTTTCACAGGGCGTTGTTGGCGCCGATCACCGTAGCTTCCTTGACATCGTCGATCTTCCTGCGCTTGCGGCCGCCATGTCCAGCCTTCGGACCGCGCTTGCCGACAGTGCCGCTACGAACCCCGTTCTTGGCGTCGAAGAGGATCACGCGCTCATCGCTGTGATATTCGCCTTCCAAGGCGAAGTAGGGCGATCTTGTCTGCAGGCACTTCCGGGAAAGTGAAGAACTTCTGCGTTGCAACAAGCAGGTCAAGATTGCGAGTGGTCACGGAAGCCGGACGATCAGCGTTCGGATTGTTGAACTGAACCGCGAAATCGTCGTTCTCATCGCACACCTGGATTGCGAACTTGCCGCGCTCGTAATTCACCAGCAGCTTGACGAATTCCGGACGGCCGAGCACTTCGGAAACACCCTTGGAAAAACGAACAGATTCAAGCATGACCGTCATGGTCAACTTGCCACCCGTTCTTTCGCCAACTTCTTTGAAACCATCAAGAACGGACATGTAAATCCTTTCTTTATTGTAAATAACTACGTGAAATACTGTACCTCATTACCAGCAATAAAACGAATCGAATCTTAGGGAATATATATGTATTTTCAAGAACACAACATAATACGAAAAACATAATGAGACCATCTTACGTAACCACTTTTGTAATCAGTTTCTTTTTTAAAAATGTTTTCCCAGCAACGATTTTCATTGAAATTTCGCCATTTCTTGGTACTTTTTTACACTCCAATAGAAATGGAACATACACTACACGGTTACAGCATCGCAAACGCAATCAAAGAAGATGGAACCCCGTCGCAAAGCAGGATTCCGACATTGCTAACAGCGTGGCGGAATCCTTGAGCAATGTGGTGGAAAAGTCGCTGCACGCTTCCAGCAAAGAGTCGCCGGTGAAGCTTTCCATAGTGCAGCGCACCGCGGAGCCCGTAGCCCCCAGCTCCCCGAAGGCGGCAAGAAGAGCCAAAGGAGCCGAAAGAAGAGCAAGCACAAAAGCTGACCTTGAGGCTTCTCAACCAAAAGGGGTTATGGGTGAACCTTAATGATTCGCCCATAACCCTTTCTCATGCCCGCCCGCATATTGGCTACATATCTGCCTATATATGGCAGATTTCGTGTCTTGACATGAGACATCTCGCTTATATATATGGCAGATTACTGCCAGAAAAAGCCCAGCAGAGGGCATGTTTTCGCACTCTTTCGCCACTTCGTCTGCCATATATAAGCGAGATACTCACCTAATCAGCTGCGGAGGAGGATTTCTTCTAGGGCGCTGATTACCGAATCAGGCATGCCGGACGTGACGAACAGTTCTTTGCTGAAGCGGGGCGCAGTATCGAAAGTGCGCAGAGCACCGAGCGAGCGCACTCCTTGCTCACGAATCGCCTGCATCGCATGCTCTTTGGAAATGTATGGCATTTGCGCGTGCAAGAGCACGTCGAGTGAGTCCTGTTCGACTGGATTCTCGGCAATCTGCAATCCATTTGCAATCGTAACGTTCAAACATGCAGTAGACGGCACGTCGCGCACAACGACCGACAGACTCAACGTCTGCTGATCGTATGTAATTTCTGTAGTATTGCAAGCTTTACCGTCAATTTCGATACGAACGTTCTGCGTGTCTGTCTGCGCAACTCCACGGAACACAATCTCCCAGCTACGCTGTGCCGGAATGGCTTCAGCACAGCCTTCCACCGGACTGATGGTGAACTGCGTGGCATTGCCCGCATTCTTCCAGTCGAAGCTCATGTGCGTATCGGCAACATGAGTTTGGCCATCGCAAGACTCGGCAGATGCAGAGCCGGAAGCAGCAGAAGCCACAGAACCGTCGTCTTCCTTGAGTGTGAACGAACCGTTCGCACCGGGGAACACCAGCACCTGCAGGGACTCCGGATTGCCCAGATCATTCACCTTATTGCCCTCGCCAAGCTGCTGTAACGGCACAATACCGCCAGCCTTGGCAAACACCGGCATACGGTCAATCGCACGCCACACTTCCAAACGACGACCGGACTTCCCTGCCGAAACGTAACGGCGACCGTCAAAGAAGTCATACCATTCGCCTTGTGGCAGCCATACTTCCGTACTACCAAGATGCGCAGAATCGTCATTGTCAGAAACGATTGGCGCAACCAGCAGCTCAGTGCCGAAACGGAATTCGTCCGGCACCTCGTACGCCTGCGGATTATTCGGCTCCGCCCAATACATCGGTTCTACCAATGGCATGCCCTCGAACGCGGCACGATAGTTCATGGTGTACAGGTACGGCAGCATCATATGGCGCAGTCGCAGCGAACTCACCATGGAATCGCGCACTTCCGCAGAGAAATTCCACGGTTCCTTGCCCATGAACTGCGAATTGCTGGAATGCAGGCGATTGATCGGCTGAACGTGCCAAGCTGATACCAGCGGGCTTCCAAATGCTCGTTGCGGTACCCACACATGTGACCGCCAATATCGTGACTCCACCATCCGTAGCCGATATTCGACGCGGTAGCAGTGAAATACGGCTGGAATTGCAAGGATTCCCACGTAACAATGGTGTCTCCCGAGAAGCCAACTGGGTAGCGGTGCGAACCCGGACCGGCATACCGCGAGAAGGTGAGCGGCCAACGGTTATTGCATTCCGCACAACTCACGTTACGTTTGGATTGCTCGATATGCATTTCATGTTCATCGCGAGCGCCCGGCTCAGTGCACTTTTCGCATTCGCAGTTTTCCCCTGCGTTGCGTTCGGAAGAAGTCGCGCCGCGCCCGGAATCCAGGTAGTGCAAGTGGTTGAGCACCACAGCGGGTCGAGTCCCGGCTGACGGGTCACGCCGCCCTGCTGCCAGTCGAGCCACCAGAAGTCAACACCTTCAGCTTCCATGCGATGATGCATGTCGAAGTAAGCGCTCACGAAATCCGGATTCGTCAGGTCGAATTCCACCGCCTCTTCGGTTGCAGGATCGATGCCGACGCGCTTGGCCACCGCCGCATAGTCGTCTTCGAACGCGCGCACGCCGTCTCGCGGATGCACGTTCAATGTGGCTTTCAGGCCGCGCTCGTGCAAGTCGCGCAAGAACGCCTTATGGTCCGGGAACAGCTGCTTATCCCACGAATAGCCGGTCCAACCGGAACCGTATTTCGGATCGACATCGTCCACGCGGTGCCAGTCCATGTCGATCACGGATGTGGTGAATGGAATGCCTTCGCGCTTGAACCGGTCCATGAGCTGCAGGTATTCGTCTTGCGTGTAGCGGTAGTAGCGGCTCCACCAGTTGCCGAGTGCGAAGCGCGGCAGCAGAGGCGTTGGTCCGGTCAGCTTGTAGAAGTCTTGCACAGCTTCGGTGTAGCGGCGGCCGTAGCCGAAGAAGTACAAGTCGGTTTCCTTGTGAGCGCGCGGTTTCACCCAAGCCCCCAGCGGATTCGACTTGCCGTCCACTTCGTGTGCTTCCACGATCACGTTTGCGGCGGAATCGTCGAGCACTGCCCAACCGTCTCGCGAAATCACACCATCGTCCAGAGGAATTTCGCCATTCGCCTCGTCGAGCGTGCGCGCGGTGCCTTTGAGATTATGCTTCGGCTCGTCGCCGTAATGCCACGTATTGAACTGGGTGTCGGCCACGCCCTTGACGACCACGTTTAAGCCTTCTTTGCTGAACGGCTTGCCATCGTACGTCACATATAGTGCGGGGGTGTCAACAATGAGCAGTCCGTCGCGATGTGTCACCGTGAATTGCGGATCGGCGCCAAAATCGCGGTTGACCACCATCTGCGTGAGATTGTCTTCAAATTCGCCGGAATCTGACCATTCGAAACGGATCAGCGATTCCGTTAGAATGCCGATCCTCCAATGCTCCCCCTGCAGGATCGACGCTTCTCGCATATTCGGCCGCGCCTTGCGCACATACCTCACAAACGCCCATCCGACGCGTTCGCAGCACTGTTCACAGCGTCATTCACCGCGCTCTCTGCATCCGTTCCGATGTCTGACATAATAACTCCTTACGTTTCTGCCATAATAGCGCGCCCTGCAAAAGACCCACGTGCAACTTTTCTTATGCCGTTCGATGTACTTTTCTTCACACGCATGTACGTTTAATCTTCTAAAGCACCGATACGAATCAAACACACCAATGCTCGCACCGTCAACGGCATACGCCAAGCCAATAGCACGGACTCAATCCAAACCACTAACATCAGTAGTTTGGCGGATACTCGCACGCATAGCCGTCGCCATCCGCCTCAAGTTTGGAACGGTATCCCAAATCGTTCCTAGTTATGCCATGCCCCAATACGTCCCAGACAGCTTTGCAATTCTTGTAATATGCGCCGCCAGCACTGCCGCCTGAAGCCGAATTTCCTGAATATGTTGACGATTCCTCAGTGTTCGTTAGGATGGCCTCGTGAGACTTCTTGGCAATATTTTGTGGCTGATTTTGGGCGGGCTGCTGCTCGCCGCCAGTTGGGCGATTATCGGCCTGGTGCTGTGCGTCACCATTGTGGGCATTCCGCTAGGCATTCAGGCGTTCAAAATGGCAGGTTTAACGCTGACCCCGTTCGGCAAAACCGTGGTGTATGGCGGCGGTGTGGGATCGGTGCTGGCCAATATCGTATGGTTTGTGTTGGCCGGTGTGTGGATGGCGATTGGCTATGTGTGCGCCGGGCTGCTCAACTGCGTCACCATCATTGGTATTCCGTTCGGCATTCAATCGTTCAAGATGGCCAAATTAGCGCTATGGCCGTTCGGCTCGCAAATCCGCAGCTTGTAAATCACTTCAGATCACTTCACCCAACATAGACGGCCATCGACTGCCGTCTTGCATATAAGTATCGAGGAGCTGCGGTCCGAACAGGCCGTGACCACTGCACCCTAAGCAACGAAACACGTCTCATTTCGCTTATGGCAGCTCCAGAGCGGCAAGGCTCAAAAACTGAACAGTCGAACATTACCTACCCAAATGATTGCTAATGCCAACCGCCTTGTGGACAAGTTAAAGAATACTTGCGATAGCGGCTTCTCTAACCGTAAGTTATCTAGAAAAAGACATCCGCACCCCGTCAAATATGGTTACTTGCGCAGCTTGCTTGCCGCGAAGATAAACAATGGCAGCGCGGCGAACGCGTAGTTCTCGCACTGGATATACAGGTACACGATCAGGACAAGCCAGCAGATAACAGTCTTGTTCCAAACACCATGCTCGACAGCTGCCGTATCGAAAACGCGCGTCATGGAAACTATGGAAGCGATGACCAGCAGAACCAGGCCGATCAATCCGTATTCGGCGACGACGCTGGTATACGCACACATCGTCCATACGGTGTCTGCATTCATGCCAGTCGCGAATCCCACCGCAGCACTTCCATTCATGCCCAGGCCATTCAACAATCGTTCCGCATGCTTCGCGCCGGCCCATACCGCGTTGATGATGTTGCCGGAGCCATATCCGGTAAGCACCGTCCACGGATGGGCGAGCAGCCCGCATAGCGGGTCAAGGCTCTGGTAGATTCGCGCGAAGAACGATCCGTCTCCTTCGGCACCGTTTTCCGCAATCGAAGATAGTCGGGAATCGGCAAGCACGCCCAGCAGACCAAGCATAACCGCACCCAGCAGCTGCGCAATACCACGCACGCGCTGTTTCTTGTCGCACCACGAATTATGCACAATAATGGCAACCAGCAACGCCACCACCGAATCAAGAACGATCCGGGTGCCGGCCTGCATCAGCACAGAGCCAATCGCATACACAACGATGAGGTTGCGCAACCGCTTGGCATAGATACGGTCGCGCCCACGCATAAGCCACATAAGCGGCAGCAATACGCCGAACAGATGCATGCCGATATAGCTGGGCTCCGCGAACAGGAACTGCGGGCGACCACCGCCCCACACCGAGCTTTCATTGATGTACTGCCGGTACATGAGGTGCGCGAAATAGTCGGTCAACGGTTGATATGCAGATGGATGGATAGCCATTGCACCACGCCCACGCCGAAGGAGAACCAGTAGGAAGCGATGAGAATCCGCAATGGCGTACGCCATGGAATGCGTTTGATGTCGAACGCAATGGCGATCGCACCTAAGTGGCGAGCACGCCCAATAATCCGGTGATGCTCATGAACGCGGCGTTGAGATGGATGCCGAATTCAGCCATCCCGGGATGGACAGGATTATGCAGGCCACCGGTAGGAGGAACATTGGCAGGTACCGGTTGGCTGCGATGCGCAGTTGGACGCCAATTGC